>LSQX01341472.1_pt1 | contig 18605 bp, 13 predicted proteins | sample 654561 | NCBI WGS metagenome assembly LSQX01 (sample SAMN04489861, study PRJNA283612) | anaerobic digester metagenome | isolation source: 4 biogas reactors fed with cattle manure at either 37C or 55C with and... | place: Denmark: Kongens Lyngby | collected 2014
GCATGGGTTCGCCGACATTGGGGGCAAAGCCGAATTCGATGTGGTCCAGACCGGCCGGGCCGGGGGCGTCCGCCGGTTGAAGTTCGACGGCAAAAGAACCGTGCGCGAAGCCCAGCGCTTGCAGCTCGGTCGTGATGGCTGGCGCGAGTTTTTCGGCGGCGGCTGCGCGCCGCTTGCGCAGGGCCAAGCCCAATTTTTGAAGCTTCTGTTCCACGTCGGCCAATTCGCGGGCGAGGGCCGTTTGTTGTTCGTCGCGCGTGCGCAAATCCTTCAGGCGTTCCTGGGCGGCCTCCAGCGTGGCGAGAACGGCTTCCACCGAGCCGCCGTATTTGCGCTTCAACAGGCGATAGGTGGCGAGGCGCTCATCCAGCCAGGCCAGCCGCGCGGGGTCTGCATCCAAGTCCGCCAATTCCCGTTGAATGGCGCCGGAAAGTTCGGCCAGCGCATCGGTATGCTGACGCAATTCCTCCGGCCAGCCTTGCGCGGCGGGCATCAGCCGCGCCAATTCGTCAAGCGCCTTGCGGGCGGGCGCCAGAATGTTCAACGCGGACAGGTCATCCTCCGAGGTCGCCTGCACAATCAGTTGCCCCAGCTCCAGAATGCGCTGGGCATGGCCGACCGTTTGCTGCTCGGCGCGGATGTCTTCTTCTTCGCCGATGACGGGCGCGGCATCTTCGATTTCCTTGACGCGGTAACTGAGCAAATCTATTTGCGCGTCCAAGTCGTCCACGTCGGCGGCCAACTCCGCCTGTCGCGCCAGCAGGGCTTGGCGCTGGGCGTAAGCCTCGGTATAGGCGTTCAGCTCTTTATCGGCGCGGGCATACGCATCCAGAATATCCAGTTGCGCGGCGGAATGGAAAAGCGACTGATGGTCGTGCGGCCCGTGCAAATCCACGAGCAGCGCGCCCAAGCGTTTCAGCGTGGCCAGCGTTACGCCCACGTCGTTGACATACGCCTGCCCGCCGCCGCCCGCCTTGACGATTCGCCGCAAAATGAGTTGGCCGTCCTCGCAGGGATCGAGACCCGCATCCGCCAGAATGGCCTGAACGCCGTCGGGAGCGGCGAGCTGAAATGTCGCCTCCACCACACACTGGGATGCGCCGGCGCGAATGGCGGAAGTGTCCGCGCGTTCACCCAGCAGGAGATAAAGCGCGCCAATCAAAATGGATTTTCCCGCGCCGGTTTCGCCGGTGATGATGTTCAGCCCCGGCTTGAATTCCACCGATGCATCCTCAACCAGCGCGAGATTTTTAACCCTCAACAACGTGAGCATGGTGGAAACAGTATCACAACGCCCCAAACGCGAAAACCAGTTTTCGGGTGGGCGGACGGGGCGGACGGGGCGCGCGGGGTGCGTACGCGGGGCATCAGCCGGAGCGGAGAACCCGCTCCATTTCGGCGCGGCCGGCGGGCGTGCCCATATCGAGCAGCGGCGGCGGCGCGGGCAGCGCCCACAAGTTGCCTTGGGCGGCCAGAGCGGGGAAAATCTCCGTCTCCAGAGAAACCGCGCGGCCGGCGGGGATGGCGGCAATCAGCTCGCGCGGCAGCCAGTAGATGCCGGCGTTGACGAATCCGGCGGCGCGCTCAGCTTTTTCGCGGAACGCCGTTATGCGGCCGTCGGCATCAAACTCGACGGTGCCAAACCGGCCGGCGGCAGAAATGGGCGTGACGAAAAGTTTTCCACACTGTGGAAAATAATTTTCCATAGCGTGGAAAAATCCCGAAAAACTTTTCCATAGCGTGGAAAAATCGGGGAAGTTTTTCCACGGTGTGGAAACATCGGAGTCGGCGGCAGGCAACGTTTTCCATCGTGTGGAAAAGTTCAGGTTGGGCAGCAGGGAATCGCCATTCAGCACGAGAATCGGGGCGGGGGAGAGTTGCGGCTCCACGAACTTCAGCGCGCCGCCGGTGCCCAGGGGCGTCGGTTCGGCGAGCAGGTGAATATCCAGCTCATCGGCGGGGCGGCGGGTCAGCGCGTCGGCCAGCACATCCGCCTTGTGGCCGGCCGCCAGCAGGACGCGGCGGATGCCGTTGGTTTTCAGCCAGTCGAGCTGCCACTCCAGAAACGGGCGGCCCGCGACCGGCACGAGGCACTTGGGCACATCCGGGAATTGCGCGGCAATGCGCGTGCCTTTGCCTCCCAATAAAATGACCGCCTGCGGAATCATGGAACGTGTCGGGAAGGCTAACCGAGCGGATGGCCGTTGTCACGCCGGTAAAATGCAGGCGGCGGGGGCGGCGCGGGGAATTTGGTTTCAGCGGTTGGCGAGTTCCAGCAGCGGCGAGACGGTGCGGGTGGTGACGGATTGCATGTCGAAATGGATTTGGGCATCCCGGCGGGCGGCGGCGCCGTATTGGCGGCGCAGGTCGGGGTGATGGATGAGGGTGCGCAGTTTGGCTCGGAATTCGGCGGGGTCGCGCGGGTCGAACAGGAGGCCGTTTTGATTTTCGCGGATGACTTCGGAGACGCCCCCCAGNNGTTTCATTTCGGGGCCGTCGCCGATGAGGAGGTAGCGCAACTGGGGGACTTCCGCGCGGATGTCGGCCAGGGCGCGGAGAATCCAATCGTTGCCTTTGTTGGGGTGCAGGATGCCGTGGTGGACGAGGACGATGTCATCCGGGGCAAAGCCGAATGACTGGCGGGCGGCGGCGCGTTCGGCGTCCGGCAACGGGCGGTAGAGGTTGAGGTCGCAGGGGTCATACACGGGATGGACGCGGGCGGGGTCCACGCCTTGGCGGGCCAGCCAGTCACGGGTGTTTTTGGCGCGGGTGAAGATGAGCGGCAGGCGACGCCACGACCACACGTCCAGCGCGCGGATTGCGCGGCCGAGCCGGGCGGTGATGCCGGTGAAATAGATGTCGGTGAAAAAGTCGGCGACGGTGATGACGACTTTGCGTCCGAAGAACAGGCGGACCATCAGCGCGGACAAGGGGATGGTTTCATCCATATAGACCACGCGAATGCCTTGGAGGCGGCAGTGGAGCGCGAGCCACGGCAGGCAGAGGAGCCAGAGCATGGTTTTCAGCATTTTGTCGCGAGCGTTGGTGCGGTCCACGCGAAATGGCAGCCCGTGTAAAATGGCGTGGCGTCGGATGGTTTCCGGCACGGGCGTGGCGGTCCGCATGCCGTAGTAGTGGACTTCGGCGTGTTCCGCGAGCGCCGCGACAATGTCGGGCATGGCGTGGAATAATTCGCTGTGGTCGCCGGGGCCATAGCGGAAGAGGAGCGCGATTTTAGGGCGTGGGGGCATCGCTCGCGAAAACAATTTGGCTGCCTTCGGCGCTGAAGCGGAAGGGGACTTCCTGCAGGGGGGCCAGGGCTTGGCGGACGGCTGGTTGACGGTCGGTTGCGACGAACAGGCAGATGAAGCCGCGCCCGCCCGCGCCGAGCAGTTTGCCGCCGATGGCGCCGGCCTGGCGGGCGGCCTCATAGGCGGTATCAATGGCCGGATTGCTGATTCCGCTCGCGAAGGAGCGTTTGAGCATCCATGCGTCGTGGAGCAGTTCGCCAAGGTCCGCCAGCGGGGAATGGCCCAACAAAATGGCTTCGGCCTGATTCACCAGTTGAAGGGTGGTTAGCAGAGCGGTCTGGTTGTCGGCGTGGCGGCGGTTTTGCTCCTGCAGGATTTCGGTGGCGGAGGTGTCCGTGCCCATATAGAACAGCATCAGAGAGTCTTCCAGTTCCCGCAAACGCGAAGCGGGAAGGGGGAGGGGGCGCGAGTGGACGGTTCCGTCGCGGTGAAAATCAATGCGGCGAAAGCCGCCGAAGGCGGCGGCGTATTGATCCTGCCAGCCGCCGGCATCGCCGACTCGTTCGCGTTCGATTTCGATGGCTTGGCGGGCGAGTTCTTCGGGGGTTGTCGGGCGTTTGTGAAAGGCGTGCAGGGCGTTGAGCAACCCGACCGTGAAACTGGATGACGACCCCAGCCCCGTGCGGCCCGGCAGGTCCGCAACGTGCGCGATTTCAAGGCCCTCCTGAGGCTCGAACATCAGCAAGGTTTCGCGGATGAGGGGATGCTGAAACTCGCGCGGGTGCAGGACGGATTCGGTGCGGGAGTAGCTGGCGCGGTAGCGGTGCTTGAAGAGCGGGGCGAGGCGATGAATGGAGAGGTAACAGTATTGGTTCATGGTGCCGCTGATGACAGCTCCGCCATGTTCCCGGAAAAAGAGCGGGAAATCGGTGCCGCCGCCAAACAGGCTGATACGGAAGGGTGTGCGGGAAATAATCATGACAGGGTGATGTCTCCGCTGTGTACGTCGGCAATGAACCGGCGGATGGTTTCTTCAGTGGATGGAAGCGGCAGGAGTGAGGCGGCTCGTTCGACATTGAGTTCCGCGCGAAGTTGTGGACAGGCCAGGGCGGACTCGGGGATGGACACGTTGGCTATTTCCGCCATCCGGCGCACGGAGATTGTGCCGCGCGCGGACAAATTCAAGAGCGTGCCGGCCGGCAACTGGCTTTCATGGAGGGTGAATAGCGCGCGGGCGAGGTCGCGGGTATCCATGTACTGAAATTCGGAATCCGGATGGACGAACCACGGATTTCCCGTGAGCAAATCGAACAGGGCATTCTTTCGCAACCGCGGGCCGACCACGCCGCCCAGCCGGACGATGAGGTGGCGGGGGGCATGGTGCCGCACCAGTTGTTCCGCAAGCCATTTGTGGAAGCCATACGGGCTCATGCCGGCGGGCTGGAGCGGGGTGTCTTCGCGATTGTGTTGAGGGTTGTCCTCGCGCGGATAAATGGCGCCGCTGGAAATTTGGATGTATTGGTCAAACTTGAAATCGAGCAGTGCATTCAGGACGGAAGAAACGGAAAGCTCGAATCCTTGCGCCGGGTCGCGCTCGTCAATGAACTTGCGGGAATTGCCGTTGGCATTGATGAGCAAGGTGGCCGATGCGCCCCGTTGCGTCTCGTAGTTATCGCGATCCACGGCGGTGACGGCGTAGCCGCGCTGTTGGGCTTCCGCGACGATGGCGCTGCCAATGAAGCCGTGAGCGCCGATGACGATGCAGGTTTTCATTTAGAGGCGCACCTCGCCGCGTTCGCGGGCTTGTCGAAACCAATCGGTGGTGCGGCGCAAGCCGTCCTCCAGCGATGTGTCACAGGAAAGCCCCAGAGAATGGAGGCGCGTGACATCGAAGATTTTGTCCATTTGCCCGTCTGGCTTCGAGGTGTCCCAAACAATCTCGCCGGAAAAGCCCGTCACTTTTTTGACGGTTTCGGCCAGCTCGCGAATGGAAATCCGGCGACCCGCGGAGATGTTGACGGGTTCGCTGCTGTTATAATTTTGAATAAACCAAGGGATGGTGGCCATGACATCCCCGGCATAGACAAAATCGCGGGTGGGTTTGCCGGTGCCGAAGGCGGTAATGGTTTGATCGCCCCGTTCTTTCGCTTCGATATATTTTCGGACAAGCGCGGGGATGACATGGGCCTCTTCGAGATTGAAGTTGTCCCATTCGCCATACACATTGCCGGGAATCAGCACGATGGAATTGAAGCCATGCTGCACCCGATAGGCCCACGATTGAGTCAGCAGCATTTTTTTGGCGACGGAATATCCCGCGCTTTCGATTTGCGGGTAGCCCGCCCACATTTGGCTTTCGTCAATCGGCGAGCGCGCATCCGACGGGTAAGAGCAGCCGCCCATGAAGGTGACGAATTTCTTCACGCCGGCTTGCTGGGCGTCGTGCAGCATATGGGTGTTCATCACCACGTTTTCATAAAAGAACTCGGCGGGGCGCTTGATGTTGGTGATGATGCCGCCGGATTTGGCGGCCATGTGAACGACGCAATCCGGTTGCGTGTTCCGCAGCAGGCGCGCGGGCGCTCCCGGTTCGAGCAAATCGGCATCGCGGCGGCCGACGCCGATAATTTCGGCCTTTGGGAAGGCCGACTTGAGGCGCGGCATCAGGTGGTGCCCGAGAAAGCCGGTGCTGCCGGTGACTAAGATGCGCTCATACATGGAAAGCCTCGCGGGGAAGTTTGTCGTGCCTCAAAGGGTGGTTCATCCATTGCCGCCAAAGAAGGAAATCCGATATGGGGTGCGGGAAAACATCATGTTTCGATTTTCACCTTATTCATTGTAAAAAAAAGTTCATTTGTGGCATGAAGCGACGTATCATAAGGGTGGATGAGGTATAAATGAAGCAAATTTGGCGTTTGGGATGGATGATTTTTGCGGTTTGTCTGGCGGGCGGTTGCGGGCGGGCGCCTTCCGGCGAGCCGGTCACGGTTGCTTCTTTGACGGAGCGCCTGACGGATCCGCTGTGGCTGGCGCGGCTGGACCAGCCGGACACGCGGTTGCATTCGTCATATGACCGCACGGGGGGCAACGATGATTACGGCTATTTTCTGCGCGACGGGCAGGAGCCGGGCTGGAAGGTGATTGCCGACTTGAAGGGTCCCGGCTATGTCTCGCGGGTTTGGTTCACTGGCGCGAAGGATGGCCAGCCGCACCGCTTCCGCTTCTTTTTCGACGGCGAAAAAAACGCTCGTCTGCAAGGCGACATCAAGGAGCTGTTTGGCGGCGCGATGGTTCCGTTTTTGTCGCCGCTGGCGGAATACAAAAATTATTGCTGGTATTCGTTTGTGCCCCTGCCTTACGCGAAGAGTTTGCGAATTGAGTGTGAACAGGGCCCCCCGGAAGACAACGGCGCGCCTCGCAAGGTGTATTACCAGATTTCGGAGTCCCGCTTGCCGCGTGGCACTCCCGTGGAAACTTTCACCTGGCCGTTGCCGGAACGGGATCAGGTTGCGCTGGCCAAGGCGCAGGCCTTGTGGGCCGAGGGGGCGTGGCCGACCGACGGCGTCATGCAGGAGCACCGGCTGACCGACTGGCGGGACCCCGTGGTGATTCAAGGGCCGGGGATCATTCGACGACTGGAGTTTGAGCCAGATTGGGCGCAAATCCCGGAAGAAGACCGCGACGCGCTGCTGCGCGACTGGATGGTGGCGATTCGTTATGATGGCAACACGAACGATAGCGTGCGGGTGCCGCTGGGGGATTTGTGCGGGATGCCGTGGCGACGGATGCGGACGCAGTCGCTTTATTTTGGCATGACGGGAGACACGCTCTTTTGCGCATTCCCCATGCCGTTTCAGAGTTCTGCGGAGATTCGTCTGGAGTCCACGCGCGTCAAACCGGCGCCGATGAACATTCGCGCCTGGGTGACGGAGAGTCCTCCGTCGGCGGCCGAGCCGTTGGGTTATTTCCATGCGGGCTGGCGACGCACGACGCCGAACGAAGTGGGCCGGCCGCACCTTGTCTTAAAGGCTTCGGGAGTCGGGAAATTTGTTGGGTGTCTGCTTTCCGTTTGCACACTGGACGGCACCTATTGGGCGCTGGAGGGCGATGATTTGTTGCGCAAGGACCGCGAGAAGACGCCCGGCTGGCTGGGCACCGGTTTGGAAGATTATTTTAACGGCGGCTGGTATTATCAAAATATCATGGCGGGGCCAACCCACGGGTTGTTTGTGAAGGAGCCTTTCCGTACCGTGCAGTATCGCGTGCATTCGATGGATCCTTCCGCGTTTCAGGAATCGCTGGATATGGAGTTTGAGCGCGGGCCGGATCATGCGTCGCGCGCTTATTTTGAAAGCGTGAGTTGGTATTATTTGGAGCAGCCGCAGGCGGCCGATACGATGCGGTTGCGCGCCGCCGACCGCGCCATGCCGCCGGACCCGCGTCTGGATATGGCCGTGACCATGACGGCTCTGTGGAGTTATGAGCGCTTGGGGGACTGGCAAGGCGAGCGCGACGAGCTGGCCGCGCGGTTGCGGCGCTATACCCAGTTCCCGCCCGTGGCGCGCCGGATGCTGGAGTTCCGTCTGGCGCTACTGGATGAAAAACTGGGCGGGCCGGACCCGTTGCCGCGCTTTCTGGAGGACCCGATTCCCGAAGTGCGCACCGCCGCGGACTTGTTGGTGCGCCAGCGGCAGAGCGGGGACGCGCTCATTACGTTTTACGCGAACATGCCGGCCAAGTTTTTCCTCGATGGGCGCGAAATCGTGCAGGCCGGTCACCCGGAACGCCCCGTGGCGATTGCGGCGCCTTTGCCGCCGGGACGCCATGTGCTGGCGATTCAGACGCCGCGGCAGTCTTATCCCGACTGGGTGCAACTGGCCGTTTCCTGCCGCGATTGGTTTGTAGGCACGGATCCCACATGGAAGTTTGCGTGTAATCCGGTCGGTGAATGGGCGGCGATGGACCACGATGACTCCGCTTGGGCGCAGGTTGGGGGAACCGGCGTCAAGGGGCCGCCGGAAGAACCGTACATTTGGGTGGAGCCGGATCCATTTCTGGGGATGCAATCGCGCGCGCTGGGGATTCGTCCGCCCGCATGGCCGGCGGGGGGCGGCTTTGTTGTGTACCGCAAAGTCGTGGACGTGCCGTAGTTTTTACCGCGCGCGGCGGCGCGGGCAAGCGCTTCAGGCGAATACGACGGTGCGGTTTTTATAGACCAGCAGCCGGTGATGCAGGTGCCAGTAGATGGCGCGGGAGAGCACGACTTTTTCCAGGTCGCGCCCCAGACGGACCAAGTCATCCACACCTTGCCGGTGAGAGACGCGAATGACGTCTTGTTCGATGATGGGGCCTTCGTCCAGTTCCGCGGTGACATAGTGGGCGGTGGCACCGATGATTTTGACGCCGCGCTCGTGCGCCGCGTGATAGGGGCGGCCGCCGGCAAATGCCGGCAGGAACGAGTGGTGAATGTTGATGATTTTCGTCGGGAAGGCTTGCACGAATGCCGGCGACAGGATTTGCATGTAGCGCGCCAGCACGACGACGTCCGTCCCGGCTTTTTGAAGCAGCTCAATTTGTTGCGCTTCGGCGGTTGCTTTGGTGTCGGGGGTGACCGGGATGTATGCGAATGGCAGGCCGTGGCGTTCGGCCAGATGGCGGTGATCCTCGTGATTGGAGATTACCTGCACGATATCCGCCGGCCATTCGCCGCTTTCGTGGTGCGCGAGGATGTCGTAGAGGCAATGCGCCTGTTTGGAAACCATGATGGCCATGCGGCGGCGCTTGTCGGAACGGTGGAGCGTCCAGGTGATGTCGAAGGCATCCGCCACGGCGGCAAAACGGGTCGGGAATTCTTCCAGCGGGAAGGCGAATCCTTCCAATTCCCATTCCATGCGCGCGAAGAAAACGGCGTCTTGGGCATCCACGTACTGGTCCAGCGCCAGAATATTGCCGTGTTGGGCGGTGATGAAGCCGGCGAGAGCGGCGACAATGCCGCGCTGGTCTGGGCAGGAAACGAGTAAGATGGCCGTGGGGCAGGGCGTGGGCATGGGGTTGTCCCGTTAGTCGTTGTCGAGGATTTCGGGGGGCGTGCGCGTGGAAAGGTCCGGCGCGGCTTCGGGGCTCATTTCCCGGGCGACAAACGTCATCACCAACGGGCGGTGGTCCGAGGCGCGCAACAGTTCCGGCATGCACATCACATAGGTTTTATCCAGCACCACTTCGGGCAACATGCCATCGCTGACGAGCATGTAATCCACGCGGTGATAGATATCTTCCCCCAGGCGCCGGGTCCAGGCTTCTCCACCGGGGGCCGTCGGCCGCAAATCGTGAAGCAACGCCTGCCGTTTATAGGTTTTGATTTCGCGCAACGGGGCGGATGCCGGCTCGTCGTTGAAGTCGCCTACCACCAACAGGTTGACGGAGGCGTTGGCTTTGAGCGCGGCGCGCACATGATTGCCGAGCAGACGCGCTTCGTTGCGGCGCATTTCCGCCTGACCGAAGGAATGGAACACCTTGGATTTGAGATGGGCCACGATGAGCTGGAAGCGGTAGCCCGGATTCACCTCAATGACAATGTCAATGAACCCGCGCAGCACGGGAAATTGCGCCGGGCCGATGGTGTAGGTGTCGTCAGTGTGGGAATTTTTCTCAACGATGGGGAAGCGCGAAAGCACGGCAATGTTCAGCTCGTGTTTTCCCCGCCGGAGATATTCTTCGTGTCCGTAGTCCAACCCGGCGTTCCGCAGGCTGTACTTGAACTCGGCCCATGCGGCCGGATCGCCCATTTCCTGAACCGCAAGCACATCCGGGGCTGCCTGACGAATGGCTTCAATGATGGCGGCGGCTTCTTCGCGCGGCTTGGGCTCCAGTGTGTCCGGGTCGCCATCGCGGCTGACGAGGGCATACTGGTTCAGGTTGAACGTCATGACGGAGAACTCGCCCTCGGCGGCGCGGGGGAATGCCGATGCGGCCGGTGCTTGTTCGGCGGGGGCGGCTTCGTCTGTCGCGGACGGTTGGGAGCATCCAACAAGCCACGGGCAAACCGCCAACCCCAGCAGGACGGCGGCCAGAAGAGGGAGATATTTTTTCATGACCCGCTCAATCTTATTTGTATGATGCGTCAATACGCTGGGCAATGTCGCGGTATTTGATGTCCACGGCATAGATTTCCTTGAAGAAAGTGATGGCCTCTTTGGTTTTGCCCATTTTTTCGGCGAGGATACCCATCTCGTACACCACATCCTTCTTGGTTTCGTCCATGATGGTCAGTTCCGATGCCGCCTTTTGCAACTGCTCGAAGGCGATGTCGTACTGGCCCTTGGCCGTGAAGCACAGCGCCAAGTAATACAGTGCGCGGGTGCGGCGTTGCGGGTTGCGCTGGGCCAACTGGAACTCCTCGATGGCTTCCGTGTATTGTTCGCGCAGATAGTATTGGTAGCCCAGCTCGTAGCGGAATTGCAGGTCGTTCGGGTAGCGCTTGACCATCTCGACGGCGTCGGTGAAGAGAAATTCGGCCATGGCCTGTTCCTTGGCTTCAGCCGTGGCGGTGTCGCCGGCTTCTTTGGCGGCGGCGATGGCGGCCTCGAACTTCTTGACTTTGATTTGCGAAGCGGTGCGCTCAATTTGCGGGTCGGAGCGTCCGGCCGCCTTGGTTGCATCGTCCAAGGCTTGCAGGGCATCGTCAAAGCGTTCCGCGCGGACATACAAGTCCGCCAAGGCGCGGCGGAAATTCATGTTCTGCGGTTCGCGCTCGACATCTTTCAGGCGCTCCTCAATCAAGCTGTCCACATCGCTGGCGCCCTTGACGGCCTTGGCCTGCTGCTCCAGCAGGATGGCTTCCTTCTTGTCCTTGAGTTTGGTGCGAAAGTCGGTCTTGGTGTCTTCCCAGCCGCCCGACTTCATGGTGTCGAGCGCGGCGGCGTCCTTGAGATTCTTGATGGCCAACTGGTCATTCGGCAACAGGTCGGCCACGATGGCGTAGCAATCTTTGGCGCCCGAGGGTTGGTTGGTATCAAGATACAATTTCGCCAGCAACCGCAGGAATTCGACATCTTTCAGGAAATAGGGTTTGGCAATTTCCATCGTTTGGACGGCGAGCTCCGGCATTTCGGCGGCTTCGGCGGCTTGGGCGAAAAACTTCAGGAATGACAAATTGAGCGGGTCCATCGCCAGCAGGGTTTCGGCAGCTTCCAGCGCGGCCTTGGGGTCCTTGTTGAGTTTGCCGCGCGCGCCCATCAGCGTGAACATTCCCTTCAGGGAGGACAACTGGTGAGTCATGGCCGTCGGTTTCTTTTCCAGCAAGGTCTTCACTTGCGCGATACGCAGATTCTTGCGGGCGAGCAGGAAGCGCGGCTCCATGGCGATGACTTGCTTCAGCATATCCTGCGCGTAGCCCACGTTGCCGCGTTCCAATGCGGCCATGGATTTTTCGTATAAATCGCGGGTTTTGCGGGGCAGTTGTTCCAGTGTAATTTCTTCCATGACGACTCCTTAAAGAAACCAATACATGCATGGTTTGCAATTCCGATAGCATAGGCCGGACGTCGCGCGCGCGTCAAACTAGAAAAACAGCCGTTGCCGGACAGTGTTGGCGGGCTTACCTCACCTGAAGGAGGGTGCCCAGATTCTGCAGAATCTGAATGCCCTCTTGCAATTGTTTTTGGTCTTTTTCCGACAGGCTGTCCAGCGCCGGGGCGAGGTCGCTTTTGAAATCAAATTGCAGGGCATTTTGCAGCAGGTGGTCCACATCCGGGCGCGCCTGAGGGCGGCTGAGGGAGCCTTGGATGGTCACCGGAACCAGCAGGCCGCCGTTTTCGTGGGGAAGGACGGCTTGCAAGTCGCGCCCGCCGGTCAGCCGCGCGGTTTCTTCCGGCGACGCCAACACATGGGCGGTCAACTGGAGCTCGTCCGCGAGTATTTGATAGGTTCCCCCGGCGCGCAGCCGGTAATCCGGCATGGCCAGTTCGGCGGCGGAAAGGGTGGCGACACCACCGCTCAAGGAAATCTGGGCCGTGGCCCGTTCGTAGCGGGTGGTGGTCACCGTATTTTCCGCCGCCTGTGCCGCGGCAACTTTGCTTCTTAGTTTCGGCAGCAGACTCAAAAGCAGCGGTTGGTCCAGTTCGCGCCAGACGGCATCCATCGGCGTTCCGCCCGTGCCGACGGACTGCAAATCGTCAATTTGCGCGGTGCCATTTGCTGTCAGGGTGGGCCAGACATAGGCATTCACCGCCTGGCCCGTCAACGAGCCTTTGATTTGCAGTTTGCCGAACCAGTCGTTGGAGCCCGTCCAGTCGTTGGCCGCAAAAAGTTGGTGGACATCGAGGTCGCTTCCCGTGATGGACTCCACCCGATAGCTTGCCGGGCAGGTCAGGAGCTGGGCGTTTCCGCGCGCGGACAGTTTTCCTTCGTAGGCCGTGCAAGTGGCTGTGGGGACAATGAGATTCCCGCCACGCAGGTAGGCGGTTGCCGCGCCATCGGTGAAGCGGTGCCCGCCATAGGCCAGCTCCGCGAATGATAAATGGAGTTGCGCTTCGGCACGCTGAAGAATGCGCGCCAGTTTCGGCCAGTTGCCAAAAGCAATCGTGCCGACCGGCGGCTCGCAGGAGGGGGGGGGCGGCGGCCAGTCGTCTGGCAGCGGTGCGTTGTTTTCGAGGTAATCGGCGAGGGGCTTGGGCAGGGTGCATTCCACCGTTGCTTGAGCGTTGAGCGCCAGCGGGTGGGTGGCGGTGGGTTCATCCGTCTGCGCGTCAAGCTGAAGCGAGAACTTTTCGAGCGTTCCCCGAAGGGTCAGCCGCGCTTGCAAGTTTTGGAACGCTGGAAAGGACTCCGTCAGCAGAGCCTGAATGTCCGCGCGGTCGCGGATGACCCATTGCGTGTCGAGTGCGATGGATGGCGGGCGCGCTCCGTCGCTTTCGCGTGCATCGGCGGGAGTTTCCAGTAGAAATTGCAGGGAGGAAGCCTGACCGATAGTGGCGCGTCCTTCTAGCTTGGGCGGCGCGCCCGGCGCGTCATAACTCACCTGTGCGTCCAAGTCAGACAGCACCAGCGTTTGGGCCGAACCGTCCTCCCGCTCGCGCGTGAATTCCACGCGGGCTTGGGCAATATTCACCAGCCGCAGAAACAGGGTGGGGGGCGGGGGGGAGGCGGGCGTTTCTTGTTCCGCAGGTTGGGGCGCGGCCACCTCGCCGGTGGTGGGCGGGGGGCTCGCCTTTGTTTTTGTCTGTCGCGTCAAATCCGTAAAATTAAACGTGCCGTCGGCGCGTTGGACGATTCGCAACGTCGGGCTTTCAAGGCGTAGCGCCGTGATTTCCCGTTGCCGCCGATTCACGGAGAGCTTCAGCAATTGAACCGTGGCAAAGTCTTCGCGACTGTCGCGCTCGTGAATGGTTGCCTGGCGCATGACCAGCGTAAAGGGGAACAGGCGATACTCTATGCGCTCGTACTCGACGTCCCGGTTCAACGTGCGCTGAAAGAAGTTCGTCACGCCCTGTTTGAATCTGGGCGTGTTGAGCGCATGGCGCAAGGTCAGGTGCGCGGTGAGCAGCAAAAACAGAGCCACGCCTGCGAGCCAAATCAGGAAATTGCGGAATTTTTTCATGCGCCGCGAGCATACGCCATTGCCGGCCCGCCTGCCAAACAGGAAGATTCCGCCGCGCGGCTTCACACCCATGACCATGCGCTCTGGTCTTGCGATTTGTCGGCTTTTGGTGGACTCTATCGGGCTATGACGACATCACCCGCCCAACCAACGACGGTCCCCTCGCGCAAGGACGTTCCCGCCGAATTAACCTGGAACCTCACCCCCCTTTATGCCACCCCCGAAGAATGGGAAGCTGATTTCGCGCGCCTCGACGAAGTGGCCGCGCCCATTCTGGCCCTGCAGGGCAAACTGCATTCCAGCGCGGTGGTGGCCGAACTCTTCGCGCTGGAAACCACGCTGGGCCGCCTGTTGGAACGGCTGTACACCTATGCCCATTTGCGTCACGACGAAGATACCGCCGACGCCACGAACCAGTCCCGCGAATCCCGCATCCGCGCCCGCTACACCGAGCTGGCCGCCCAATGCGCTTGGATTACGCCTGAGCTGCTCGCGCACCCTGAAGAAGACATCCGCGCCTGGATGGACGCGCCCGAGCTGAAAGATTGCCGTCGCACTCTGCTGAAAATCCTGCGCAACAAACCGCACGTGCTCTCCAGCGAGGAAGAAACCCTGCTGGCCCGTAGCGGCGAAGTCCTGACCGCCGCCGAGCAAACGTTCAGCCTGCTGACCAATGCCGACATGACGTTTCCTGACATCTCCGGCCCCGACGGCGAAACCCTGCCGCTGACCGAAGGCACCTACCGGGCGCATCTGGAAAGTCCGCACCGCCCCGTGCGCAAGGCCGCCTTTGAGAACCTGCTTGGTGGCTATGGCAAGCTCCAGCACACCATCGCCTCGACACTCTCCACCACCGTCAAGGCTCACGTTTTCATGGCGCAAGCCCGCCACTTTCCCTCGTCCCTCGAAGCCGCGCTCTTCGACGACCAAGTTCCCGTGGATGTCTATGAAGGCCTCATCCGCGCCACCCACGATGCGCTGCCCCTGTTTTACCGCTACCTCGCGCTTCGCCGTCGCGTCATGCAGTTGCCCGACTTGGACATGTACGACCTTTACACGCCGCTCGTTCCTTCCTGCGCGCAAAAAGTATCCATGGCCCAAGCCGGCGAATGGGTCCGCGCCGCCTGCGAGCCCCTCGGCACCGAATATGCCGACGCCTTGGAAACCGCCTTCACCGCCCGCTGGATTGACTGGCGCGAAAACAAAGGCAAGCGCTCCGGCGCTTATTCCAGCGGTTGCTACGACAGCCCGCCCTATCTCCTCCTCAATTATCACGACCGTCTCGACGACGCCTTCACCCTCGCGCATGAACTCGGCCACTCCCTGCACACCTGGCACGCCAACCGCGCCCAGCCCCACCGCACCGCCCGCTACCCCATCTTCCTCGCCGAAATCGCCTCCACCGTCAACGAGCTGCTCCTGACCCACCACCTGCTCGCAAGCCCGCCCGCCGATGATTTTCGCATTCATCTGCTCAATCATCTCTGCGACTCCTTCAAAAGCACCGTATTCCGCCAAACCATGTTTGCCGAATTCGAGCGCAACCTCCACCGCTGGGAAGAAGAAGGCACCCCCCTGACCGCCGACTTCCTGCACCATGAATACTATGAGTTGAACAAAAAATATTACGGCCCCGACCTCGCCGCCCACGACGCCATCCGCTATGAATGGTGCCGCATTCCTCACTTTTATTACAACTTCTACGTCTATAAATACGCCACCAGCTTCTGCGCCGCCCTTGTCTTCGCCCGCCGCATCCGCGCCGGACAAGACACCCCCGCCTATCTCGACCTGCTGCGCGCTGGCGGCAGCCAGGACCCCCTCGATGCCGTCGCCACCGCCGGCGTGAATCTGCGCGACCCCGCCGTTTTCCGCGAAGCCTTCGACGAATTCGCAACCGTCCTTCAACAACTCGAAACGGCCCTGCCCGCCGCCCCATGAAAGCTCACCACGCCACCATCACGGCGCTGGACTTCGAAACCACCGGCGCGGTTCCCGGCCACCCCGACGAACCCTGGCAAATCGGCCTTGTGGAGCTGACTGCGGGCCGCGTCACCGGCCGCTATCAGGAAAACTATCTGCGCATTGCCACCGGCCGCCCCTTCAACCCATACGCCCCCGGCTGCCACGCGGAACTTCGCGATGCCCTCGCCACCGCGCCCACCCCCGCCGAGCTCTGGCCCACTTGGCAGCCCTGGCTCGCCAACCGCCCGCTACTCGCCCACAACGTCAGCACCGAACGTAAATTCCTCCAGCAAATCGCCCCCCTGCACACCTTCGGCCCCTGGATTGACACCCTCGCGCTCGCCCGTCGCGTCCGCCCCGACCTCACCTCCCACGCCCTGGCCGATGTATGCAACGCACTGGACCTGACCCCGCGCCTGCAAGAACTTTGTCCCGGCCGCGACTGGCACGATGCCCTCTACGACGCCTTCGCCTGCGCCCTCATCTGCGAATACTGCCTCGCACTCCCCGGCTGGGAACAAGTCAGCCTCGCCGCTCTTGCCAGCATCTGATTTATTCCAATATATTTCGCAATCTTTCTACTGCTAACTTCATTCCTAAATAACTATATTTTAGACGTGTAGGGCGTTTTATAAAACGCCCTACAACTGGATTTACGTAACTCATTGCAAATCCAGATTTCCAGTGTAGACCGTTTTATAAAACGGTCTACATTTCAAGAGAGAGCAAAATTACACCTTTTTGACATTTTGCAAATATAACTTATTCGACTTTTTGACATGAAATTATCCGCATAAAATCCATCAAAAACTTCGGAATTTACGCCGCTGGCGGCGGGTTGCGGCTGGGACGGCCTGTAGAGGGGGCGCCCGCCCTTGGCGGCAAAAGGATGTGTGCTTGATTTGAATGGGGGGTGTTTTTGTGCTATACTTAACTGACCCGAAAGGTGAAAGGAAACGACTGTATGGCCTATGACAATTTAACCACCAAAACACAGGAAGCCCTGCGCGATGCCCAGCGGTTGGCGGAGGAGTATCGCCACGGCGAAGTGGATAGCTTGCATCTGATGCTGGCGCTGGCGCGTCAGGAGGGCGGGGTGGTGCCGTCGCTTTTGGAAAAAATCGGGGTGAAGTCCGCCCTTTTTGCCGAGGTTCTTGAGCGCCAACTGCAACAGCGTCCGCGAGTGGAGGGCGCGGGGTTGCAGCGCGGCATTTCGCGCGACTTGCAAACCACGTTGGAGGCGGCCGCCAAACTGGCTACGCAGATGAAGGATGAATATATCAGCGCCGAGCATTTATTTCTGGCGGCGCTGGGGCGGAAGCCCAGCGAGGTGGCCAAGGTGGCGGCCGGCCTCGGGGTGACGGTGGAATCCGTTTTGCAGGCGCTTCAATCGGTGCGCGGCAACCGGCGCGTGACGGATGAGGCCCCGGAAGACAAGTATGAGGCGCTTAAAAAGTACGGGCGTGATTTGACCGCTGATGCCCGCGCGGGCAAGCTGGACCCCGTCATCGGCCGCGATGCCGAAATCCGGCGCGTGGTGCAAGTGCTTTCGCGGCGCACCAAGAATAATCCGGCGCTGATTGGCGAGCCGGGCGTGGGCAAAACGGCCATTGCCGAGGGGCTGGCGCGGCGGATTGTCGCCGGCGATGTTCCCGAGGGTCTCAAAAACAAGCGGGTGGTTTCGCTGGACCTGGGGGCGATGCTGGCCGGCGCGAAATATCGCGGCGAATTTGAGGATCGCTTCAAGGCGTTTATCAAGGAAGTCGTGGAGAGCGACGGGGCCATTGTTTTGTTCATTGATGAGTTGCATACGCTGGTGGGCGCCGGGCGCGCCGAGGGCGCGGTGGATGCCTCCAACATGATTAAGCCGCCGCTTGCCCGCGGTGAATTGCGGTGCGTGGGCGCCACTACGCTGAATGAATATCGCCAGTACATCGAAAAGGACCCCGCGCTGGCCCGCCGGTTTCAGCCGGTGCTGGTCGAGGAGCCGTCGGTGGAGGATACCATTGCCATTTTGCGCGGTCTGAAAGAGCGCTACGAAGCCCACCACGGCGTGCGCATTCAGGACAGCGCCCTGGTTGAGGCCGCCCAGCTTTCCCATCGTTATATTTCCGACCGCTTTCTGCCCGACAAGGCGATTGATTTGGTGGATGAGGCCGCCAGCCGTCTGCGCATGGAAATTGACAGCATGCCCGTGGAGATTGACGAGCTCGAACGGCGCATCATGCAGCTCGAAATTGAGCGCGAAGCTCTCAAAAAGGAAAAAGATGCGGCCTCCAAGGAACGCCTTCAGGCGCTGGAGAAGGAATTGGCCGAGCGGCGCGAAGCCGGCTCCGCCTTGAAAGCCCACTGGGAACGCGAAAAAGAACTCATCGGCGCCATCCGCGCCGCGACGGGCGAGCTGGATGCTCTGCATACCGCGGAAGAACAGGCCACCCGTCAGGGCGAATACGAAAAGGCCGCCGAAATCAAGTATTCCCAATTGCCCGCCGCCGAAAAGAAAATCCAGCAGGCGCAAGCGGCTTTGGCCCAGTTGCAGAAGCATCAACGCATGCTGCAAGAAGAGGTCACGCCTGAAAACATCGCGGAAGTTGTGGCCGCTTGGACGCATATTCCGGTCAGCAAACTGCTCGAAGGCGAGCGCGACAAATTGTTGAAGATGGAAGACCGCCTGCGCGAGCGCGTGGTCGGTCAGGATGAAGCCATCGAGGCCATTTCCCGCGCGGTGCGCCGCTCGCGCGCCGGGCTGCAAGACCCTCATCGGCCCATCGGCTCGTTCATGTTCCTCGGCC
>LSQX01204414.1_pt1 | contig 18603 bp, 18 predicted proteins | sample 654561 | NCBI WGS metagenome assembly LSQX01 (sample SAMN04489861, study PRJNA283612) | anaerobic digester metagenome | isolation source: 4 biogas reactors fed with cattle manure at either 37C or 55C with and... | place: Denmark: Kongens Lyngby | collected 2014
AGATGTGTATAAGAGACAGCAATCAATTAACAAACTATTTATTTTTAAAAATTTACAATTATGAAAAAGAAAATTTTCACATTACTATTTGTTGCCACAGCAACCATGTGCTTACATGCACAAACATTTACAAATTTCCAAGCCGGACTTAATAGTTTTTTCGGAGGTGGCTTAGAGCATAATGGATTAATCTACTTCACTGCAACTACGCCTTCAACCGGAAATGAGTTATGGGTCACAGACGGAACGCATTTCGGCACTAAAACGGTTAGGGAAATTAATCCGGGAACAAACTCAGCACTTGTAAGTTATCTTATCTCATTCAACAATAAGGTTTTGTTTTCTGCAAATAATGGTACGCATGGCAGAGAACTTTGGGAAACGGATGGAACTTATACCGGAACAAAAATGATAAAAGACATCAACCCGGGCGCTCAGCATTCTTCACCCGGACCTTTTTTGTATTATTCTGTAGGTCCAATGATTCACCAGCAAATGTTGATTTTTTCAGCAAATAATGGCTCCACCGGAATTGAGCTGTATAAATACGCGCAGTTCATTAATCCGCTTACTTCCCTTTTTTACTGGGATGTGGCATTAATCAAAGATATAGACTTAGGTGCAGGCCACTCAAAGCCGGAAAATTTTACGATATATAAAGGAAAAGTCTATTTTTCGGCTAACGAAGGAACAACCCACGGTAAAAGAGGGAATGAACTATGGGTAACCGACGGCACCGAAGGAGGCACCAGGGTAGTGAGAGACATAAACCCGGGAAATGGAAATTCTTTTCCGTCTCATTTTGCTGTTAGCAATGATTTACTGTTTTTTAGAGCAGATGATGGTACAAATGGAGCAGAACTATGGGTTACAGACGGAACTATTGCCGGTACAAAAATGGTAAAGAATATCAATGCTTCCGGTGGTTCATATCCCATGCATTTATACAGTTTCAACAATAAAGTTTATTTCAGCGCTGCCGATGACGGTACCAAACGTAACCTTTGGGTAAGCGACGGTACGACTGCCGGAACAAAAAAAGTTGAAGGATTATATACAAGTTATTCTTCCATGAGTTTCGAACCAAAAGATTTTACGGAATTAAACGGCGAGCTTTATTTTAGTGGCTTTAGGAAACAATTATGGAAGTTAGACAACAGCACCGGAAAAGCCACGCGTGTAAGAACGATAAATACTAGCTCGGCTGTTGAAGGTGTTGATTTTTTCACCGTTTACAATGGAAAATTATATTTCAGAGGATATACTCTTGCAAACGGGCACTCGCTTTGGGAAAGCGACGGTACATACGACGGCACAAAGATTATTGAACCTCCGGTCTCAACCAATACAGACCCGCTTGGAGGTACGAGCTTCTCAATGAAAGCTTTTAGTGATGGATTGTATTTCAATGCCAACTTTGACTCAAACGGCTGGTCAGCGTGGAAGGTAACCACCAACCCCACTTCCGTTGACAGAATTTCACAAGCAGACCTGAGTATCTACCCCAATCCGGTGGCAGAGCGCTTGAATATCCGTACTGACTTTACGGTGAAAGAAATCAGACTCATATCCATGACCGGTCAGACAGTCGGCACGTGGAAAAACACCCAATCAGTATCGCTTGCCGGAATTGATCAAGGTGCCTATATCGTGCATATCGACACGAGTGAAGGAACAGCGGTGAGGAAAGTGATGAAGAAATAGATTTGATTTAATTTTCACAATAGTGATGAGGCGAGAATTTTTCTCCGGATAAATCACTTTATATTCATGAGTTGAAGCATGTTGTATGTTCAATTAAAAATCAATAACTCAACTATTAAACTTGTGGTGAAGTAGTAAGGTTGTTTTTCATGAGTCAGCGAAAGTGTAGTTCAATACGGCACTTTCGCTTTCTTTTAAAAATATTCGAGATAAAATATTGTGTGATTGTAAAATATGTCGTATATTTGCACGCTCAATTCGAATGGGGTAAAATGAAAAGCAGCAATGCTCAAAAACAGATATTGGAGCAACTCACCTCACCGATGTAATCTCTAAAATAATAATTGAATGTACGCAATTGTAGAAATCTTGGGTCAACAATTTAAAGTTGAACAAGGAAAAAGACTGTTCGTTCACCGCATGAACGAAGCCGAAACAGGCTCGACAGTTGAATTTGACAGAGTGCTTTTAGTTGATAACGATGGAGCCGTAACAGTTGGTTCACCCGTTGTAGAAGGCGCAAAAGTAGTATGCGAAGTAGTTTCGCACCTGAGAGGTAAAAAAGTGATTGTTTTCCACAAAAAACGCCGTAAAGGATACAGAAAACGCAACGGTCACAGACAAAACTTCACCGAATTAACAATTAAAGAAATAGTAGCTTAACCGATAAAAAATTTAGAAGAAAATGGCACATAAGAAAGGACAAGGTAGTTCAAATAACGGTCGTGAATCGGAAAGCAAACGACTTGGAGTGAAAATTTTTGGCGGACAATACGCCAAAGCAGGTAATATTATAGTTCGTCAGCGTGGTACAAAACACCACCCGGGTCAAAATATGGGAATTGGTAAAGACCACACGCTTTTCGCATTGATTGACGGAACTGTTGAGTTTAGAAAAAAGAAAAACAACCGCTCATATGTTTCAATTGTTCCTGTAGAGCAAAATTAACAGAGCGAAATCAACTTATAAAGAATCTCTTGCAAGAAATTGTAAGAGATTTTTTTGTTATAACTCACCTAAATTCCACGAGAGGAGGGCTTTTTAGCGATTCCCATTTTTGAAATCTTTCTGATAAATAATAATTGTTGGCAATATATTTTGTAACTTTGTCTCAAAATGGAATATGAATTTCCCAATTGTAATTCGTAAATTTTTAAATTGAAAATAAAACTTAGATGCTGACACTCAAGTACATTACCGAGAATACCGAAGAAGTTATCAAACGGCTGGCAAAAAAGCATTTTCACGATGCCGAAATGATAAATAACATAGTAGAATTAGACGAACGGCGTAAAATAACCCAGACCGCAGCTGATAATTTTGCAGCAGAACTGAATACCATTTCGAAGGAAATAGGGATGCTGTTCAAGCAAGGCAAGCAGGCTGAAGCGAATGAAGCGAAAGAACAAACAGTTGTTTTGAAAGAAAATGTAAGCAAACTGACTGAGCAACGCGAAGAAATTGAACGAAAGCTGAATGATTTGTTGGTTCAAGTTCCGAATTTACCACATGATAGTGTCCCGGAAGGGAAACAGGCAGAAGATAATGTTGTGGAAAGAAGCGGCGGAGAATTTCCGAAACTGTTTGATGGAGCAGTTCCGCATTGGGAACTGGCGAAAAAATACGATTTGATTGATTTTGAGCTTGGTGTAAAGATTACAGGTTCCGGTTTTCCTGTTTACAAAGGAAAAGGAGCGAGATTACAGCGCGCATTAATCAATTTCTTTCTTGATAATGCCCGCGATGCCGGATACTTAGAAGTGCAGCCGCCGTATGTGGTGAACGCAGCTTCGGGTTACGGAACAGGTCAACTTCCTGATAAAGAGGGACAAATGTATCACGCGGAATTGGATGATTTGTACCTGATCCCAACTTCTGAAGTCCCTGTGACGAATATTTACCGTGATGTGATTTTGAATGAAGAAGATCTTCCGATTAAAAATACGGCCTATTCCGCTTGTTTCCGCCGTGAAGCCGGATCGTACGGAAAAGATGTTCGCGGACTGAATCGCCTTCACCAGTTTGACAAAGTGGAAATTGTCCGAATTGATACACCTGAAAATTCGTATAATTCGCTGAAAGAGATGGTCGATTATGTACAGACTTTAGTAGAAAAATTGGAACTTCCGTGGCGGATTCTCCGACTTTGCGGAGGTGATATGAGCTTTACTTCGGCACTCACATTTGACTTTGAAGTGTATTCAGCGGCACAGGAGCGCTGGCTTGAAGTGAGCTCGGTATCTAACTTTGAAAGCTACCAAGCCAACCGTCTGAAATGCCGTTACCGTGGCAATGAAAGCAAGAAAACCGAACTTTGCCACACCCTGAACGGAAGCGCTCTCGCGCTGCCACGTATCGTAGCGGCACTGTTAGAAAATAATCAGACGCCGGAGGGTATCCGAATCCCGAAAGCATTGGTGCCTTATACGGGATTTGAAATGATAAATTAAGCCTGATGCACGAAATTTGAAGTCGGAAGTACAAAATGCGGAGAATACCCGCATTTTTTTGGTTTAATACACAGTTTTGCCTCAACTAAATTTGCAAAAACAATAAAAAATTTCTACTTTCACAAAAAAATCAAAAAACACTTTATTCTTAAAAATTAACCTACCATGGCAACCATCACTACCACTATCTTTATAGGTCAATCTCATCCGAATCATGGCGGAATAAGCCCAACGCATATTATTCTGCTGACCGAAAACAGCCGCCCGTCACTCACGCTTCGCTCGATGGAGGGAGATCAAAAGCCGATTACAATTATCCCTACCATCGAAAATATGGTGGATGACATTTATCTGATGATTGCGGTTTATGTGTTGAAAAAAATCAAAACGAGAAAAGAGTTGTATAATGAAAAAAATGAGAGTCTGTACGAGATTTTTGACGAAGACAGCCGAAAATCGATGTACAGACAAGTGATGACAGACCTTCAGAAGTTGAATATGAAGATAGTTTTCAATCTGCTTGACGGAAGTAACCTGATTCATCAAATCGAAAAAATCAAACAATATCCGGTTGATTTTGAAATAACCAAACCTTTTATTGTCAGAGAGTACAGCCCTTGGCAAAACAAAGTCATACAGCGGGAGTTTAATTGATTCTTACCAACCTGCCATCACGGCATAGGTGCGCATTGGGCAATGATTGTGCAGAGCAATCTGTCATGCAGTTCTAATGTATGCAGTACCTGTCATTGCGGTGAATATTTTTGTCGCGGGTAAACTTTCTCAACTCTCTTTCCTCAATTCCACCAACGCCTTTTTTATAGCCTCATCTTCCTTATTCACCATTGGGAAGAAGTTGCTGTCGCCAAGCATATTTCTGACAATATAAGATTTTATCTGATTGTTTATCACGTCTTTAGAAATATCTATTTCACGTTTTACCGGTTTTACCCCTTTTACGTTTGCAAATGCAATGAACTCATTCAATAAGTTTTGTGTGGAGAGAAATTTTTCCATTTCCTGCCAGTTTTTATACTTTTTCAGAGCTGCACGGTTTTTATCGGTATATTGAAAAGCAAACTGGTATGTGTAGCCGTAATTGACCACTTTAGTCAGGTAAGGTGAGTATTTCGAAGTGTCTCTCGGTACGAAAATATCCGGCATTATTCCACCACCGCCATAGACTGTTCTTCCTTTCAATGTTTTGTATGTCAATGAGTCAGATAGCTGAATACTGTCTTTGCTGTCAAATTCACCATGTTCGAATCGTTTGAGAATATCCATTTCGTAATCTTTCCCTTTTCCGATTTCATATGGTTTCTGGATACTTCTGCCTGAAGGTGTAAAATAACGCGCCACCGTCAATCGTACCGCCGATCCGTCAGCAAAAGGTATTTGTGTCTGTACCAGCCCTTTGCCGAAAGAGCGGCGACCAATAATTGTTCCCCGGTCATTATCCTGAATTGCTCCGGCAAAAATTTCACTGGCAGATGCGCTGAATTCATCAATGAGAACTACCAGCGGATTATTGATGCAAGTTCCGGTACCATCGGCTTTTGCTTCGGTACGGGGATAGGCTTTCCCTTCAGAGTAAACAATCATCTGACCTTTGGGAAGAAATTCGTTAATCATCCGAATCGCCACGTCCATTAAACCGCCACTGTTTTCACGTAAATCGATAATATATTTCGTGGCGCCTTTTGCTCGGAGTTCGGCTATGGCATGCAGAAACTCATTGTACGTGTTGGTCCCAAAATTGTTGTTCAGTCCGATAAAACCTACACCGGGTTCAATAATATACGAAACGGTAACAGAATGTAACGGAATTTCTCCACGTGTAATTTTGTAAGTAAGCATTTCGGGAGTTCCAAATCTCTTTACGCCCACTTTTACGACAGTTCCTTTAGGGCCTCTCAATTTACGGAGTACTTTTTCATTGTTAATCACATCTTTTCCAACGAAAGCCGTGTCATTGACCTGAATGATACGGTCGCCAGCCATGATTCCGGCTTTTTCGGAAGGACCTCCGCTGATAACTGAAACAATCATTATCGTATCATTCTGGATGTTGAACTGCACACCGATACCGCTGAAACTTCCTTCAAGCTCACTGTTCACATTCTCATAATCTGCTGCCGGAATATACACCGAATGAGGGTCTAATTTGGAAATAATATCGTTCATTGCCTCTTCTGTAAGGCTGTCCAAAGGGACATTGTCCACATATTCCGAATCAATCAGTGATAACAGTTGATCGAGCTTGTTGGATTGTCCTCTCAATGAAAGGATGTTTCGCAACTCAAGCAGATTTTTTCCACTGTTTGCATTCTTAGCGACCTCATTACCAATAACAATCCCCGCAATTGCTGAGAATACGATCAATATAATTACCCAAATACTGTTTTTTGTCATTTTTTTTTGTTGATTTGTATATTTTTAAGTTAGCGGGTTACTCATTTTCTGCCAAAAACACCACCTCTATTCCTGCCCTTTCAAGTAGCTCCACACCATCCATTATCCGATACATTTCTCCGTAAACTACACGTTTTATTCCGGACTGGATGATTAATTTTGAACATTCCATACACGGCGAAGCGGTTACGTAAAGCGTTGCTCCATCGCTGCTGTTGTGTGAACGCGCTACTTTAGTGATTGCATTCGCTTCAGCGTGAAGCACATAGGGTTTTGAAACATTGTTTTCATCCTCACAGTGATTTTCAAATCCGGAAGGTGTTCCGTTGTACCCATCTGAAATTATCATTTTGTTTTTCACAAGCAAAGCGCCAACTTTTCGCCGTTCGCAATACGAGTTTTCAGCCCAGATCCGAGCCATCCGCATATATCGTTTGTCTAAAAGAAGTTGTTTGTTGTCCATGTTTATAAAAAAAACGATCCTGTCCTCGTAAAGATCTAATTAGAAGTGAGTTAAGTTAAAAAAGCATTAAAATATCAAAAGCAAATTGCTAACACACCTTATTTGCATCCTTACAAAATCTACGAACTTAATAATTCTTCTGCGAATGCTGTCAGGTTTACTCCTGAAAAATTTCCGGAGGACATAAATAAAAGTACAGAATTTTTATAATCTAATTCACCAAGCTTTTCCCGGAGTTCTTTTGAATCGGTATAAACCTCCAAATTTTCACCACCGAATGCTCTTTTTACCTGTTCGGGATTCAGATCGTCAAGTCGTTTTTGTTCAATTACCTCCGGGCTATAATAAACAAATGCAATGTCCGCATCTTTCATGCTTCCTTCATATTGAGGTAAAAAGTCTTCCATCAAGCTGCTGTAAGTATGGAGTTCCATGCAGGCAATGATTTTTCTGTCCGGATATTGTTTTTTTACAGCTTTTACAGTAGCGTTGAGTTTTGAAGGTGAATGTGCGAAATCCTTAAAAGCAACCCGATCCGGTTTATCTACAATTTTTTGCATTCGGTTGGAAGCTCCGGGGAAATCGGCAATCGCTTCAAAGAACTTATCGTCCATTATACCCACTTGCTTGCAGGCTAAGCGCGCAGCTTCCAAGTTTTGCAAATTGTGCTCTCCGAAAATTTTCAGCTTGACTGTTTTTTTTCCTGATTTTATGTATGTGATACCATCTTTTATCTCGTATTTAGGAGTTTGGTATGGCAATGAAATAACATCTATTCTGGAGGTTTCTTTTACAATTTTTCTTAAGTTTTCATCTTCCTTAAAGTAAATCAGCCTTCCTTGAATATCCATTGACTCAATAAAATGGATGAACTGTTCCACGTAATTCTCGAAAGTGGGGAAGACATTGACGTGGTCCCAGGCAATTCCGGTAATTACTCCAATGTGTGCTTTGTAAAGGTGAAATTTTGGTCGCGGATCAAGTGTAGAAGTCAGATATTCATCACCTTCAAATACGGCTACCCGTGCATCGTCGCTCAGGCTTACCATATTTTCAAAACCGTCTATCAACGCGCCAACCATATAGTCTGCCTTGAAATTCACCTTGCGCATTACGTGGAGAATCATAGCCGTAGTTGTGGTTTTTCCGTGGCTTCCTCCAACTACAATTCTTGTTTTGCTTCGGGTTTGTTCGTAAAGATATTCAGGGAATGAATAAATTTTCAGTCCAATTTTCTTTGCCATCAGAAGCTCCGGGTTGTCCGCTTTCGCATGCATACCCAGAATCACCGCATCCAACTGATTTGTAATCTTCTCCGGGAACCAACCCATTTTTGGGGGTAGTAATCCATTTTCTTTCAGCCGGCTATAGGATGGTTCGAAAATTTCATCATCCGATCCCGAAACTTGATATAAGGTTTTACTGTGGAGAGCAATCGCTAAATTGTGCATTGCAGCGCCTCCAATGGCTATGAAATGAACTCGATACATTGGTATTAATTTTAAAGTTTAAAGCTTTACGTTTACTGATTTTCACGTAAACATAAAAACAAGAAACAGCTAGCAAGAAACTTGTATAGACATTCTGTTTTTATAAAAAAAAAACATACCTTTGCAAGTTGATATTCTGCAAATTTAGTAAGAATTTAGTAATAAGATGCAAAATAAGCGTGTGAAATTATATAAAATTCAGGCAGGAACGTTTTTTGCTGATGGTGGAGCGGTGTTTGGGGTGGTACCAAAGAAGGTGTGGCAAAAGCGATATCCATGTAACGAGGAAAACTTCTGTACACTGGGAATGAGGTGTTTAGTGGTGAAAACGCCTGAGAAATTAATACTGGTCGATACCGGTACGGGAGAAAAACAGCTCGAATATCTGAAGTATTATCAGTTTTCCGGAATAGTTGATTTCGATAAGGAGTTGAGAAAAATCGGGTATTCGGCTGATGAGGTAACCGATGTTATCCTCACTCATCTCCACTTTGATCACTGCGGAACGTGTACTCGCCGAGATGAAAATGATGAATTAGTTTTGACTTTCCCAAATGCAACGCATTGGGTTGGTAAAACGCAATGGGAAAATTTTCTGAATCCCAATGTGCGGGAAGGCGACTCCTACTTTCCAGAAAACATGCTTCCCGTAGAAGAGGCAGGAAAATTAAAATTAGTTGAGAATGAGATGCATATCTGTCCGGAAGTAAAGGTTAAAATCTTCAATGGACATACTGCGGGCCAACTTTCCCCGTATGTCGCTGTAGGCGACAAAACACTGGTTTACACCGGAGATGTTATTCCGTTGGTGGCAAATTTACCGATAGCTTGGGTTTCTTCTTATGATACACAGCCGATTATTTCCATGCAAGATAAAGAACGGATGCTGAGTGAAGCTACGAAGGAAAATCAGATTCTGTTTTTTGAGCATGATGTGCATAATGAATGCTGTACAGTGCTTAAGGTGAATGGAAAATACAGGGTGGACGAGGTGTTTACTCTTGAAGAATTGGCGTCGAAATTTTAGTGAGAAACAAAAAAATCTTAACATAATAATACAATACACAGAATAAATTTATGAAGAAGAGTATTTATTTTTTCAGCATTTTGACAATAATGCTAGTTACTTTTTCTTCTTGTAAAAAAGAAGATCCGGTTAACGCGACCAAAATAAACAAGGTTTCTCAATTTGTTTACGATGGTATGTCATTGTTTTATTTCTGGTCTAATGAAATGATAGATAAAAAACCAACTCTTGATGACAATGACCCGAAAATTTATTTCAGCAGCCTTTTGAATAGTTTAGATAAAAAAGAAGGTTGGTCGTTTATTACAGACAATGTTGAGGAGCTATTGGCCGATTTTTCAGGTGAACCTAAAGATTTTGGTTTTTCGGTGGGATTTATACCTGTGAACTCTGCCCAAACAGAATTCGTCGCATTTGTTCAGTATGTTTACCCCAATACTCCCGCTGCAAATGCAGGAATAGAAAGGCTTGATTTTATCGGTAGAATTAATGATAAGCCGATTACTGAGAATAACTATATGGATTTGTACAGTTCGACTTCTAAAAAGTTTACATTGTTTAATTTGACCGAAGATGGTTTCGTGCGGGATAAGGATGTAACATTGACTCCCGCCGTGAACAAGACTGATCCGGTTTTATATACTAATATTTATGAAGTCGGAGATAAAAAAATAGGATATTTGTTTTACACCAGTTTCATAGGCGAATATAACAACAGCCTTTACAATGTGTTTAGTGAATTTAAAACCGCGGGAGTTACCGATTTGGTGGTTGACCTGAGATACAATAGAGGTGGCGGCAGTGATGCGTCAATCTATTTGGCCTCGTTAATGGCGCCAAAGGCTGCTGTTCAAGGTAAATTGCCTTTTGTTGTAAGAGTTTATAATAAGTACTTAAATGACTATTTTGATTCCAAAGGTGTGAAAAGAACGCAGCATCTCGGCGATTACTCGGCAAGCAGTATGAAAAATCCGTTAGATGTGAATCTGGATTTGAATAAAGTTTATGTTATAGCTACAGGCGGGTCATATTCTGCATCCGAATTAGTAACTTACTGTTTGAAAGAATACACAGATGTAGTTCATATCGGAGGAAAGACCGGAGGTAAATTTACTTCATCTTTTACCATTCATCCTTACAACAGCTTTGGTGGAACAGTAAATACGCAGTATGATGAAAAAAAATTATCGTCAAATGACAAAACTCTATTGAAAAATTGGGCGTTACAGCCTATTGTAGGTATGTACGCGAATCATAAAGGAGAAAACTTCTCTACGCCGGGATATTTAGCTCCGGATTATTCGTTGAAAGAAGGTGGTGGCTATATCGACTACTGGAAGCCGCTTGGAGATACGGAGGATGTTTTTTTGGGACAGGCTCTCTACCTGATAACCGGCGATGAGTCGTACAGACCTAAAGCTCAATCTGTTCCATCAATGAGTAAAATTAAATCAGAACATGGGATGAGTCAAAATATGCAGAATTTCAGAAATACGCGTGATGGCGATATTGTGGAAGATATTAAACTGACTCCGGAAGACATTCAAAAGATTATGGAAATAAAGAAAAAATACGACAGCAGAAATAACCTGAAGTGATAAAAAAAGAGGCGTTTGCCTCTTTTTTTTATTCGCGGGGATTCATTATTATTGTATTTCTGTCAATTGCATCGTATTTTATGTATTGCTCCCGGGTGAGAATTTTCTGTAAATCTTCATCTCGTTTAGCCCGGAGTTTGGCAACTCTTTTCTTTGTGTTGCAGCATCTGCAATTTTCAGCTCTCTGTACATTTAATAAGTATTTCAGCTCTAAGTCTTTTAATTCAATTGCCTGCGCATTGGTGAATTTAATCAAATTTTGCCTTTTTTCCACTTGTTGAGCGACATGATCTTTCAAAATGTTCTGAATAATTGCCGACTTTTCTGATTTTACCGATACAAAGCAAATCAAAAACAGCGTTGATAGTAATAAAATTCTTTTCATACGATTATGTGTTATTTTTACATTAAGGTCGTATGGAACACGCNNATTAATCATTTCCTTGGGTTTAAGATTTATCTTAAATGGCTGTTTCATACGATTATAGTTTATCCTTTTTGTTTTTCTATTTCAAATTTCTTGCCAATTTAGTTTTCATCTCATCAGTTCCATGGCATTCATCATCGCAGCCTCAGTAACTGATTTGCCGCTAAGCATTTGAGCGATTTCTTTTATTCTCTCATTGGGGGTTAGTTTTTTGATGAAAGTAATGGTTTCTTTACCGGAATTGTCCTTGTAAACCTGAAAATGTTCTTTCCCTTTTGCAGCGATTTGGGGTAGGTGAGTGATGGCAATGACTTGTGAATTACTGCTCATTAATTTCATGATTTCACCCATTCTTCCTGCAATATCACCTGAAACTCCCGTGTCAATTTCATCGAAAATGATCGTAGGCAGATCGGCTTTGCTGATAAGCATTGACTTAATGGCAAGCATCAAGCGGGAGATTTCACCCCCTGAAGCAATGTCAGTAACCGGTTGTACCGAACGATTTTTATTTGCTGAAAATAAGAACGTAATTTGATCTTTCCCTGTCTGAGTAAACGATTGAAGCTCAGCGCAGTCAACTTTGAACCGGATGTCCGGCATGCCAAGTAACGAGAGTTTTTCAATCAGTGTTTTTTCAATGAACGGAAATATCTTTTTTCTCGATTTTGAAAGTTTCTCAGCTGCGGTTTTCAAATCTTCAAAACATGCATCGAGCTTTCTTTCAGACTCCTGAATCTCGTCATCCATATTCCCGATGCGGTTTATTTGCTTTCTGAAGCTTTCGCGCAAGTTGATTAATGCTTTGATATTCTCCACTTTGAATTTCTTCTGAAGTGAAATCAAAACTCCTAACCGATTATCCACATACTCTAACCGTTCCGGATTGAAGTCGATTTTATCTTGATTGGAAGAAATGTCTGATAAAATATCCTTCAGTTCAATAAAAACCTCTTCCAATCGCTCCGACCACTTCTCGCTTTCCGGCAAGTAGGCTTGAATTTTTAAAAGCACGTTTCTCGACTCTTTCAGGGCTGAAAGCACACTGAAATCTTCTGATTCCAAGAGTGTTTCTGCGTGTTGGAGTTCGGTTTTTATCTCCTCGACATGGCTTAGCGTTTCCAATTCAACCTCAAGCTCTTCTTCCTCATTTTCAGTAAGTTTGGCTTCATCTAACTGGGTGAGTTGGAACTCTATGTAATCCAAGTCGGCACGCTGTTTTTCCGCCTCGTTTCTGAGCTTCTGAAGATAATCTTTGGCTTGTGTCCACTTTTCGAAAGCTGCTTGATACTCATCTTTCTCGAGCGAATTTTCCGCAATATTATCAACCACCTGGAGTTGATAATTTTCTGTAGCGAGTAGTAAATTCTCGTGCTGGGAATGTATGTCTATAAGTTTGTCGCTGAGGTTTTTAAGAAGTGTGAGTTGGACGGGCGTATCATTGACGAATGCGCGTGATTTGCCGTTAGACATTACTTCCCTTCGAATAACGGTGACATCGTAATAATCGAGTTCGTTGTCTTCAAAAAACGGTTGTAGGTTATAGTTATTTACATCAAAACCAATTTCAACAACAGCTTTTGTTTCACCTTCTTTGATGACTTTCGTATCGGCTCGCTGCCCCATTACGAGTGATAAAGCACCAATAATTATAGATTTCCCTGCTCCTGTTTCACCCGTGAGCACAGTCATACCGTCTGAAAAGTCAATGTCCAGTTCGTTTATCAGAGCATAATTTGAAATGTGTAAAGATTTTAGCATAAATTGTTTTTATGTTTCGGGCTTCAGGGTTCATGCTTTAGTATAAGACTGTGATCTGAACTATGTTACTCGAAACACAATACTAAAAACTAATTTCTCATAATTTGTTCGTAGCGATTTGTTTGAGAAGGATTGACGGTTGTTAAAACATCCACAACGAGTTTTTTCTCATCGGCGGTTCCTTTTTTGAAAACATTAATCAGTTCATCTGATTTTGAATCAAGAAAAGAGCTGATAATCACTGTTGTAGGTCGTGCTCGATACACATCTTGCAAAACCTGAATGCCTGATGCTATTTTTGCCCTGCCGTTTGTGCTGTTTATAGACATTTCATCTAAACCGAGTCGATGATATTCATAGAAATACTCGCGGTATTTTTTGAATGCTTCATCCATAATATTGCTGATCAAGTCGTAACGATTTTTCTCTTTATCAAATGCCTTCCAGCCTGACCAGTCCGTGCTTTGTGCTTGTGATACAATGTTTTCGGCTACTTGAAAATAGGGAGTTCCTCCCAACCTTGAAAAAGAGTCCATATCGTAACCGATAATTAGATAAGCATAGAATGCCAGAACCGCTGTCAGGTTATTGTTGAGGTTGCTGCTGTTAAATTCGAGTGGTTCAAACTCCCTATAGTTAAATTGCAGTTTCAGGTCCCTGTGGTTGAGCAACGTGGTGCTGTAGGAAGAATTAAAAACGGGGCGTCTGCTTTGAACCACCATTTCCGCGCTGTAAGAATCGCCATCTGCCGAGTTGATAATGATATTTATATTGCACTCTATTCGTTCGTTTTCTCCATAGCTCAATTCTGTCCATTTTCGGTTATTCAAAAATTCATTCGCGGCTTTTTGCAATGTCTGAAATACCGATTTGTTCGAACCTTGAATTTTGTCCGAGTTAATCTGCAAATTGCAGTTCAGTTCCTGTGCTTTTGCAGTGCCGGCAAATAGGCTGATAATCAGCAATATGGTCAATTTGAGTTTCATTAATACAACTCCTTGAATAACTTGAGTTCCCTGAAATTTATTCTTAGGAAAATTATCAAGGGATAGAAATAAGTTTTAATTCCTGATTAGATGCTTTGATTATTATCAAAACGGAAAAAACCTTTGTTTCGTATATAAAAAATGCAATGCAAATTTAGCAAAAAAAATCCTGAAACAGCCGATTGTTTAAAATAAAGATTCTTGTCTCCGATAATTAAAGAGACAAGAACTAAATTATTTTGTTTTCTTAAAAGAGAATTTTCTCGACGCTAAGAGAACATTTTTCTTTCCTTTACAATCTCCTCAGGTATGAGGATAAGGATTTTTATTTCTTCAGTTTATCCTTTACCGGATTGCGGAAATAGATTTTATCTTCAATATATTCTTGTGTAGCGATTAAAGTCGGTTTGGGTAGTCTTTCATAAAAACGAGAAATTTCAATCTGCTCACGATTTTCGAAAACCTCTTCAATTCCATCGGAATAGGTCGCGAAATCTTGCAGTTTTTTGTCCAACTCATTCTTTAATTCAGAGTCTATCTGGTTAGCTCTTTTCCCAATAATTGCAACAGTTTCATACACATTTTCAACATTTTCATTCATCGCGTTCAAATTGCGCGTGATGGTAGTTGTGGGTGCATTTAATTTTTTGTAATCCATATACGTATTAATGTTAGTCGTTTTTAGGTAATTTTTTTTCTGAATCTCTGAAAATCGCGCTTGCTTCTTTCACATATTTTCCTTCAGGAAATTCATTCATATATGTATAGTACTCATCTACAGTTGCTTGATAGCGGTCTATCTTCAAGCTTTCTTCACTATACAAAGCTTGCTGATACTTTGATTTCAAAATCAGTATCATCAAATCCTCGCGATGCTTCGTAGCGGGATATTTTTTCAAAGCGTTTTCAGCGGTTATTACTGCCGAAAGATAATTATTACCCATGTAAATTCCAAGGTTATAGTATAAATCGGCATTAATTAGCTCTTTTAGAGCCATTTTGTCATTTAACTCATCGAGTAATTTCGCTGCTTCTTTGGCCCGTTCGGAATTTGGATATAGATTTATAAAATCCTGAAATCCACTAATCGCCATCACGGTATTTGTTTGGTCAAGTCTCACATCCGGTGAATCTTTATAGTAACAAAACGGAATCATGAATCTTGCTTCCTGGATATATCTTCCTTGTGGATATGATCTCAGATAGGTTTTGTAGTATTCACTTGCCGAGTAAAAATCTTTTTTTTCCAAGTAAGCTTTAGCCAGATAGTTGATGATCAGCTCGGCACGGTCGGTGTTCCTGTAATATCTCGCTACGTCATCAAAAAGCGTTATTGCTTTATCATATTTTTTATTACTGTAATATTCTACCGCTTTGTCGTATTTCAATTCCGGATCGGTTGATTTCAGTAAATTCTGATATTCGCTGCACGACGTGATTACGAATAATAAAATAAAGATGTATGCGAGTTGTCTTTTCATTTTAAAAAATTAGTCTGCAAAGTTAGTCATTTTGTGTTGATTATGAAAATGAAAATCATAAATCATTTTTTCTAATTTTGAATATTTATGTGAAAATCGTTTTTATAAATCAGATTATTTCTATCTGTTTACTAATAGTTGGATATTCTTTATGTGTTTTATATCTTAGTTGATTCATGAGGAGATATGGAATTCTATTCCGAGAAGTATCTTTTAAATCCTTCGGTATATACCGTTTTGTTTTCATTTTCTTCGTCGGAATAAATCAGGTAGCATTCCATTTCCGGAAATCGACTGCAAATTTCCATAGCGCTATCTACCCCAAGCACCATAAAAGCTGTAGCATATGCATCGGCTTGCATACAGTTGGAGGCTATCACAGTGGCGCTCAGCAGGTTATGTCGTACGGGAGCTCCTAAGCGAGGGTCAATCACGTGCGAGTGTTTTTTACCGTCTTTCAGATAGAACTGACGGTAATTTCCGGAGGTCGCCAGCGAAACATCCGAAATTGCCAAAATTATTTGTAGTTCTTGATTTTCATTAGCCGGGTCATCATACGGTTTGTCAATGCCGATATGCCATTTTTCGCCTTTTGGATTCAGTCCTTTGCAAGATATTTCTCCACCCACTTCTACCATGAAATTTTCACAACCATTTTCTTCTAATAAATTTGCTATCACATCGCAGCTTTGCCCTTTAGCGATAGCGCTCGCATCAAGCATTATTCGTTGATCAGCTTTCGTTATTCGGCTGTCAGCTAATTTGATTTTTTTATAACCGATATACGGCATGATGGTATCCGGATCAGGTATAATGCTGTGGTTGTGATTCCCAAATCCAAACCCCCATGCATTTACCAAAGGAGCAACCGTAATGTCAAAAGCTCCATTTGAAATTTGAGAAACAGCAAGAGCCGTTTCGTACATTTGATCAAAGTAGACATCTGTTTTTACAGTCGAGTCATTTTGATTGATCCGGCTGATAATGGAGTTTGGATTGAATGTGGAGAGTGAGTTGTCAAAGTCATTGAATTTTTTCTCAATTTCCGCTTGTAAATCTTCGTTTTTTGGATGCAGATACGTGATAGAGTAGTAAGTCCCGAAAATCTGTCCTTTATTATAGATGTATTCGGTGTTCTCTTTTGTACAATGGGCGAAAAGAAAAATAGAAAAAAATATAATTAAAAGGCTTTTAAAAATCTCTAAATGGAATTTTGAATAGCGCAGGAACTTTGCTTTTTTCGGAGTTATTTTTAATCTTTTTTCTCTAAATTGAGGCATAAAAAATATAATTGATTTTGAAAAACAGTTTAGAAAAATTGGTTAATGTATAATGTTTCCTTTACCTGAGAGAATTCACCTCTGCAAATCTATGTGGCTTCCTCTTCTTGTTTTTTCCAAACCAACAGCTTGTCGATCCGATTCCCATCCATATCTATGATTTCAATTACGTAGTCCAAATAATCTATTTTGTCGCCTACTTTTGGGATAACATTTATCTGATCAATCACAAATCCGGCTACAGTGGAGTAATCAATCACCTCAAAATCAATATCAAATCCTTCAATTACATTTGACATTATTTCTATCGGGGCATCGCCGTTGACAAGTACCGAATTGTCTTCTCGGATAAAGAAAGACGGTTCTATAATTTCACCTTCATCGGGCAATACGCCAACGAGGTTTTCCATAATATCATGGAATGTGATTATCCCTTCAAAATCACCATATTCATCCACTACAACACAAATGTGTGTCCGATTTTGCTTCATCTGTTCAAGCACTTTTGGGGCTGAAGTGTTTTCGTGAATTACCACCGGCTGAACTATCATTTCTTCCACTTTGAAGTCTTTGCCCTGAGCTACCGCCTTGTAATAATCACGCAGTAAAAGCACACCCACAAAATGATCTAACGAACCGCGGCAGCAAATTATTTTATTGTGTTGATACCCTTCCAGGTCTTTCCGAATTTCCTCTTCCGATTCATCTAAGTCAATCCATTCAACTTCAATACGATGCGTCATTAAATGTAATGCTCTTTTATCTGAGAAATTAAAAACTTTTTCATGGATTGTATTCTGAGTTGGCTCGATTACTCCTTCCATAGAAGCTGTTTTTATCATTTGCCGAAGCTCTGTTTCGGTCATGCTGTCCGGCGTTTTCTTAATACCCAACATGCCCGTAATAAATGTTGTAGAGGCTGATAGCAGCTTTACGAAGGGGTAAAAAATACTGCTGAAAATATTGATAATCGGCGCTACAAACGATGCAATTCTTTCAGGATTACTCAAAGCAATTGTTTTTGGTACCAGCTCTCCGATAACGATTGTGACGTAAGTGGTCAAAAACATAATCAACGAGATGGAAATTACGTGCGAGTAGGGTTGCAAAATCTGAAATTTTTCGAAAAATGGAGTAAGATATCCGGCTAAACTAATTCCACTGTAAGCTCCGGTAATAAGCCCGACCAAAGTAATCCCAACTTGTACGGATGATAAGAACTTTTCGGATTCGGAAAGAAGTTTTATTGTAATGGCAGCTCCACTTTTGCCTGATTGTACCAGTTGGTGAAGCCGAGTTTCTTTGCTTGATATGACAGCAATTTCCGATAGTGAGAAAAAACCATTTATTAAAATTAAAATAAGGATAATAAAAAATTCCATTCTTTTATTTTTAGCGGTAAGGGGGAAAGATGTTAGAAGTTAATAATTTGAAATTAAAAATGAGAGAGATTATTCTTGCAGGGTTTGTGGGTGTTGAATGCTGAAAGCTTAATGCCCAAATCTCAAATCACTGAAGTTAGT
>LSQX01041650.1_pt1 | contig 18602 bp, 20 predicted proteins | sample 654561 | NCBI WGS metagenome assembly LSQX01 (sample SAMN04489861, study PRJNA283612) | anaerobic digester metagenome | isolation source: 4 biogas reactors fed with cattle manure at either 37C or 55C with and... | place: Denmark: Kongens Lyngby | collected 2014
AGATGTGTATATGAGACAGGATATGATCAGCGTACGTACCAACTCACCCATTGTTGTGTTGGTTGCCCCGTATTCTTTGCTGCATCTGGTCCAAAAGGCTTCGGTGAGTTCATACGATTCAAAGCGATCCATCGTCACTGTCTGCGATTTAGAATCGGGATCTTCTGAATACTCCTGAAGTATGTCTCTTAAAATGTCCTGAAATTGTGGATGATCAGAATCTGACATCGAGACAACGGCCATGATTCCGACAATAATGGCCTCTTCGTCATTGAGATCGAGATCCAAACGTTGGAATTTCTTCCTCCGGTCTGCATTGTTGAAGAATTTGATGTATTTCTTCACTACTTCTGCGTTCTTAGATGGGATATTTAGATCCATACAGAGCAGAGAAGGTTTATCTGCACAGAATGATGGTTCGCAGTAATGCATCGTATCTGCAAGTATGTTTTTCGAATCATCCGGAACCTCATATGGCACATATATGAGGTATCTTGATTCTTTATCCTCATGTTCTAATGTATATTTTATCTTGAAACTGTTGTAACCATCCATTTTGAGAATTTTGATGTCACCCAGATCAAGATCACTTATAATATCCTTGAATTCTCCCGCTTTATCGATCCAGAATACTATCCTCGTGGGCTTTGTCTCAAACTTATTGATACATTCAAAACGAGCCTTGATTCTTTCTATAATGTTATCTTGTGCCATTTCTTTCCCACTCAGATCTTGTAAAGCAGGTCAATTTTGTCCTTAGAGGACCTGCTGTTCTCTATGTTCTGGAATTTTGAATAGTTGACCTTCACTCCATCATCCAGGTTTATCGAAACCGGATTGGACGAGTACAATTCCATTGCCAGGTCGTAACGTTCGACTTCACTCAACTTTTTCTGGATAATTCCGCGTTTAACCTGATCTTTCTCCCTGCTTAACTGATCAGCATATCTACGCTGCATCGGAAGGAGATAGTTCTGACGCATCTTTCCAATAAGTCCTGGTTCGTAACGATGCATGTAAATGAGTGCCTTGAACCCATTTTCTTTTCCGGAATCAAATAGCCAATAGATTGGGCGATTCTGATACATCCGAAGATGATCTTTGTAAAAATCTTTCAAGAAATATTGGCGAATCCTGTCTCTGGATGTCCCAGATCCTTTTACACCCAAATTATCTGCAACATATCTTAGATTTTCCTCAATACACTCTTTACCAAATACAACAGCTATGAAATCAACAAATTTCATAACGATGTCATCTCCGAAATATTCGTCATCGTTGATCGGAATGATGTTATCTACATCGACCTTGTATTTTTTATACCTAGACGAATCGAATTTCCCACCCGCATATACCGGCCCATTGTCATCAAGGGAATAACGGCCGAACATGCAACCGATCGAATATTGAATAAGATTTTTGATTGCACTTTCTTCCGTTGGGATACGAATCGTTATCCGATCATCCGTAACTGCCGGGCTCATTTCGTTACTCAGCCCATAAAGATCAATCAGCAATGAATTGATGCCCTCCTCATTGGTCTTTACTGAATCGAATGATGTTTTCATCTTATTGCGTAACAATTCGAATGAAGAAGAAATGCGACCGTCTGAACATGAAGATACCAACGGATCTCTTTGAAAATCCCAGCTAACTTCGTATGAGTCCCATTCGTTTTTCGACTCCTGGACATTCTGTTGTACCAATTCTGAAACCTTTGCCTCGCAATCCGAATTACGTATTATCGGAAAACTGGCAATATGTCCAACCTCATAATTGAGGGTTGGCGAGATCATATTTCCGATAGCAAGTGCAACATTGCTGTTACAGAAACCCTGCAGATACCACAGCAAAGGCTTCTCGGCAAACACACTTGTTCCTGCAACATCGAATATATGCCCCTCGGGCTTGTATCTGAAGGCCATAGATCCAGAAGAGATCTTAGACCAAGTGATGCATGAGTGGAAGTAATATCCGGGGTTTCTGATGACAGATCTCTGTTTTCCCTTTTCATCCTTGAAGTTCCGGATTTCTTCCCCGTCGTTCTTCCAATTTACCACATAATCATTGTTCCCATACCACTTACGGTACTCTCCGCCCTTATTGTATGGGAACCACTTTTTTCCAGAAACAAGGGAATCAGATATGGATTTACTATCAAAGGAAATGCTGTTTTTATCTACTTCATACCAAAAACGAAGGAATCTGTTATTATCTGCTGTCGCCAACCCCTGTCTCGGTGAAGCTATTTTTTCCAATGGCACTCCATTTTCAAACGCCAATTTCATTGTGTTTGACATCCAATACACAATTGGCTTGCCTGGAATGACGTTGTAATTTTCCCGATTTGCAATAAACATTTGTTCTTTATGTAAAAATGCACGTTCTTTGTCTGCTTCATTGACTCCACCGATGAGTCTAAGATATGTGCCGCGATACTTTTTTATACCACATTTTACAACGATAAATGAAGTTGTCTGGACTACTTCCCCGCCAATCTCATCAAATGCGTGTGCGCCTAAATGTGCCATGTTAATTACGGTGTCAGAATTTAACTTCACGCGAAGCTTTTCGTAACTCGTAAGAAACATGAATGCGTGCATAGTTATCATCGAACAATATCCATTTTCACGTAACAACACAATACATTTTTCGATGAAACATGCAAAGAGATCTGTCTTGCTGTCGGGATAATTCCTCTTCACATAATCTGACAGATTTGACGCCATTGCCTTGTTACCCATGTACGGAGGGTTGGTAACAACCACATCATACCTCTGTGAGAGTACCTTTGCAACATCTACAGTTTCTAGCAATTGTTCATTCAATAGAGGGGTGCTGAAAAGATCAATCCTGCGATCGGCAATGAATTGATCGATAAGACGCCAATCACACTCATGTACATCTATCAACGAACCATACATCTTTGCGTCTTTGAAAGAATTGAGGATGTATGTCAAATCTGTCTCCGCAGTAAGACGATCGATTGGTCCCATCTTGTTTCCATAACCTTTCAATAAATTATGATCCAGATCTGAAGTACCGATTATCGAGTGGATATTGTTCTTTATTTTCTTAGAGAATATCTCTGGATCGTATTGGCGGGCCTTCATCATGACTGAAAAATATGCAAGTTGGTATGCACGGTCGTCAATGTCCACTCCGTAAAGATTGTTCTCTACTATCGAGCGAGCGGCATCAGACTTACCATACCCATAAGATTCATAGATGTGCATTAAAACATCGAAAGCGTAAACCAGAATGTGCCCGCTCCCCATACATGGATCGATCACTTTGATTGATTCTGGTTTAATCTTCTTACGCTCATTACGAATCTGTTCTAACTTGACTTTAACATCCTGCTCTTGTTCTGCTTCGTCGAGGTAGTATTTCCATTTGGATTTCAAAGATGAATCGTTATGTCCATCCAACCATAGCCTTCCAACAGAGTTCTCAACCATATACCTGACAACCCAGTCTGGTGTGAACAATTGTGTCTTCGATGGTAGGCGTTCCTTGGTTACTTTTATTCCTTTATCCAATAATTTTTCAGTCTCATCTTTGAGTTCTTTGTTGTAATACTGATACATCCATCCAATGATCTGAACAGCATCTTTGAAATCGTCTTCAGATATCCCGTCGATAAGGTCTCTGACAACGCTATCTGGATCGGTAAAAGACAAATTCAGAAGGATGTTCTCATATGGCCTGGTGGCCGTAAATAATTCCGGAAGGATCTTGTTGAGTTCCTGACATTGCTTCAGGAAGAGCAACACAAATAATCTGTCAAGATCCTCTTTTCTCTTCATTTCCGAGATGCGTTCTCTTTCTTCAGTACTGAATGACAGATCTACAGACAGACATTGTGTAAGAAGATCAGGTTCTTTCTTTCCAGGAATTGCAGATGAAAGTACACGAGTATAGGTCGGAAGGTAATCATTGACCTCCATGTACCTTATAGCGATGAGCCTATTGAACCAAGTATAAGCAACGGCCTCAACAACATTATCATATCCTTCTCTGCGAACTTCTTTTATTAACTGATCACGATATGTTGATTCCTTTTTTGTCAGGCGCGTTTCCATACCGTTATCCAAAGTGATGATGACCACATCGCCGATAACCTGTACCGGAGCAAGAATGCCGTCTGACCTGATACCCAGTACACTCATCCTCTGTTCCACTGATTGTCTTAGCTTGATCCTTGCAGATACTGCGAATTTTTCAATTGCACTCTTGTCCAAGCGATCACCACTTAATATCGAATGGACCGGACTTCAGTTTTTCATTCAATTTACCCTTGATGGTGTTGAGAATTTCTTCTACATCATTCTCACAGTTAACATCGGTTTTAGTTAAAAGCGAATATAAGGAGATCGAATTGCGCGGCTCTGGTTTCGGCTTAGATGGTTCGCCGGGTGTTGTCGGTGTTTTCTTTTTCGGAATACGATCTTCGAGATCCTTGGCTCTGCTGTCAAAACCAGATGGAATTGAGGACAACTCTGATAATGATGATGCATTATCGATGTCTACTTTAGCTTGATCGTAATATCCATTTAGGATATCCATTAGATCTGGATATGCAGACAGTTTTGATCCATGTAACGTTTTGAATCCGTTGAGTTTCTCGATTTCTCCGACTTTATTCTTATCGAGTGCCCTGTTCAATGCACCCTCATATTCTGTACACNNGTATTCAATTCGGGAAGGTTTTTCAGATCGTCTGAATTCAGAGCAGATTTTATAGAGTTCATTATCTCGGTCATTTCGTCAGACACATAGTGTTCGTCTTTTCTGTATGAATCAAGACAATCGAGCCCTTTATCGAATAATCTTCTTCTCGGACTGTCGGCAGCGAAGAAGGATCTCTTGTCTTCCAGATCTGAACGGAGTTTCCTGAGGACACTTTCGTTCGAATCGATGAATATAAATAGATCAGGCGAGCCGGCACTGGCAGTATCGTTCAATAGTTGGCGCATCTGTTCGAGTTCGCTCTTCCAGGGATACTTTGGCTGCGACTTTATCTGTCCCAGGTATCCATCAATATCGCTCATGATCTCCTTAGAACCATCGTTGATGGCAGTGACCAGCGCACCCTCATCGAGTTGCATCGATTTTGCCAGAATCGTCTTGAATATGTCCGCTGCCCTGTTAATCGATGCAGAAGACACACTCTCACGTAATTTTATCTCGACGCGGTCGAAATCCCTTGTCTTAGTAACGAGATCGATGCCCCTACTGGAATCCACTTTCTTTCCGTCATATGTCACGCCTTCATAGATCAGTGCAATCTTGTTATGGCGGAACAGTAGCGCCAGGATCCACTCTATATCGTAATCTGTGAATCCGTACGGTTTTTTCTTGTACTTCTCCATGATATTGGAGATGCGGACTGTGGCATTGGACCTTGCCTGTATGGAGAGGAAATCTATGACCTCATTGACTGCAAGCTTCTCACTACCGCAACATTCATCAAATGGTGACAAAGTCCTGTTTTTGAAGATCTGTTCGATGAGTGTTTTATTCTTTGGATTTCTCATGTAATCCATTTTACTGTATGTGGCAGTAATGAGTTTTCCCATTGCCTTATCCACACGAGATTTTGGGTTGGTCTCGTTGATATCCGTCGACTGCGACCCGTTGACATATATCTTGGCATTCTGGAGAGCGTCGGTAAGCAGATCCTTGAAGCGGGCCTTCATGGCCTTCAGCTCCATTTCTTTAGCCTCAAGTATCATCTTCTTTTGCGTCGGAAGGTCCGAGCTCATATTCTTACGAAGATAATTCTCAGTGGAGATGTACTCATTGCATTGCATGATTACACGATCATCGGCCGGAAGCTCCAACACCACAGAACCGTTGGACTCCATCGCCAGCGTAGCACCATCTACTTTCCTCGCAGGGGTGGAGATGGACAAATTCAGTTCATAACTCGTACTCTCGGCATTCTCCCCGTCGACGATCCTATTGAATGAATACTGATGTGTGCCATCATAACGGTATTTGCCGCTGAGATCGAGGATCTCACCGAACGCCACACGAGAGATCTCCTGGATACGCTTGCCGATGTCGACAGTCTCCCTCTTGATCTCGATATTAACCTCTTGCTCCTCATTAGTCAGGAACATATAGGTATCACCGTTCCTCTGAACCAGATTCTGAGTGGTCAGACGTTCGAGTGAATCTTCGACACCTTTCTTTATCGTGATCCTGTCTTCATCGAAAGATGAGACCATCATCGAGGTTATGTTCGCTACAGAAGTTGTCAATCCGTCGTAATACTTCACAAGGAACAGCGTCTTCAGGACATTGATATCGAATTCATTGAGAGCATCGTTCTTAGTAGCGTTGTAAAACACCTGCAGAGTCGGGCTGTCCAATTCCGGAGTCAGCGAATCGTAGAACGCATACATCGGAATGACAGTCTTGGAATCCTTGTCTTTGTATGCAACTACTGTGTCCCTGAAGGTCTTCAGCATCGAACGTGCAGCATTGCTGATGTTCTTGCCGGCCCTGCTCTTATTCCTCAGCTGAGTGAGCATGGTCTGCAGCATCTGGTATTGATACGGAACGAACGGATATGTTGCCGAATACTCTTTCTTGTCCTTGTAAAGCCTGATGTTCATGCCATTGTCGAAATTGAGCTTGTTGTGGATCGCGTCGCGGTTTCCATCGTAGTAAGCCTGAAGCTCATCGACATAATCCCCCTTCTTGGACAGTATCCTCTTCTCGATGACCTCTTTAACATCCGAGGAGGACATCTTTACTCTGACGCTGAAGCGCCCCTGAATCTTGGAATAATCCTTATTATTGATATCTGGCGCTATAGAATCGACATCTTCCTGGCTGGTCACAACGTTCCATGCGTGTCCACGACATGCGGTTCCCAGCTCTTGCGTTATTGTCTGCAGCTTCAGCATGAGCTGAGTATTTCCGGAAATGAACTGTCCGACCTCATCCACAAGGAATAGGAGAACGTAATTCTCACCCATCTTGTCACAGTGCTCTTTCACCAGCTTAGTGAAATCGCTGGCGCTGATCTCGTATTTCTCAGAGGCCTTCTTGGAGATGTCCCTGGCGTCGTCTTCCCCATATACGCCTGCAGCCACCAGTGCTTTTTCGATCCTGCCACGGACGAATGCCGGTTTGGTCCTTTCATCTTCCCAGGATCTGCCGGAGATCTCCTGATATTTTGACTTGAAGAGATCGTACTTCCCTTCATCGATCATATGGCGCTCCAGATCTGCAACCGATGGGACCGTGCTCAGACCGAGCATTCTGTTGAACACCATGAGATAGATCTGAACAAGGTTATCGGCATTCTGCCCCTCCTTGCTCTCGGCATCTATGTCAAAGAGGACCGTTTCGACATTCTTCTTGCCCATGGCCTGCATATATGCATATACTGGAGGAGAGACCTTCTTCTGGAGATACTCGGTAGATTTCTTTCCAGAAATGATACTGTTCTTGAGAAGGAACGACAGAATTTTCAGGAAATGTGATTTTCCACTTCCGAAATCACCCGATATCCAGGCACCGATATTGTCTGTATCTCTGCTGATGCCATCAATGAGCCCTTTGTAGAATTTCTCCAGATTCTCATCGATTTCCTTGGTGACAACGTATTCATCAAGCTCCTGGAAAATCACTTTCTCATCGGTCTGGTCGCTGACCTTGATGACCGGATTCATCGGTCTATCAATGTCCTTTTCAAACATCTCTCCAATAATCGACATATTACTCAGTCCTCTCTACTAAACTCATGGAACGATAGTAATTCTCGCTCGGAATCGTTCCAAATAGTTTCAATTCGTCCGATGTGTACACACCGGGGTAGAACAGCACCGTCTTGACGCCGTTCAGCTTACTGTCAAAGTTATTCAAGATCTTATGTGAACGAATGAACGGATGGCATTTTCCAACACCTGTAATGAATATCACATTACCGGAAACAGCATTCTTTTTGATGTAATCAATGAAGATATCATTCTGACTATCCGCCTGTAATACGTCTGTCATGGCGCGTACAAAATAACCGAGCCCTTCCTCCTCGCCCCTGCAATCCTCTTCGATCTCAAAAGAGGATTCCAGATAGCCTTGGTCTTGAAGATATCCGACCATTATCTCGAAAAGATCGAAGACCTGAACATCGAATCCCAGGTCCTTCCGGTCCTTGAAATTGTCAATGAACTCCCTAACAGCAAGCTCGTCCTGCGGATCATAATCAAAAATGTATCCACCGGTACCACTGCTCAAAGATCTGCCGCCGAAGAACGGATCATGGATGATCACATCCTTGATCCTGTTCAGTCTTTCACTGATTGTAAGTACCTTCATCTGTATCCCAACGTTGCTCTAATGTATGTTTCATACCCTTCGTTCAGCAATTCATCAATTGTCGAACGGCTGACATACGGGGTGCATACCACCCTGTTGCCCGTAGATGTTTTCAGCAATCCAGCTTCAAAAAGAATACGGGCGTAGAGTCTCCTCAATTTATACACTGTAACATATTTCCAAGAAGCTACTGTTTGGTTTTCCCGTCCCTTCTTCTCGAAGAAGGACATGATGTCGTAATCAGTGACCGGATTCCTGTCGATCAGCCTTTCGTAGTACACATCTTCGACGAATTCTTTGAAAAGCGTATCGTAATTCATTATCGAGATGAGATTAACAAATCTCCCGTCCGCCTCATCCCCATTTATGATTATCTTCTTCAACGAATCTGAAATCAGATTCATTCTGTTGTAGACATAATTGAAAATGCTGTCTTCGTTGCTGATTGTCTTTATCTGAAGAAGGTTCCCTTCATGAACTTCATTCTTTACTGAGGATCTATCGTCACATCTCAGCATGATCTCAGCGATTGTTCTGGTCTGATGGAACGCGAAAGGATTCGCGGGCAACGTCGCAGAATATCTGGTCTGAGAAGACATGCACCTGCATCGGGTGTAACAAGATTTAATCTTAACGATGTTATACGAAAATGTCGACATGAAATCATACTAGCTGATTTGATACAATAGTGAGCATTCTAGTAAAATAAAGAAATGCGTTATAGTCCCGAACGCGAGGAAAGTAGTTTGGACCTATTACAGCATTTTCTCTGCACACTTTAGTGTGGCCCTCGTATCCTCCAAGGAATCATGTGGTCTGAATATTACTCCAAGATCTGAAGCACACTTTGCCAATGAGATCCACTTGTATCTCTGACGATCCTCATCCCATTCGCCGTGCTTCTCGGTGTATTCGAGCATTACGTCGCATGCCGGTCTCGGCGGAACGGCAATCCCTTTCTCCTCCAGGAAGGGAAGGTCGAAGGAGATGAGATTGTATCCCATCAGCACCTCTGAGCTCCAAAGGATCTCGGAGATCCGTTCGGCCTCGTCGCGGATCCGTGGCGAATCCTTCACTTCCCCGAGATCGATGTGGTTGATTGCCTGGGCTTCCGGCCATTCCGATTTCAGCTGCGGACGGAAGTATCCGTGATACCTCACGCCTCCAGTGCCGTCGACTATGGCCAATGACAGAATGTCGTCGGAACGGCGGTCCAGGCCGGTGGTCTCGATATCGAGGCACAGGATCCGCTCCGGATCATGCCTGAAGGCATCGCTGCACGAGATCCTTGCATGCTTCATTCCTCCGGCTGAGGTCATAGTTCATCCTCCTTGGACATCGATACGGGCGCATCGTTCATCTCCACAGCCTTCAGTTCCTTCTCTGCCGTTTTCGCATCGTCGATGACATCCTTAAGAAGTTCCTGGATCCGGCGGGCGGTCGACAGCGGTATCTTTCCGGTGAAACGCATTCCGCCCGGAGGGCCGAGGATGAACACCAGGTTCCCGTAGTCGTACCGGACCGACAGTGTTCCTTCGGCTGTCAGGATCTTCCTCAGGAGAACGGCCACGTCCCCGAGATCGCGTTCCATCTCGATCATTCGGACCCCTCCCTCTGGATGCAGGCCCAGCCGGCACACGGTCTTCCGAAACTGTCGGAGCGGCCGCACACCCACGACTGGACGCCGTTCTTCTTTATGACCCTCAGATCGACGCAGCTGAATCTCAATTCGCTGTCCCCTTTTTCACCATCCCAGAAATCGAAGTCAGGGCTCATCAGATCCCTCCTTCGGTCACGAGAAGATCGTAGACCTTCCGCTTCACGGTCTCGCCGTCCATCCGGAAGGCGCAGCATCCCGAGACCTCTATCCCTTCCTCGGTCTTCCGGATGAAATCCACGTCCTCCCAGACAAGGCTATGTTCCGTTCCCGTCTCCGGATCATGGACCATCAGCCTCAGCGGATCGCAGTAGTCGCATCCTTCTGTTGCCACCAACACGGCGCTGACCATGCGCGTCTCGTATATGCGGATCGAGAACGCATCCTCGAAGTCCGATGTCCACACCAGTGCCGTGACCCTCTCCATCAGCTCCGAGTACGTTTCCTTCGGCGGCTGCGGGTAGATCAGCGCACCGAGGAACTCCATGTCCTCGTGCGGGATCTCCACCCTCAGCTTCTCTCTCGCTTCGTTCTCGGTTCCGTTCTCTTTGCAGTCCATAGCTTTCGCTGTCATTGTGAATCCTCCTTGTGAGTCTCTGAAGAAATTTCTGAAACGGTTTGTTCCTTGCCGGGCGAGATCGTGATGCTGATCGTCAGGTCCTTCTCGCCGATGTTCTCGAAGAGCATCCGGACCGCTTTGCCGACGCTCACGCCCTCCTCGTCGCTGATCTTCTGAATCTCGTTGAAGAGCAACGAAGTAGAGAGCGCGATGATCTCGGAGTACCGCGTCCCCTTCGGAACGCACAGACGGGCGAACCGGAGAGCGTCCGCGGTATCGGGGTTGAGGTACCAGCTGCGCTCGGTCTTTCCCGGAGCGCTCATCTCCTCTTCCCCCCGGGTCTTATGTCCGCGTTCCTCGGAAACCTGTACGCTTCCGACGCAAAGGAATCCCTTACCGTCATGGTCGGACACCCCCGTCGCCCTCCTCTTCGGTATATAAGCTAGGGGAGGTTTCCGTTGGCATCCGTTTCCGTAGACGGCGGACAGCCCTCACGGTCTTCCGGAACTGCGGAAGGCGATCTGCTGCGATGAGCTTCTCGCGGATCGTCGAGACGGAGCACTGCAGCATCGCGGAGATCTCCATCATGTTCATGCCGCGGTCGGCGAGCTCCATGATACGTTCGACGGTGACGGGGCATTCGGATCTGCGGCGTTCGTATTCCTCGCGGAGTCCCATCCTCGAAAGGATCTCGATGAGCGTAGACGGCGGAACGTCTATCGCATTCGCAGCAGCGGAGAGGGAGTTGCCTTTGTCGGCGAGCTCCATCACGCGGTCGATGTCCACGATCGGCTTCGGCTTCTCATCGGAGAACGCTTCTCTCGATCTGACGCCGTTCGTGACCACGATCGTCGGTGGCCTTCCGATCGGCATGCCGGAGGCAGTGCCGAACACCTTGGCCTTGTCCATTCCCGCTTTGACGGCGTTCCGGTGCTTCACCAGATGCTCTTCGGCCTGCCATGCCTCCACGCCGTTGATCAGACGTCCCGCTCCCGTCTCCGGGGCCACGTCGCTGGTCACATAGCGGATGACGGTATTATACGAGCTCGCGGTCTTCCGTATCTTGTCCACGTCGCTGGCGTTCCTGCCTATCCTGGACACATCGAAGGCGAGCAGGATGTTCACTCCGCCTCTGGCGATGCGGCCGATGACACGGTCCATCTCCGGGCGCTCCATGTTCTTGCCGCTCTTCTCCTCGCGGTATATCCCCAGGATCTGAACGTCGTTGGTCTCGCACCACTCCTTCATCTTCAGGACCTGGACCTCGGGATCCTGTCCCTTGTCATCGGTGGACACGCGGGCATAGAGCACCGCGGTCATCCCTGCATAAGGCGACGCCATCAGCGGGGCCTCCTGAGGACGATGGCACGCCTGTCCCCGTCCAGGAAAACCTCCGACTCGGGATTCTCCTTCATGAGACGCTCCACTTCTGATATCATCTCCGATGCCGTGACCTTGGAGAGATCCAGATCCACCGTCTCTTCGATGTACGGTCTGGCCATCATCCATCCCTCCCGGTATCGTCCAGGAACCGTTCGGCATAGGCCATGCCCTCTATCGCGGATACCATGACGCGGATGCACGATGAACGCATCCTGGCCACGATAAGCTCGGGATCCTCGTACTCCCTGCCGCCCTTCGCTATGCGCTGAAGGCGCTTCGAGTCGTCCACGAAGTTCATCTGGGCGTTCATCATCGAAAAGCTGGATGTCCTCGTTCCGCGGTATGCGATATTGTCCTCCGGGATCTCGACGTCCAGCTTTGTCAGGAAGAAAAGCAGATCATCGAGGTCGAAGGTCTTGACCTCGTCCGGAAGGCCCTCGGCCATCATGCGCCTGCATTCGTCGATGTCCATCAGGCATGTCATCCGTACATCCCTCCCGATTTGAATTCGGCAGAAGGAACGTAGGTGCTCTCCTTCGGAGCGTCGGATGCTTCGTTCATCTGCACCTGCGCCATCAGGGACTTGACGGACATGTTCTGGATCCGCACGACCTGCCCCACGATCCCGAGGGATTCATTGAGGGTCCGCTTGATCTCGGTGATCTGCCCGCATATCGCCTGCTGCTCTTTCTTCAGAGCTTCGACCTCTGCCGAGGTCTTCGGCAGGCCCATGACGGCAGCTACATACTGCTCGGATCCGAATTCCACCTCCATGGGACCGGGGCTGGAATCTATCCATGCGCCCGTCTCCCCCGAGACACCGAACTTCTCCCCGCCGCAGCAGTCAATGATCTTGTCGAATAACGGACCGACGCCGGCGAAATGCAGACGGTCCTTCGTGAACTCGTTCAGCATCACGTAATTCCCGGTGCCGTCCTTCTCGAATCTCCATTCGGCATGTTTCTCCAGCCAGGCGAGCATGGGGAAGCATGCGGCGAGGAACTTGCGTTTCACGATCTCCACGTCGAGGACGTCGTAGCGTCCGACCAGGAGGCCTTCCTCGATGCTGATATAGAAGAAGCATGAGGTCTTCCCTCTCTGGTAGCGGAGCTGATACTTCATCGTGGCCCCTTCCTTGGCCATGACGAAGCTCCCGTACCAATTCTCGGATCCGCGGATGTTCTTTGCTTTGCCGTTCTTCCCGAAGATGGTCTGCGGCGGGAATCCCTCTTTGAACTTCGCCTCTTCAATGAGACCTTCCTTCTCCACCCGGAACTTGCACCATGCTCCGGGGATGTGCACCCGGAACGTGATCGGCGGAGCGACCTTCTGCTCAGAGCCTGTAACGGCCCCCTCGTTGAGGGTGTTCGATGCTTCTGCGGCCATCTCTGCGAGGATCCTGCCGTTGATCTGCGATTCGAGGATCGCGTATCTCCTTCCCCTGCCGTAGAGGATGTTCAGGCGGCCGTTGGTGAGCTTCGTGATGAAGTCCGACGACAACAGTCTGGCCACATGAGAAGATACAGTCGATTTCGAGAGCTTCGAGATGCTGCAGACCTCGCTTTGGGTCCTGGGCTTCTCTTCCCGATCTAGACCCAGCAGCAACACCGCGATGCGGATGCGTTCGGGAGTCACGTCGCCTTCAGAAACCAGGCACATACCCCCTTACAGTTCGGGTCGGTTCGGTCGAGGGGCGAACAGTGCCGATAGGGTCGTTCGACAGGAACGTCGGGAAGACGCGAGGTTTTTCTTTATAGAGGTGTGCGCGCGAGGATCCGAACCGTCCGCAACGGCCCCGGTTCGACGAACAGGGGGCCGTAGCAGAATGACGGTGCCGGAGACGGGCGGCAATCGTTGCCGTTGCCATCCTCACGCCTCGAAATACCTGATGACCTTGTACACATCTACTATCTTTCTGTTGCCGACGGTCCTTGAAGGGATATCGCCTTCATCGACGGCACGTCTGACGGAATATTCGGTGATGGTCGAATCCGGATCGTGCTCGCGGATGTACCGTACCGCTCCCTTGATCGTTCTGAACAGGGGCTGCAGGTATGCGTGTTCTTCGTCCGGTATCCTGTCGCTTAGGTTTGGTGTTACTACAGTAACTTTCTTTATGTCTTTCATGCTATCTCTTCTGCGAAAGTATTCGCAGACGAGTTATCGGCATATGTGAGAAAAGGGTGGGATTCGGTTCGGTATGCTGGATGCGGTGTTAGAAAAAGTAGTATTAATTGTTAGACCAAATAACGGCATATCAGCGACAAGAACCGAATGATTATTCGGTGATTCATCTTAAATAGTAGTGTAACGTATAGTATCTTCATGAAACAGTACGAATTGAAACATCTAGTAACAACATTTACTGAGCGTTTCAATCATCTCTATAATGAGAGGATCAATACACGCGACGCTGACGGCAAGAAATATACACTCTACAGGATCGCCGGCGAGATCGGCATCTCAGATACGACCATGAGGAAATACCTCGAAGGCGTGGGATACCCGAGTTTTGAGAACATCCTCGCGATCATGGAGTATTTCGAAGTGAGCTTCGAATGGCTCATCGGCAGAGAGGAATACCAATCGCCGGAAGTGAGCGACGGCGTGGAGAAGTACGGCATGACCGAGAAGGCCGTCACGAATCTTGTTAAGGCACGCAACGGCGAGACGGTCACCAGCATGGGCGATTATTCCATCGAGACATTCAATCCAATCGTGTCCGGCAATCTTGACGGCAAAGCGACGTACCTAGTTGACAACCCGGTGAAACAGGACCCGGTCAGGATGACCGAGTCCGTCGAGAAGTACGACGAAACGCTGGTGACTCAGGAGCTCAAGACACTGAACATGATGATCGAGGATTGGACGATCATCAGGGACGTCAACGCATACCTGCACTCGACCCCCCAGGAATTCGCGAAACTGGCGAAATTCAACTACTTCGAACTGGACGCGTTCCAGCTCAACCTCGTGAACAGGGAACTGTCACGCAAGAAGGACGAGATCTTCGTCAGGGAAATGGCCAACCGCCCGGATGCTTACAAGATACGCTACGGAGCGGACGGCAACCAGAGGATCATGACCGGGGACAAGTGGTGATGTCATGGCAGGAAAACCTAGGAAGAACGGCAACGAACCGAAGATGCCCTTCGACCCGCACATGGAAGCAGTGATTATGAAGATTCTCGCCGACGGTACCGTTGTGTATCGCATGAGGAAGAGGGGCCCCGATGGCAAGGAGTATTCCAAAGTGTTCCACCCGAAAGCTGGAATGACAGATGACGAGATCTATGGATGGCTTCTGAAAGAACGCAAGGATTTCCTAGCCAGTATTGGTAATCCGACCGGCCCGGTGACATCGAGGTCCACCCTATCCGAATACTTCGATGATGCTTTCATCAGGAAGAGAAGGCTCACGGTCCGCGAGAAGACAGTGTTCGATTACATCGCTATTTTCGATAGGCATGCACGCAATGACATTGGGGGAAGGGAGATCGGTTCGATTACCAAACTGGACCTGATGGAGTTCTACAACCGCCTTTCGAGGAACGGAGTCGGACCCGGAAGCATACAGGTGCTGCACCGGATCCTGAGGGCTACGTTTGCTTCTGCGTTGGAAGATGATGTGGTCTACAAGAATATCGCCGCAGGGAAGGATGTTGCTCCTAGGAAGAAGGCTCCGCAGGGCAAGGCCCTGAGCGAAGTTGAAGTGCTCCGCTTCCAGGAATGCGTTGAGAAAGAATCGCCGATGTGGAGAACGCTGTTCAACCTCATGCTCCATACTGGGTGCAGAAGAGGAGAGATTGCAGGGCTCAGATGGGAGGATGTTGATTTCATCGAGAGTGTGATCCAGATACGTCACAGTCTCGTGTACACGCCCGGAGTAGGGCTGATACTCGGCGATGCGAAGTCGGAGATGTCAAACAGGAAGATCCCAATCATGCACGATGACAGGGCGGCCCTGTACGCTATGCATGAGATCTGCGGCAAGGGTTACGTGTTCACGTGCTGTGAGGACCCCGAGACACCACTGTTCCCGGATACTATATCCTCGCACTTGAGCTACATGTGCAAGAAGAACGGTATCGCACACATTTCGCCCCACATGCTCAGAAGAACTCTCCCTACAATCTTGATCACCAGGTACAACGTGGACCCGAAGACACTTCAGTGCATTCTCGGCCATTCCAATGTATCGACAACCCTTGGCTACTACACGATGGTGGATGCGGATCAGAGCCGCAGGACCCTGGAAATGTATGGCAACATCATCAACGGGTCCTCGGACGAAGAGGAAGCAAAACCAGATCAGAAGACCGGTTCGGCGAAGAGGTCCCCGAGGAAGAAGAAAGATGACAGTGATTCTGTGGAGTATCTCAAGATCGTCCCGGGATCAGAAGACCTTAGTTTTGTCATAGGCGGCAAAGACAGACGTTGATATTGTCCAAACGATTTCCAAACTGTTTTCATTTCTCAACCTTGTATTATTTCAGAATACTATGATAATATGAGTAAACACACGATACGAAGGTTAAAGTGTCTGTTTTTCGTTAATCACATAGTCGGTGTTGTAAGATGCTTTTCGATATTAGTGCCGGGGCGCCAAAGGCGATTGAGAATTCAGGTTTTTCTGATGAGAAGGAGCTCCAGACCTTTGTCGAGAACAATATGGAAGCACTTCTCAACATCAAGTTCCTTGCTACAGAATTTATTATTGACGAGTCGAATAGGGTCGATTCAGTAGGGTATGATTCGGAATCTAATTCCTTTGTATTGATTGAAGATAAAAATCTGATTGACAAAGGACTTGTAGATCAGGGGTTCACTTACCTTGCTGCACTTCTTGATCGCAAAGAGAAATTCGTCCTCTTATACAACAGCGAAACCGGTGAAGCTCGTTCCTGCAAAGACTTCGATTGGTCCCAGACCAGAGTGGTATTCATTTCTCCGGAATTCAACTACAGGCAGATCCAATCCACGAGTTTTAACGACATGGCTTTCGAGCTTTGGGAGCTGAAAAAATACGGCCACATCATTTCTTTCAACAAGTTGGAAAACAAGAAGAAGACCAGCTCGGTGAAGACATTCAATATGAGTGAGAGATCCAAGGGCGTTTTAGATGTGATCACAGCATATACAGACGATGTTATTTTCACAAAGAAAGATGCATTGTACGAAAAATATGTGGGATTGAGGGATTTGATCACTGAGCTCCCGGGCGTTTGTATAATAATCTCTAAAACTGGTATCAAGTTCAAGGTGAACAATCAGCGTTTTGCAGAAGTCACGAATGCTCACAGGAAGGACTTTGATATCTGCCTGAATAATGAAAGAAAGGAATTGAAAGATCCATACGGGATGTCCAAGGACATAACCAGTAACGCATGGGGAAAGCTTACATGGCTCGTTAAAGTAAGTCCGGACACAGACCTGGATTCCGTCATGTATCTAGTGAAGCAGGCTTATACCGAAGTGAAAAAGGTCAGCGATTGATGGAAGTCATTGTTTCCCAAGATATGCGTTCATGAATCTGCGTATGATCCAATTCCGATCATCAGTGATGGTTGCCGTAGGCCCGGAACATGCAGCTTCTGAAAGGCCGTCGTAGAATGAGGCGATCTCATCAAGATATGGCCTATCATCAACTTCCATCCAGTCGAACCCGATCCGGAGGACTTCCTGATGTCCTATTTTGGCCTGCTGTTCATCAATGGCCTCTCCAAGATCGGAGAACGCACCCCTGAAGGCCATGGCGAGGGTCATTGCAGCATCCATCATCTCCTGATCCGGATTGTTCTCGAAGATCTTGTCTTTCATCTCAAGGATATCGTCGCAGAAACCGATGATCAGTTTGCACATGTCGCTGTATGAGTCAAGATACGTATCGACATCGAATGTCACTCTGGAGAAGAGGACGGCAAGATCCAATAGCTCAGAAACGTAATCGAACCGTTTCATGTCCCCGAGATGCTTTTCTAGTCTCTTGACCAATTCCGGCATGAGCTCATACCGGTCGGGACTGCAGATGCTGACTACGAACGCCAGTTCATCCATGCCGTCGATGTTGATGCCCTCAGCGGATTTCCACGTTCTGTGGACGAACGAGCGCTCCATCGAATCGAGGATCCTGTGGTAGGCTTCATCGAAATGCTCTTCAGGGACCTCATCCAACGCATCGCACCAATACTCTGCAGCCTCGGTGAAATCGTAATCAATGATCTTCTCGCCCTCAGTCAGAAGTTCATTCCAGTCGGAAGTATCTGTCCCTCGATCCATGTTTTCATGATGCAGTGGAGCGTTTATCATGGTTATGGGTGCAGTTCGGATTCGTCAATGTGTGTGACACCTTTCGTCCCAAAATCCCCATAAGATTTTTGATGCTGTGTGATCGGAGTCTTTCCGTGCAACCGATCCGGAATGCTCATTTGGACCTGCTTATTTATCGTTAAAAAAGCAGTTCCAAAGCCATTTTCTTGTCGTTTTGGACCTGCTGACAAATTATCTTTCGAGAAAAAAATCGATTTTGTGGCCTCGTTGTGGCCTCGAAAAAGAGCCCAACCGAAAAAATAGCGATTCTTTATAAGCTCAAAAAGTCATAGTATATAAAGATTGGAGCCACCTTGGAGATTCGAACTCCAGACCTGCTGATTACAAGTCAGCCGC
>LSQX01154890.1_pt1 | contig 18601 bp, 25 predicted proteins | sample 654561 | NCBI WGS metagenome assembly LSQX01 (sample SAMN04489861, study PRJNA283612) | anaerobic digester metagenome | isolation source: 4 biogas reactors fed with cattle manure at either 37C or 55C with and... | place: Denmark: Kongens Lyngby | collected 2014
TTCAACAGTCACCCCTGACAACTCCCTGACCTTATTATAAATCTCGTCGAATGTAGACGATTTAAGGCTTTCTATTTCCTTCTTACTCCACTGGTCACATTCATGGTGGCTGTTATTCATTGATAGATGGAGTGCTTCCAGCTTTCCCTTAAAATCTGCTTCGGCTTGTTTTTCGAGGTTGATTTTACCCTTAGTTTCCACTTTACCGCCTTTGAGTTTCCTCCTGCCTCTTTGGGCTGTTTCGTTGGCTTCGAATGTTCCGTATCCTCTGGCTTCCATTTTTTCTATTTGGCTCCATTCGGCTTTGGATAGTGGGCGGAGGGGTAATTCCCCCCCTAATGTTTCTATCATTATTAGTTCAGGGTCGTTTACTCCTTTTAATATGTCTTCTTTTCGCAATGCCATTATAGTCATACCTCCAAACTCTTAATATACCATTCTCCCCTTAATCTCCATTTCAGTTCTATGGTCCAGGTTCACTTACAGTTATGTAATCAATTTTTTCTTCCTCATCTTCCCCTTCACTGTTAGTAGCGGTTAACTTCACAGTATACGTCCCCGCTGTTGCATAAGTGTGTTTAGGGTTCTTAGTAGTTGAAGTTCCACCATCACTGAAATCCCATTTATACTTATTACCCTCACCAGTCGAAGTGTTCGTGAATGTGACTTCCAGTGGTGCGGTCCCTGTTAATGGTGACCCGGTAAAGGCGGCGACTGGTTCGATTAACATATCAATACCACCCGGCACTATTTCAGGCATGTTATTCTCCAATGTACAGACCACGTCTGCGAGTACGTCTGTTGTACCATCCTTTAGTGTTGTGTTCGTAGTGGAAAGGGCGTTTAAACTGATTTTCGGTTCAATAGCATCACTACCACTGGCACTGTATTCTATGCTGCAAAGGTTATCAGGGAACAATATAGTCAGTTTCTCGTCTGGTCGTTCACAGGCTTTTATAACGATTTTAAGTGGCACTGTGGTGAGTAGGCACTCGGTGGGTTCGTCTTCATCTTCAGCCCCGTACTCGAACATTTCAATGTACCGTAATGTTTCAGGGGTTAGACTGGTTTCAATCTCCATCTCATTCTCACGTTTACCAGCCACTGGTTTCTTCTGCAAGAACCTGGATCCCAATCCTCTACTCTTATCCACATTCAGATTGTTTTTCACATTCCAACTGAAACTGGATATAACACCATCAGGAGCTTTACCATCAAAATCTAAGGCTATGTCATAGAAAGCTAATGGTATGGCGGTTTCAATAATCCGCAGGTCACTAGGAGCTGGCACACTGTCGGTTTTGGTGTCTTTTTTTGCGTATCCTTTGACGCTGATGTTTATCCATTCATCCGATACTTCCATGCTGAATTCATCGATCATGAAACCAGTGATCTGTTTGATGAACAAGTCCATATGGCCGTATAGGGTGAATGAGGGTAGTAACATATTATTCAGGCCATAAATCTCATGGGTGTTCATCTCACCCGACCCACCAGCAGTGTACACATACTCACCTAATACTCCTTTAAGGAAGTGTCCAATTGTCTTTAAATCTGCCACTCCGTCAAAGTCTGGTTGTGGAGTATAAGCACCAGTACGCACCGTACTTAATCCTCTGGTTAATCCTGATTCAAGTTTCAGGGGTTCGTTATCACCCTGTAAACTAGATTTGGTCACTTCCATATGGAAATCAGGATTCTCATTACCAACTACTCCCCATTCTGATTCTTCCACAAGCCCTATGACTCGTTGCAACTCCATAGTTCCATTTACTCCATTATCTTCTTCTCCCATTTTCATTCACCATTCCATCTTTTTTTTATATATAATATGTTTTTTATTCCTCCAAAATGCATTCCAGCCAACGAATAGGATATATGAAATCGAAAATAATCGCTGCAACCGGAACAGACTCATTACTCCCTTCAACTTTAACCTCCCCATCAGGCAACAGTTCATTGAAATTCACGAACTGGAAGATACGATCAGGGTCTTCTGGGTTTTCTTTCAAAGTGTTAAAATGTTTAAGGATACTTGCCCCTACACGGGTTGCAAGGTTCTTAGCTTTCTCTGATGCCACCCTAGGATCCTTATCATATTCAACACAAACAAACTCAAAAGATGTTTGAAGGTAGTTCACATGGCTAAGGTTCGCCTTTTTCCCAGGTAATGGTATTGTAGGGTGTTCAATAATCCAAACAATGGGAGTGTCAACGCCAACATCAGATTTATACCCTACAATGATGTTTTTAACATCTTCTAATATTCCTCCTTCTTTAGCCTCGGTTGTCACATAATGAGGTACAGTTCTTGAAACAGCGTCCAATCCTTTAACTATCCCACGTGCCATGTTTTTATGACCCTCCTTCTGTTTCCATGACCGCCCTTATTGTGAACTCGGCCACTCTTCTTTTTGTCTGTCTGATACTTTTCTCAACAAATTTACGTGGCCTTATACCTCGAACATAAGGAACTGCAATCATTTTTCCCTTATATTTGAAAGGTCCAAGTAATCGGCCTGTTTTAGGCCGTATTAACTGGCCACGTGGCCCATATATTCCAGTCCCATCATTAACCCATTTCGTGTACACTGCACTGCTGATGATTTTCTGATTCAATTCTCCTGTAAACTGTCCGGCTATTAACCAGCTGCCCTGCATCTTCCCATGATCAACTGGACTGTTCCGTTGAAGGTTTCCACGCAGTTCCATCACTGATAAATCAACAGCCCGGCGAACTGCCTTTTTAGTCGTTTCTCCAGGACTCTTATCAAGTCGAACAGTCACCCCTAACTGGTTACTCATCGTATGAGGTCATCCCCTGTTACTGCTGTGAACTCAACACTGTCTGATTTAGTGGATTTGTCAACAGTGAATGGTTTCAGATCTGATTTCAATGAGTCGTTGAACACGTTGTCATCACTGATTTTGATTGTCCAATCGTTGACTTTCACTAGGGCTGTTTCACGTCTGGCCACTGCTAAAGCTACCATGTTGGCTGCTAGGCGGAGGCAAACATTACTTACAGCTCCGGGCACACTGGTTTTATCCCATTTGGTGTGACAGTATCCGTTGATCAGGCTTTCAGCTTGACTTATCCATGTGTTTATGAGGGTGTGGAGGCCGTCATTGTCATCCTCGTCAAGTTTAAGTTTTTTTGGGGTGACTCCGGTGAGGCCTATGACTTCTTCGGTTGTGCAGTATGTTGTTGTGTTTGTCATAAGTCCATTTACACCTCAAAATATGTTTTTGGGGGTTTCTCTATATTCCTTTTTTTTTGGTTTTTAGGTTCCTGCTTCTGCTAATGCAACGATTTGGTAACTGGTTTTATCGGTCACAACCAAATAACTCAACCCACCGGTTACTTTGAAGATTCCAACTATCCCGGCTTTGGCTTGTTCTGATGCTGCTCCGAATTCTGCTGCTACTTCTGTTTCGGTTGGTGCTGCACCGGTTGCGGCTCCGGTTTCATGGACTGCGAGTGTTCCTTCAAGGTTACCAGTCACATCTCCGGTTANNTCATCAGTGATAGTAACCTTAGTTGCCGTTGATTTTTTGAAAAGGACATTTTTACCGGTTGCTATTGCAACCACTAAATCCTTACCACTGACAGCAGTGATTTTCTCAACAATCACCTCACCAACAGAAAGAACACCCACCGCAAGACTATTCTCCTTCAAAAATTCTGTTTGCTCCCTAATTGCTTTGATTACTCCTAACATCGTTCATCATCTCCCTCATTTTTTTTTTATGGTACTGGTTTAGTCTGATCAGCTAATGCCACAACATTTGCAGCTGGGTTTTCATAGTTCTGATCAGTTTCCTGGGTTAACACCCAATCCGTTCTTCTCAGTTTAGGCATCCTATCCGCTTCAATAGTCACCTCAAAGAAGATACCTAAGGCCATGTTGTTAGGGTTTTGCAGCATTGCAACATTACCATACCCACTGTCAGTGTCTAATATTTCCTCGTCGTTAAGAACCGCAGCTTCACGAACAGGTATGCCCTTAAATGGTCGTGCTACGTTGTTACCCACTGCTTCATCACCTACTAATGTAGGCCTTTCTCCAACTTCATCCAGATAACCATCAAAGTGGTCACTGTTTAAGTAGAATCTGAGATTGGCACGATTTTTCAGATAGTTACGAGGATGTGCTTTTAACATGGCTCTCATCATGTCAGTGACAGTTTTATTCTTGTCAAAAGCTTTGCCCGTTCCGGTTCCATAGATTTTGTTAGTTGACTTCTTAATCCAACCATCCTGAGTTTTCATCACACTTTCCTCAGCGTATTTGTCAGTGTCTCCACCAACAGCTAGAGATTCCCAGTCTTCACCTGCTTTGGAACCTATCATCTGCACCAGTGTGGTGTTGAAGTTTTTACCCTCAATATTTCTCCGCATTGCTTTGTCAGTGATCCCCACCGTTGCCCCGAACTCTTCAGCCATCAACTGCTCCTGTTTAAAGGTAGGCTTTTGAGCGGTGTCTTCTTCACCTTCCGCTACTTTTTGAAGTATTTTCTTACCAAACTCCACCCGATCAATATTCTGAACCTGGGCAGTCATCTGAATGAGTCTTGCCTCCGATAGTATTGTCTTGTCACGGGTGGCAGCTTGAACATATTTATTGAAATATGCTGGTTGTAAGACACTCGCACCAAGGGTGGTAGTGGTGGTTATATCTTTAAATGCTGCTGAAATCCGTGCTAACATGTCTCCATTGCTCATTGCCATTTTTATCGCCTCCGATTTATATATCTACTATAATTTACGACCGTAAATGTCACGATCTAACACTTCCTCAAAGGATTTAACTGCAGGAGTGGGCTTATCATTCCCGCTGGGTTTCAACGATTTAGAAGCTCCTCCCCCTACCTCTTCCTTTTTCTCTGCTTTTTCTTCCTTTTTCTCTTTCTTTTCACTGGTAAGTCCGGTTCCGCATTCACTGCAAAACTTATCATCAGTTTTAACCACAGCCCCACATTCAGGGCATTTAAGTGGTTCTTTTTTAGCCTCAAGGACTTCTTCAACTGCTTCTCTCACCATTTTTTCAACATCGGATTTTTCGACGTATTCTTTACTTTCTTCCTTTTTTTCTACTTTCTCGGTCATAATATCGCCTCCGCTATCAGATTTATCTTTTTCGGGTTCCGCCTGGCTTATCAGGCCAGCAATCATATCCCGAATGTTTTCAAGTATCGTTTTATTCTCTTTTGAAATCACACGACCTGCTTTCGTTGCACTTTTCACACTGCAACTATTATCCACACAAGGATTTTTTGTCAGGGAAATGGTGAATCCAACAGGGTTATCAATATCTTTTATTAAAACCCGGTTTTTAGATGCCATAATTTTATCTGCATCTTCTTTTGAAAGGACGGACACTGAATAAGCTAATTCTCCTTTCTCTGCTAATTTCATCATTTCAGGGTCGGTTATTTTACTTTTAACAACCCATGTGCCCATAGGATATTCGCGCTCTTCACCCATGATATTCTTCATAACACGGGGAGCATCGAGTAACCATGATTCCACAGGGTCGCCCATGTTTTTCTTAGTTACCAGGAATTCGTGTTCTTTATCAATTATCCTGTAATTCATGAATTCATGCGCTATCTTCGCCACTTTTTCAGCAGTGAGGATTTCTTCACCATTTTCATAGTCACAGTCAGGTTCCCCTGGAATGAGAACCGTTCCGGTTAGCATGACATGATCCTTTGTTTTTTCAACAGCTAAAACGCTTGATTTAACGGCTTCGTATTCTATTTTTTGTTTTACTTCTGTTTTTTCGCCAAGAACAATTTCATTGTTTTCATTCATCGAAAAATTTATGGAATAATACGTGTCGTCGCTGTAGTCTTCCACTATCACGGTTCCGGATTTGATTGGTTTGTCAGGTATAATATCCCGTGGATACGTGTTGATGTCGTTATTCTTCGGATCTGTTCGGAATGTGTCTTTGATTGCTCTTCGAATTTGGTCTTCCAGGGCATTTACACTGCCTGGAGCTGTTGGTCTTGCTTTAGAACTTAATTTTCCCATAAAAAAATCGCCTCCTATCAAAAAAAAAAACTAAATAAGTTTTTTTTTGATTATTCTTCAAACATTTTTGTTAACTTTTCTTTGGTTTCATGGTGTTCAAATGCTTTTTTAACCCCTTCACAGAAGGGGATAATCATTAAATCAATTATAATGATTAAGAGAGCTAGGGCTAGGATAAGATAGATTAATATGAAGTCCAGAAGTCATCACCTCCTTCCCCTTAAATCATGCACCCAAAAAAAAGGTGGGGGATTATATTTAATTTAAAAATCATCAAGAATGGCAAAAACTTTGTCCTGGTCAAAACCAGGTATAGGTATTATATCTGATTCGTAGAAGTAAGACACACCAGGTGGGGCCATAAAACCAAGTGGCATTAGGTAGGGTACTGTGGTGCACCGGCAGTTAATCCATTCTTCAATACTGCCATTCATATCTCCCGGATACATTAGGCCATTCTCAAAGGTCTGATCCACCTGGACTATCTGCCCATGTAACTGGACATGACTATCCCTAACCCGGTTATCCTGACCACTCCACCATTGATGATATTGAATGTCAAAGTCAGCGTATGCTCGGAAAGCACCCATATTCTGGGCACTGTTAATCTCTGTCCGAGCTATCCTTTTGGCTTCATATCCTTCAAGTTTATTGAACTCTTTTCGCAGGTTCCGGGCGGCATTATCAATACCAACACCATCATTATAACTCTTTGAAAGGTTTTTAGAAATAGTCGTATTCACTCTGTCCATCACTCTTTGTGATGCTACAAATTGTTTGTTCTCAATGTATTCAAGGGTTGTCTCATCAATGCCAAAGAAATCATCCCCTCTGTCAATAATAATAGTAGTATTTTTAGAGGGTTTGGGTTTTAAGGCTTTAGACGCAACATTCGGAGTAAGTTCTGATTTTGCTAACCTAATCAATGTTGCAGTTCTACCATAGCCTCTGATGAAATGTTCCACATTGTTTTGTGCTATTAATGGAGTGTAAACAACCCTTAAATCATCAAGAGGTGATATAATGGAATAAAAATCAGCTGGAATTTCGTCAAAGGATTTTAGGTTTATGAGGATCTGTTTTTCAGCTGCAAGGAAAAGAGCTGATAATTGTTGAGATAATTCTTTCTCAGCAGCTAAACGATTATTATAATCCTGCTTTAAGTCGTTTAAAAGCTGCTTTGACTGCTGAAACCGTGTTTTCAGGGTTAGCACTGGATACCTCCATGTCTTCAATTATCGAATCTTCCAAATCACTGAGAACTGTGTTGGTTCCTGGTGGGTCCACATCAGGGGTGGGGTTCCAGACCTTTTCTAGTGGTTGGCCGTTCAAGTAATATTCATCTAAAAATGGATTGTTAGGGTCATCTTTAACTCCGAAACGTTCCCCGAAGTATCGTATGTTATCTCTTGGTGTCATGCTGGCCATGTTGAACATCTTTTCTGCTATTATTACATCACCGGCAAAATCGTTAATATCAATGTCTTCTAACTGGAATTCCCAGTCTGTGAATCCGAATTCTTCACGGATGAGCCAGTTCATATCATATTCATCATCACTTTGTAATGGTTCCAGGACGCTTGTTTTGTATATTTTAGATGATTCTGCACTGTTGCTGCCGCCTAGTCTTCCGGTTTCATTTATCCCTAATCTGTATGCTGGTACTCGGTGAGCTGCCAGGACTTCATCCCGGTTATCTTTCCTGTATAGTCTGAAAGATGCTTCTTTGGTTTCAACACTGAGTGGTTGTATTTTTGCTTCAACATTACCATCCTCTCCTTCTGAAGGTATGAGGATGGTCACTGCGCTGTGAGGGTTTTTGATGACTTCTTTTAATTGTTGAGACATCTTATATCTGAGTGTTTTGGTCTCATCATACCCTTCATCTCCTGGAACCTTATCGTAAGTTTCAAAGTCTCCTGTAACAGTCACGGCGAAGGCGGGCATTCCATAGTTTGTGAAAAATGAATTATTATAATCTCTACAGCTTATATCGCCATATATGGCTCCTATGGCTGAAATCACTCTTGGCATTCCATAGTAATGTGATGTGGGGGTGTAATCAAGACTCCATAGGATTTCGTTTGCTAATTGTTTGACTGGTAGGCTGTTCGGAGGGTGTATCTCTCCAGTTTCGCTGTCCACGTCAAAAAGAATCTCACCATTACGATCCTTATTTGTGCCGTATAATATGAACCAAACTGTCTTATTTCCTATTTGTTGCTTGACTCTCTTCCCATCCTTATGCCTTCGTAATGTGTAACTGGGGATGTGATCCAATCTTAACAATTCACTCTTGTTTCCCCCTTCCCGGATGATCTCAATAGCACCATAACCTATACTTCCACGATCATACTGCCTACGATATAACACATCATTAATTTTGAAACTTTTAAAAAACTTGATTAAAACCCGTTTATGTTCATCATCAGGGTTTTCTTCTTCTGATACTGGCTTAATGCTGAATCCCAATCCACCGGACTCTCTGGCCACCACACTGCAAGCTTGGGCGTGGTAAGTGTTCCGTTCTAAGAGGTCTGTTAACTGTTCAGGATTGTATAAAGGTTCATGGAGGTCATTATAATCCCATCCATCATCCTTAATCTGCTTACTAACCCCACCTCCTTGACCATCATCTTCTTCTGCGGATTTAATAACATACCTGTCCAGAATATCACTATTAACAACATCCCATCCATCATCAGTTGTAACTATGAATGCATCAGGTTCTCTTTTACTCATACTATTACGGACCTCCTTGGTCGTTCCCATTGCCTTGCACTGCCAGTGAGGGTGTCCACAATGTTATCCTCACCGCCTTCCTCGCCGGTGAATTCGATTAATTCATCAATAATCTGCTTAATCTCCGCCATGGTCAAAGTGTCAGTGTCAAACTTCAACCTACCATTCTCGGCCATGACTTCCAAATCGAAGCTGCGGTCTGCTTTACTGTCCTGTACTTTGTCTGCTTTGATTTTGGGGTATCCTTTGAATTTTTTAATCTTACGGAACTTTTTGATTAACATTTTAGCCATTGAACCGGGTTCTTGCTCCACAGTACGCCGAACACTCCGGCCATCCTTTAATGTTACAGTTTCAAACCGGTTCAACACTTGCCCTGCACTGTATTTACCATGGAATAAGCCTCGTACTACCATTTCATTCACCCCATCAGGAGTGGTATAGTAGGCTGTTCTTGTTGCGGCAACATTATCACCCTCCTCACCACTGGCTGCGAAATCCCAGTACCGTAATTCATTTAACATACTAGGCAATAGGTGCCTGTTTGTTAAGATTCTTGTGAGAACTTCACCACGCTCATCATAGAACCATTTACGTTTGAATATCTTACCTTCACGTTCCCTGGGCTGTCCTTGGTAAAGTGCTTCAAATCTGAAACTTCCCATCTCACGTTGGATCTGCTCCAGTTCCTCTTCATTTTTGATTTGACGACATAATGCTTCTCCAGGAGAACGGCCAAGAATATCATCCTCCTCTGCCAGTGCAGGGAGGTTCAACACCACCCAAGTACCATCAGGAATAGTACCTCCACTCCGGAGGATTCTGAGTGCTTCAGTGGCAGTTATGTGTGGTTCTCCAGGGTCTTCCTCACCCAAACCATACAATATTTGACCTGCCAAATCCTTAGGGTTAAGTCGTTGTGCTATGTAACAAATCCATGGTGACTTTCCAGTTGCCAGGTCAGTGTCTGCCCTGGTCTTGAATTCAGTGTAGTACCAGTCGTTCAGTTCTTGCTGGTGTGACTTTCTATTTGCTTTTGTGAAGCCTTTGGTGGGGTCATCAATTATACCACCATTCATTCCTTCACCCAATAGTCCTGTGCCTATACCCCCGGTGAAAAGTCCTCCATCATGTCCTGCTATATCCCACCGGTAAGAGGCATTACTCGACTTGTCGAGTTCGACTTCATTCTTCACCAAAACATGCTCACCCTCAGGTGTTAGCATTTCCGAAACAAACAGTTTCCGGCCGTATTGCTCCAGTAATTGCTTGCTAATACGCCCCCACTTCGCACTGAAACTTGCCCGATGCGTAGCCAATATGATCCGGAGGTCTGGGAAACTACCCAAAAACCATGTTAAGAAATATTTACTAATCAACCACGACTTACCGTGTCGTGGTGGGCAGAAAACCATCAAACGGTTAAAACTACCCCCCACCATATACATGAGTAATTCAATAATCAAAATAAGGTGTGGGAAGGCTTTCCATCTGCCTTCACTAGCTTCCACTGCAAAGAGTCCCGGCCCTAGTGGGAACCGTTCATCGATCAACTCTTTGGGCTTTGCTCGTGGCATTCAAAACCTCTAATTCATGTTCAATGTGTTCCTTGCTGCAAATCAACCGTTTAGTGACTTCATACCGGCTCTGGCTCTGGAGTTGGGTTTCATTCTTAGTTATCTCAGACGGCTCACCAGCTGATAGTCGACTGATCTTCTGGGCTTTTTCAAGAGCATTAGCCAAATTCATCAACTGATAACCCGGGCTCTTAACTGAACCTGGATTAGTATAAATATGATTAATTTCCTGCACCGAAGCCTTCCGCAACAACTCCGCAGCCTCATTGAACTCAATATCATTAACAACAATAGCTTCGGCTTCGATGACTATTCCTTTGTTCTCTGCTACTTTTTGTGCTACTTTTTGTTGGTATTCTTTTCTTTTTTGGGTCCACTTCCCTTTGGCTGCCTTTTGCTTCAAGTAGTCGTAGCTGACGTTATACCATTCTGATGCTTTTTTGAGGGTTGGGTATTCTTTGTTTCCTTTTTCGTTGTAGTATCCTCTTATCATGACTATTTTTATTTTGTTTGCGAGTTCTTTTGTGAGGGTGTTTTTAGTTGTCATTTTCTTTTTTTGTGGTGGGTCACTTTGGGGTGATGTGGGTGTGGCTGTGGTGACCTTCTTTTTCTCCTGTGGTGCCTTTTCGTGATTAGGTATAATTCCATGAATTCGTATTCTTGGGGTGTGGGTTCTTTCCAGGTTGTGGTTGTTACTGTCATGGTTTTTATATTCCTAGGATGATTGTTTTGTAGCCGAAGGTGATGAAGAAGCTGATTATGAGTCCTATTGCGGTGTATAATAGTTTTTGGAGGGTGTTGATGTTTTTGGTGTTTTGTGTGGTGGTGTTGTTGATGGTGATGACTGCTTTTTCTAGGTTGATGATTCGTTCTTCATGTGTTTTGTCTGTTTCTTCGGTTTTCTGGCCTATTTCTTCTATCCTTTTTTGTGTGTGGCCATTGCGTACCTCTCTTTTTTCTTGTCGTGTCCATATTTTGTTTACGGTTTTTTTGATTTCTTTCAGGTCTTGGGTGAGTTCTTGGTGTGCCTGGCAGAATGTGGTCATTGTGGGTGTGTCCTCCCTCGGGAAATGAACATATTATTTTTTTTTATGCTGATTCTTCTTCTGCTGTTTCAACGGCTGGTTCTTGGTTGAGTTCTCGGCCTTTCAAATATTCCCTGATGAATAGTACGGCCATTCCTATTATGGCTGCGTATTCTGGGTTGTTTTTACTTATTTCGGGTGCTATGGCTATGAATGCCATTGCCAGTGCTAGTAGTAGTGCTGATATTATTCGCACATATTTTTCTTCCATTTTTCATCACATCTCCTTGAATAGTTGCCATTTGTTTTTCTGGGAATGTTCCCGGAAATGATCCATTAACTTTTCTTTTTTTGTTTTCTTGGGTTTGGGTTTGATTTTCTCTTTTGGCTGTGGTGGGTTACTTGGAGTTAGCCAATAAGGGCTTCCAACGATATGCTCATGCCCGCACTGAATACACCAATCCATGTCACACTGTTGACAAAATATAAGCCCTTCCGGGCTAGTGAACGCAGCTCCGGAGTAGGGGCCTTGCTCAAATGCAAGTGTGCCATATTGTTTGCAGTATGGGCAGTAATTCACCCAGTATCGTGTTTCGTATCCATAGTGTCCTACTCCACAGCTGCAGCGGCTGGTTGCTCCTATTATTTCTCCATCGTTATAGACATTGTAGGAGCCAACATAGCTGTTTGCGTGGGCTGTACCTGGTATTGCGGTACATAAGAATAGTAATGATATTGTGGTAAACAGGAGTAGGTGGGTGAGGATTGTGTAGATCTGTTTCTTAATCTGATCACATCCCTAGTATACGGTTGTGTTTTTCCAATCGTTTCTACGGCTACGCCATGTGTTCTGCCAGTTACCCCTTCTTGGTGTGCTGTTATGGGTGTTGGGGCAGAGTAAATCATGATAAAAACCTCCATAAAAAAAAAATTGTGAATATGAGAATGGGGTTTAGAGTCGCCTGTTGTATTAGTCAAACAAGGCGGCTCCAAAGTATTATTTGTGATGAATTTATGTTGTGATTAATTTAAATTTTCAGAGGCAGGATCGTATTATTATTGACAATATATAACTCAAAGGTTTTTTTGTCATTACTTTTTTTTTGTTAAAAACACATGTTGGGGTAAGGTTTTTTTTGGGGGGATCCTACCTCTGAAAATAAAAATAAAAAATGAATTATAATTCGTAAGGACTGTAGGTTTCATCAACATCTTCGTAATTATAGCGGTTGCCAAGAGGATACTTAACCCATCGACCGTAACCTACCGAGTGTGGCGGTCCTGAGAGGACCATTCCATAATCTTCACAGGTTGTGTTGACACATACGAGTTCATCATGTTTCCTGTCGAAAGATACTACTTTCTTTTTACATGTTTCGCATCGATTTTCCTGTTTTTTATCAGTATCATGTATCTTGTGGTATGCTACGTATTCAGGGTTTCCATAGACTGTTAGGTGTCCTTGGCTGCATTCACGTTTGGAACCTCTTTTTTCTAGTTTCCTTGAACATTCTGGGCATATTCCTTCACGGATGTTTTTCAACCATTCTATGTCCTGTTTAAATTTAGACAGAGCAAACCACAACCCCTACATACTGCATGCTAATTCTTACTAGTAATACATCACAAACATGAGACACGACAGTATGGGCTTTTAAATTAGAATTAGAACAAGATTAACAGGAATTTTAAAAATAAAATGGAAAAAAAAGAATTTTGGAGTTATTTTTTGGCGTATTTCGTTTTGTGCCTGATGTCTTCCACCAAGTCCATATCCATGAAGTCAGTGTCGTACTTTGCTTGACCTTCACTGACCAGGTGGATTTGACTGTGTTCGTCTATGAGGACGAAGTCCGGGTTAGTCCAATGGACTATTGCATTTGGGTACTGCCCTCCGTGCAATCTCTTCTTCCTCTTCCATTATCGTTTTCATTTTCATTTTTTATTCCTCCTTTCCGAACACCACTGCAAGCAGTGTTTGGATTATGTCATCATATGTCATGTTCCCACGTTTGAGGTGGGTGAGTCTGGCGTGAGTTTCACGACTCACCCTGACATTTATACTTGGTTTTTTTTCCGTCATGATTGGGTCCTCCTTCAAAAAAAAAAAATTTAAATTAGTATGGGTCGAAGTCGTCTTGGTCGATTATGTCCAGGACACTGTCATCATTGATGAAGTTGTCCTGAATGATTGCGTATGCGTCGTCAGTGGATACTTTGATTGACAGGTCACAGGTTTGGTCGTCTGCGTTGACCACGTCAATCTGTCGCATTGTTGGTTCTGGTTCTTCATTGATTCCTATGACTGATTCAAGGGTGGTTACAAAAACCACTTTTTCTTTTATTTCATGGGCTTTTTGCAGGAATGTGTGGGTTTTCATTTTTTTCAGCTCCGGTTTTTTTATGTGAGGGGTGTGTTTTACGCCTCCCCCTACATAGTACATTGTATGTACACACACATATACTTTTCGGTCGATGGTGGGAGGATGATCACACCACATCCACCATCCCAAAACCCATACTACACTTCTCACCCAAACCAACATCCCACGCAAACCCCAAAACATCCCTAGAACCGCACAAATCCAAACGCAACTGATTAGCCCGGTGAAAAATCTCCACACCCCCCTTGTCAATCACAACCCTCTTCTGCTTCACCGAAGCATCAACCACCCTACCAGACAGATCCACATCCAATTTCTTCCCTCCATGAAACGAATTGTATTTCTTCAGCAAATTCTCAACCAACCTCTCCATGAACTCATCATCAACTCCGTTCAAATCCCAAATCCGACCATCACGCTCAGTTCGAAGATAAACCGGGCTCAAAGTTTTGAACCTCATCTTTTCCCTGAATCGTGGTGTTCTCAACATCTCAACACTTTCAACTTCAATCAATGCCCCCTGAAAATCAACAGTAGGCGTGTCAAACAAACCATGCCACAAATTCTTGATGAAATCCTCATCTGCACTGGAAACCTGGAGGTGGAACCTACCATCACGGGTGATCAGTCCATCAGGCATTATTTTCATCACAGGTATCTGGACCTGGCTGAATGTGAAATATTTGAAACGAGTTGAGTCGTGCAGATCCGCAGCAAAATATCGGTCTTCAAGGACATGGTACAGTATTGATGCAATGGTGTGGTTATTGTTATAGGGTATTTTGAATCCTGGAACTGTTTTGAACGTGATTTTAAGCCTCATTTATCCCAATCCTCCGGTCGTTCATTCCGTAACTCTGGATACAACACTCCATCCAAGTAGTATGTTCCTCCTTTATCCAGTGCAAAGCGGGAGAACATCATAGACCATCGAACACGGTCATAACCCTGAATCGGTCCGTATTTGTCATATAAGGAAAAATAGGGTAAATTATTCGACACGATATAAGCCCAAATATCCCGCCAGCCTAACCATTTCAGGGGGAAACAGACAAGGCGTTGACCTTCTAATTGCACTAACTGTTTTGAAACCCTATGCTTCCGGGTTATGCTCTCATCAGCCCTTATCCCCAGTAATTCTACTTTCCTTCCTTCTTTTCGCATCACCTCAAACAACAATCCGAAAAAACGACTACTTGCAGGGTCACGGCCGCCCCGGAAATATAATCTTTCCTTCCTCACTCCTAATTGATGTGCAATCCTCCTTATTTCTTTTGTCATCTCTTTTGGCTGTTTAATCTGCTTCGACTCATAATCGTACCCTGCACTGAAATGGTAAACTGGAATGTCTGGTTCTTCCTGGAGGGCCATGTGCAGTAAGACCAGACTGTCTTTCCCCCCACTGTATAGGAGGATGCAGGGGTGGTTGTGGATTGCTTGGTGTGTCATCTCCTTTGCATGTCTGATTTTCTTCTTGTATTCCTGTGTTTTGCTCCACATCTGGAACATTGCCCTGGTCTTTCTGGGCATGCCCTTTATGTTATCTTTTGATTTCATGTAAAACAATCCCGGTCACAACATCATTAATGAAAGGTAATCTGTTCTTTGTTTCTATTTTAAACCGATGATACTTGTTCCATGGTGCTTTCTGCATTGGCAGGTGTTCGTTTTCCCCTCCGAAGTGGATTATGATTTTCCGGGGATTCCTATCCCAAATCATCCTCTTGATATATTCCTTTATTTCCTGAATTGGCTGTGCTTTAGTGTTAATTTCGATTATGATATGTTCTCTGTGTCCCTGCAACTCCCAGAACTCATCTTCTGATGAGTACCTTTCAATTGTGTGACTGTCTTTTGCACTGTGAAGATGCTTTGCCCGGAGCTGACACTTTGAATCAATCAAGTGTATAGTGGTTGCTCCGATTATGGTGAAAATAGTGCGGTAGCATCGTGTGAGGTTCCCATCACTATTCATACGATGATACGCTACATCTATCCTTGAGGTCACCCCTTCACACTCCTACTGTTATCTGTTTTTCAGGCACCAAACACATTTTAACATTCCGCTTATCCCAATAAGGCGGTTTATACGTCGTGTTCATGAATGAACTACCCTCCATGAGTGGAATTGTCCGGGCAATGTCATGTGGTATGGGCCGCATAATCTTCCCATCCCTAAAGAAACTATAATCACTCTCCACATCTTCAACAGTCATCGACAGGATTTTACCACCACCAATCACGCCTTTCTTACCCAAACTCGACAGGTAGGGTAATAATCGTTCCAACTCCTTTTTATCCGCACACGAATAAAAGGTGACCTGTCGTGGTGTGATGAAGGGTAGGTTGATCATGAAATCCTTAAAATAACCCTGATTCGTCTTGATTTTACCCATCCGCTGACGAGGTTTAAGCTTATCTGTGCTCATATCATTGAATCGTTTGTAGATTGTGGATTGGTAGAGTGGTGCTTGGTCAAACTGAGATACACTTGCATGATACACATCCCCTGTCTGTTTAATGGGAATTTGGAGGTTTTCAACCGACACAACCTCATCAGATGGTAGGATGTAGAATAATTCCCCCAACGCCTCCCTAAGACAAAGGTATTGGACGAGTGAATCGAAGTATAGCCAAGGATGGGTGATGAATAGTGGGGGTCGTATTTTGAAAGAGATTTTAAGTGGGGAATAATCCCCCCCACACTCGTACTCTTCTATGCGTTCTTGTATTTGTTTCATTTCCATTTTTTCACCATCTCATCTAATTCTGAGACAATGGATTCCTTGTTCTGTGCAATGTATTCAAGGTATGGTTTCTCATCATCAGCAACGTAGTCATAGTTTAAACGCACCTTACCATAACCAGACCCCGACTTACCACCAACATCTGGACGTGTGTTCCACAAATTCAACATCCGAATCAGACAAGCATACTCCCAGTCCAAAGCATCATCTAATCGGAACTCATGAGTAAAACGAGTTCCAGTAATCAAGGTTTGGAATTCATACTTCATCTGAGTCGCTGCTTCACCCTCCTCCCGGTCTTCTTTCAAACTATCCAGCCGGGTTCCGAAATCCTTACTCCGAAGACCATACGCACTGAAATTAGGCGCACCATCCTCATCAAATGGGAGGTAGTGGGCTGTTTCCTTGCAGACAATATCAGCCATACCCACCTTCAATTTGCCTTGTATCATCTGATTTCCAAGTGCAGATCCAAGCAAACTAATTGGAGGTATGTGTTTTCTGATGCTGTCTTTCATTTTCAGGTTGATAGCACCTTTATCTTTCGCATCAACCGCTTCCAACATTCCCCCATCAAAGAGGAAATGGTATACTTTCTTCGAGTCTAATTGGTAGTCGAGCAAGTCCAGGAAATCCTGCATAATCAAAGACCGCAAGTTTCCACGGATGCTGTTCCCATGAATAGTTGGGATTAAATCTATTTCTTCCTCTCCAGTTTCCGCATTCCGCACCACTGTTGGCAGTGCAAGTATGGGTTTGATCGTACCATGACTTTCACTACCACCATGATGAATAGGGCTTAACGCCTCAATATTCCCTTTTATAGTTATTGTTTTCATTATTTATTCACACTCCTATTGTGGTTTGTCCTTTCTCCTGTAATTTACGCTGCTCCTTTAATTCATCCACGTGTTCAAGGGCAAGCATCACGATATAGTTCGTTTCCTTCCGCAACACATTCAAGGCGTATGGTCGGTTCTGTTCCAGGAAGTCCACCACTTCTGATTCGACTTTGATCATGGGTACTTCCACATTCTTTTCCACCGCTTCGATGAACTGTTTCACATTCTTCGCACCTGATGCCTCCCGCACCCTTTCAATGAAGAAACTGTGGGCTGATTTAACCCCAATCTTCCGCCAAGGTATGCGTATATAGACGTTGCCTAGGACGTAGGCTAGTTTGCTTTCTACTTCCATTTCCAGTTTTTCCTGTTCTGTCATTTCCTTTTTTTGTTCCACGATTTCACAACTCCACTTTATTTGTTGAGGTATACACAGAGTTTCCAAGTAGGATTCCCCGCATAACGTTTAAGCCGTTGACTGGTTTTTCGGGGTGTTTCCAGTTTCCGGTAATGGTGCATTGATAATTCCCCCGATTCTAATTCCGTTTTAGGTATTTTCAGTTCCCGCAATTCCTCCACGAGTTTGAATAATTCTTTAATTTCTTTGAGGGTGATGAAGTAGGTGTCATAATCCAGACAACAACAAATCAAACCCTCCTTGTTTTTATTTTGTTTTTGCAATAGTTTGATCCAACCAACTTTCTGCCAGGTGTTGGTGAGGTACAGGTAGAATGGTTCGTCTGGTAGGTTGAGGAGTATTTCTTTAGCTTCGTCTTTTTTGAACCTCCTATACTCATTTTGGGTTACCAGCCACATTGACCGTCTTAACTCATTACTCAATGTGGTTAGGGGTTTGCATGATGGGCAGATAGTGTTTCCTTGGCTTATTTCGGGTGCTGCTGTGAAGTTCGCACCAAACTTCTTGGGAAACCCTTTTGTTGTATGGGTGCCACAGAGGCAGCAATCACCCTCTATTTCTCCGTCTTCGATTGGTATTTCTTTATGTTTGCAGATTAATTCACTTAATGTTCCCATTTAAATCAAACCTCCATCATATTTTCTAACCCTCCGGGATAACGCCATACGGCCTTGGAAAAACTTGCCTAACTTCGTTGCAATACGCAAATAGACAATATCTGTCAACCCCTCTTCACGTGCAACCTTATACCTCCTCACACTACCCACACCACCATTCTTATTGAACTTCACATAAAATATAAAAGCCAAAACCACAACCTGCCACT
>LSQX01144991.1_pt1 | contig 18600 bp, 12 predicted proteins | sample 654561 | NCBI WGS metagenome assembly LSQX01 (sample SAMN04489861, study PRJNA283612) | anaerobic digester metagenome | isolation source: 4 biogas reactors fed with cattle manure at either 37C or 55C with and... | place: Denmark: Kongens Lyngby | collected 2014
TCCACCAAATCGGGGCAACTCCATTTTATACGCCTATGTCCTTTGCCGTTTTGGGGAGTTTGCGGAATGGGCGTCAGCGGTTAAAGTAAGTGTGTTACTAATAGCCGCCGTGTTCGGGGCAGTAGCCGGGCAACTGCGACAAAACATCCGCATCCGCTGGCCGCACACCATTGATGTCGGTATCTTTGAGGACTCTTTCGCTGGCTTCTACGTCGACGAACTGACCATGCCAGTGCTCTTCAGTCTTGTGATCTGGGTCGGCCTGGGAGCTATCGATTCGGCCTTCTTTTATAGCATAATCGCTTGGCCCTTCATGGTCTTATTCGCCATTCCGGTTTATGCTTTGTGGGCTTGCTGCCATACCGGGGTGTTGGGATGGCTAGGAACCATGGATCGACAGCAATACATGGAGTCTGTGGCCTATGAGGTGCTTATATCCAGTGATGAGGCACAGCGCTGGCTTGGTGCACTCGAGATTTCCGCCGATCCGACAAGAAGCCGCTATGTGCTGCGCGGAGTCTTACCAAATCGCTCTCTGCTCACGGTCATCAAAAGACGCCTGCAGAGTACTGAAGACGCATAGGTTGACAGTGACGCGGTACGCATCGACCCACGCCGCGAACCGGATTTCCGCCGTCTTACGGCCATTGCCCGCCAGGCGGCTCGGACCAGGCAGTTTTATTGACGCTCTGCGGCTATCCCTGCGGAGGGCTTGAGCAAGAGAGAAGTCTGTGGGTTTCGTCTGCTGGCTGAACCGAAAAAGGCCTACGTCTGACGTATTCATACAAGTAAAGGAGGGCTAGAAGTTTACGTCGATGCCGGATTGTGGTCATTATGTTGGGTCGTCTCTTGCATTATCCATTCATTCCGTCGCAAACAGCCATGAACCCCGTCCTGTGAAGGTTTTCTACACCGACAAGAGCCGCTTGTTGACGTTTTCAGATGCCGTGGCATCTGCCTGTGCACAGTATCACCAGAAGGGATCCTGATGTTTCGACGCATGTCTTTACCATGCTTGTATGTACCTTGATGTTGCTAGTGTGCTCATCACTCTGTTTCCCGGATCAAGTGGAGTTTTGGACCACGGGTCAGCAACGAAGTGACCGCCACATTAGATCAACAGCTGCTGCCCAAGTTTGAGAAACAGACCGGAGTGCGCGTGATACATAAAAACGTTCAGATGACCCAGGATGATCTGGCCCGGATAATGGTCGGCCAGGGGCCCGATGTCTTAGTGACTTGGAACCTCAACATGGAGACTCTTTTGCGTGCCAATCTCTTAGTCGAATTGACTCCTTATTTCAACCGTTGGGATGGGCGTCAGTCCTTCTTCCCACGCTTTCGACAGCAAGCTGCTTGCCTTATCCCCTACATATACTTCCGATCGAGATCTCGCCCTTTGGCATAGGCTACATCAAGGGAGCGTTCAGCGCTGCCGGACTGGACCCCGAGACTCCGCCTCGGGGATGGGAGGAACTGGAGAGCGGTTGAAAAGCTGTCTCTGAAAATGAGTGGTCGTTTGATCAGGCAGGGATTTGATACTCAGTGGTGGCACCCTGAGATCGTGGCGACCTTCCTCCGGCTTAACGATGAGGTCGGGATTTCCTCGGATTATCGCATAGCTCAGTTAAACATCGAGCGGGCTATGGAGACATTCGAGTTCATGAGCCGCCTCTATCAAGCGGCATATCAGATAGCGCAAGCCGGCGGGGTCACCAACTCCTCCGGGCGGCTTCCCGATGCGTATAGTTGACGGCGTTACGGCTATGTCATTTTGGGGCCCCTCCATGAGTGTCGAGGCCAAGCGACGCGGAGCGGATATTGAGATAGGGGCCTTTGCCCCCAGACGGTTTCGTGATTCAGAACCAATGGCTCCGGCGTATTTCAAACACATAGGTATTGTGCAAAATCCCAATCGTGATCCTGCAGTGGCCTGGGAACTGATCAAGTGGCTCTTTGAACCCGAGAATACCGTGGCCTACCATACTTATACCAACACTCTTCCGAGCAGGCATGACGTGGCCGCGGAGCTTGTCAAAGCGGCACCGTATATGACGGATTGGTATCGAGTGCTGAACCACTACAACCTAAGTGCTCCCATGGGACTGACCGGGATCATGCAAGCCGAAAGGGAAACCTTCCTTCGGGCTCTGTGGGGCCGGATTGATTTGCATGAAGCCATCAACCGCATCAACAGGCGGTACCAAGAGTATCTGGATCAGGTGTGGACACAAAGGGCACAATAGCCCTTTCGCCACGTCTCTGTCCAGAGACGCTCATCTTCGAACAGTGTCGTGGCCTGGCCTGTCATTGCGACAAGCGAGGCTTCACGACACCGGTGCGGAGGATATGCGGCGGAAATCTTAGGACTCGGAGGACGAGTCTCGTCTGGGCGCTTCGCCATAGCCGGGTACAAAGCGTTTAACTGGATAAGCGTAGCGCGTTCAGCGCGCCAGGATGTTGCGTATCACTCCAGATACCTCATCGATGGTCGTACGGACGGGGGCTCCGTTCTGTCGGATCATCTCGCGCCCTGTTGGGTCCGGTGCCTTCATGGCCGGGCGTTTGAACTCCGCTTCTTGGCGGGAAACCACATCGGGTGCGAGGCCACCTACAACTAGCGGTTGCAGTCTGCGTTTTTATCAAGAACTGTCTGGCGTCTGGATTGCGGCAGGTCCTATTTGCCCGTAGAGTATGACGGCTCAGCCTTCGTACAGCGTCAAATGAATGTTGGATAGTGTGTTGCCGCAGATCACCCGATGCCGCAGCGGCACAGTTGATCGCAGGATTGTTTGGCGGTGTCGCCAAATCCATGATGATGCGAACATGGACCGGAGAACAACATCACTAGAAAACGAGGGAGGATAAGGTTGGTTTGGCCTGATGTCAAATCGACCGACACAGAGACATGTATATAGGTCAATTGAATGCCAAAAATGATGCTCTCGCGGGAAGTTATCAGTTTTTCGGGCGAGGAACGCAGATTCCGTTTCCGCCTGATCTGGTGTTTGATTCGAATGGCGGCGACACGGGGGAAATAGCTTTTGGAAAGGGCAGTCTATGCGGAGGGTCTTCTGTCGGCTGGAGATGGAACTCGGTCATGGACACCGGCGTTGACGTCCGCTTCAGATTCGACAAGGATGTCTTTCTCGGCGCTGTCTGCATAGAGCTTGCGGAACGTTCCGCAGTCCAATCCGTAGAAGTCTATTCCGTCGTCGATGCGGAAGCTGCCTGCGTGGGGCGTTTTGATGCGCAGACCGGAGGATTGGTGAGCGGAGAGCTCACGATCTCTATCGGCGTTCGGGCTAAAGAATTCATCGTCCGTTTCCAGGCCGATCTCAAAGACATTGTGATCAGCCAACTGGCGCTCATCGGTGCGGAGTCCGATGAGACCAGGATTTATCCGACCCCTGCTGAAGTGGAATACGGTGTCGGACAGTATTCCCTGTCGGCACTGAGATCTATCGCAGCGCTCGGGTCATCGCCGGATACCGAGTTTGCAGCGGCGCATCTGCGGGAACGTTTTATTGAGCGTTTGGGTATCGATCTGCCGATCACTTCCACCTCTTCAGAAGGAAGCGTCTCCATTGCGATAGATGACAGCATCGATTCCGAAGGGTACAAGGTGTGCGTGCACTCTGACGGCATTGAGCTGTTGGCATCACGTAGACTGAGTCTATTGTACGCCGCGGAGACTCTTATCCAGTTGATCAGTGACGGCGCGTTGCCCTACTGCGAGATCAACGATGCACCGCGGGTACCCGTGCGCGGTTTTCACTTCGGTCTTCCGCCTCGTGAGGAGTTGGATTTCGCACGCCGCTTTATCCGCTATGTATTGCTGCCGTTGCGCTATAACACTGTATTCATCGAATTTGCCGGCGGCATGCGTTTTGATCGCCATCCTGAGATCAGTGAGGCGTGGGTGCGCGGCAATGAGGGGGCAAAGGCGGGTAAGCAGCCTCCCTTCCCGCACGGTGAGATGGTTGCAGGCGGGGGTCTGTTGGAAAAAGAAGAAGTGCGTGAATTTGTGGACTACATCAAGGCGTTCGGGTTCGAGGTCATCCCTGAGGTCCAGTCTTTCGGACATGTGCAGTACATCACCTATGCTCATCCGGACATAGCCGAGGTGGCAGAAGGCGAAGCAGACGAGAAACTCGACACACGCAGCGCTGACCAACCACCCAGTACGTATTATCATCACTCGTACTGTCCGCTGCATGAAAAGAGCTACGAGCTGATTTACGACATCATCGACGAGATTGTGGAGGTCGTCCGTCCGGAGCGATATGTCCACATGGGACATGATGAGATCTATCAGATAGGCCTTTGCCCTCGCTGTCGCGACAAAGACCATGCCGATTTGTACACGCTTCACGTGACGCGTATGTACGAGTATCTGGCGAAAAAGGGCCTGAAAATGATGATCTGGTGCGACATGCTGCAGCCTACGGAGCGTCGGTATAAGACCCAAAAGGCTATCGAGCGGCTGCCGCGCGACATCGTCATGTTGGATTTCATCTGGTACTTCCATTTTGATCTCGACATGGAAGACCACATCTTGCCCTACGGCTACAAGGTCATCATGGGGAACATGTACTCCAGCCACTATCCGCGTTTTGAGCAACGCATCGTCAAAGAGGGCATGATCGGGGGCGAGGTTTCTACCTGGTGTCGCTTTGATGAGTACACATTGGCCAAAAAAGGCAAGATCTTCGATGCGATGTACTCAGCCGAGATGCTCTGGTCAGAGACCTATGATTTACGGGCTCGGGAAGTGTACACGGCGTGGATTGCCAAACGGATGCCTCGTCTGCGGGATGAGCTCCGGGGTATAGCTAAACCCGTCGGTCATCCGGTAAGCTCAGAGGCGATCGCGTTGCCGGTTGCTCCCAACCCGAGATTGCCTGTTGCAGTGGCGGAGGCCTTGAGACGCTCCGCGCAAACCCTGGGTCATTGCGCTTTTGATTTCACCGGGGCCCAGAGGTTGTCCTCAGCACCGATAGAGATTCCTGTATCCGGGCACTTCCAAAAGCTCGTGTTCTTGCATGCAACCGCGAATAACGCGCCGCGTATTGCCTGGAAACCGCTTGTCGAAGTTGGTCGGTATGTCGTGCGCTATGCGGACGGGTCACAGGTGAGTGTCCCCGTCGAATATGCGGGCAATATATGCGTATACACCAGGAGATATGGCGCTCCGCTGCCTCAACAGTATTATCGCCATCAGGGTTACATTGCGACTTACTGGGGCGATCCTCTGATGCAGGCCAAGTCTGAGGATGGACGAGACGTCACGGCTCTTGGATTTGAGTGGGTCAATCCCTACCCGGAGCGGGAGATAGCCAGCATTGTCTGCTTCGGCAGCGAGGAAGCTGACGCCGACATCCTTCTTCTCGGCATTTCGGGTATTCGGACATCCTAGGATCATAAGGGTCAAAGAGGGTGCAAGGCAAATGATCACAGGCGGCCTCATCCTGGCGGGCCGCCTGTGATCATCTCTTGCGCATTGCACCTGGTCAGGAGGGCCACAGACCTCTCTTCAGGCTAGAGCAGAATAGGTTGGCACGGCAATCCCTCGGTTGCACTTGCCGGATGAAGCATCTGCAACCGGGTGCCCGGTTCATTTCACGTGGATTACGTTGCGCGGAGACAGGTATCCGGTCTAGAAAAACCGGTTGTTGGATGTGTTCGGGATCACCGCGAGAGTGTGAAACCTTGCAAGAAGGAGTGTCGTGATGTTCGGATCGTGGCAGTGCGCTGTTGTCGCTGGCTTATTGGCAGTTCTTCTTGTTTCGCTACCCGCAATGGGGAAAGAAGATCGGCATCTTGAGTCTTACAACTTCGTCCTTCCGGAGCGGCCGTATACGCTGGTAGCCATCGATTACTTGGAGAACGTAAGCCCCGATCATTTGCCGCAATCGGCAGCTACTGAGCTGTTCACGTTTGTCACCCCAGGGGAGTATGAACCGCTGAGTTTTGTGATTTACGCTCAACAGGATCTGAGTACCGTTCAGGTGCGCGTGTCGGATTTGTGTTCATCAGATCATGTTATCAAGAGCGAAAACATCGAATTGCGTTGCGTTCGATGGATGGCCCGTCGTTGGCGCTATTCCGCGCCTCCGGCCCCGGAGAACTTGGTTCCGGATCCATTCTTCCTTGAGACGTACCGGCCTTTCGATTTGGGCCAAGGTCAGATGAAACAGATTTGGCTGACCCTGAGAGTTCCAGAAGAAGCCGCGCCCGGGCAGTACGTCGGATATGTACGTGTAAGCGCAATCGGTCATGATGAAATGTCTCTGCCAGTCCGAGTGGAGGTATTGCCTTTTGCTCTTCACGACAGCGAAAAGCGGCTTAGCATCTATTATAGGAACTATAAGGCACGTACTGCGGAGCAAAGGCACCGCGATTTTCTCGACATGCGCAATCACGGACTGCGCCATGCCATCGTGCGGCCGAGTATAACATACCAGGTGCGGCGCATCGATGGGGTGTTCCGTTTTGTTCCCAACCTGTCCGAGGTGCGCACCGTGATTGAGGAGATGCGTCAGTACGGCTTTGAAGGGCCTTATGTGGTGAACAGCGGCTTTACGGGCCTGTGGGCGCAGTTGGAGGGCGTGCCGCAACCGACTCGGTCGGAACTGTACAGGAGCATACTGGTGGATCTTGGAGAGGCAATCATGGCTCTTGAGGAAGAGCTAGGCGTGGAGATCGCTCTTCAACAGCTTGATGAGATCTTCAAGACCGAAGTACGCGAGCGGTATGAGTTGTTGACCCGTCCGGCGGCAGACGTAGAGGGATTGCGGTTTTATATCACGTTTTATCCGCATGAAGATGTGACTTTGATGGAGTGGGCCGATCCGCTAGTTGACATACGTAACTACCACGGAGCAGCTGCTGACGCCTGGCTGGCAAGGGGCCGAACCTTTGATGATCTTGCCGGGTATGTGAACCAGGAACCGGATCGTCTCTGGCTGTACTACAACGCTGAGGAAGTAGAGATGGATCCCCGCTGGATGCGCATCATCAACGGCATATACCTTTGGCTTTCCCCGTTCGAGTTGCATGCTATTTGGGCCTATTCCGAGCCTGAGGGCGATCTGTTTGACGATGCGGATGGTATCCGTGGATCGATGGGTATGGCCTTTATTGATCCCAGGGACGGAAGCTTGTTGTCCACACGGCATTGGGAAGCCTATCGTGAAGGAGGCGACGATTTGCGCTATCTGGCCACGTTGGAGCATCTGATGGAGGAACACACGGATACGGCTCCTTCGGCCATCGCAGCCGCCCGTCGATATCTCGAGGAGCTCAAGACTTCCTGGTGGCCGGAAAAGCCTTTAGCGGGCAGAAGGGGTACTCAGGGGGCCATTGTCCGCGCGATGAACGCCGAACATCCTCTGGGCTCGTTGCAGAGCCTTCGGCGGCAAGTGGCAGATCATATTTTGGCCATTCTGAGGGAATCTGCAGGTGCTCAGAAATAGCATGAGCAGACGTCGGTGGTCGTGAGACTAACAACATAAGCAACGGGGAAACCCTAGTTCCGGCTAGACGTACAAACAGAGGTGGGAGTAGGCTGACGCGCCTCTGATTAAGGCGCGTCACCCTACTCCATATTGGACTGTGATTGGTCAGGCTTCGTGCGGGGACAGTCGATCAAGCTCGATACTTGCTTAACAGTCTGAGCTCACTGTAGCGTAAGAGCGCCATCCGCCGGCCAGATTGGAGACGTCGAGTCCAAGTTTTCGTAGTGCGCAGCAGGCAATGTATGCTCTTCGCCCCACTTCGCAATAGACAACCACCGGTTTGCCTCGGGGGATTTCATTGAGGCGGGTTCGCAACTCAGACAGCGGGATGTTTAGACTTCCCGGAATACAGCCGCGAGCATGCTCTCTTGGCTCGCGAACATCCAGGAATGTGGCCATGTCCTTCAACTCAGGAACTTGACTGGCCTCAACCGTGGACACATCACCTGCGAGAATGTTGCCGGCCACAAAACCCGCGACATTTACAGGATCCCTGGCCATCCCGAATTGTGGAGCGTAGGCCAGCTCAAGCCGTTGCAGATCTTCAACGGTGGCATTCATGCGCAATGCTGTGGCAAGAACATCTATCCGCTTGTCGACGCCTTTTTCTCCCACTGCTTGGGCGCCCAGGATGCGACCGGTTCGGTCAAAGAGCAGTTTCATGGTTAACGGAGTCGCGCCCGGGTAGTAGGACGCGTGCGAAGAAGCATGGATAACAGAACTAAGGTGGGGGATGTCCGCTCGTTTCAGGGCCATCGATGTGGCTCCGGTCCCCGCTGCGGCCAATCCAAGTACGTCAACAATGGCCGTTCCTTGGGAAGCCTCATAGGTTTCAGAACGTCCGGCGATGTTGTTGGCCACGATGCGCCCTTGCTTGTTCGCCGGACCGGCCAAGGCTATGAGAGTCGGTTGGCCGGTTACGAGATGTTTGACCTCAATCGCGTCACCTATGGCGTAGATGTTGGGATCAGACGTGCGCAGATACTCATCTACGGCGATGCCGCCTCGGGGGCCCAGGGCCAAGCCGGCGGCCTTTGCCAGTTCCACTTCCGGCCGGACGCCGATGGCCAGGATGACTGCGTCGGCTTCCAGTTGTGAACCGCTATCCAAGGCAACGATGAGTTTATCCTCATCCGGGATGAACTCGGTGACAGGCGAACCAAGATGCAGGTGCACACCTTTTTGCCGCAAGTGGGCATGGACAAATGCGGCCATATCCGGATCGAGCATGCTGGAGAGGACTTGATCGGCCATTTCCACCAAGTGTACTTCGACGTTTGCACGCAATAGGTTGTCAGCCATCTCTACTCCGATGAACCCGCCGCCTACGACGACTGCTTTTTTCAGTCGACCTGCATCAAGCCGTTTTTTCACGGCTTCGACATCCGGGATGAAACGGATTGTGTGAACGCGCTCGTCGTTCACACCGGGGATTGGGGGACGCACAGGAGCGGCTCCCGGGGAAAGGACCAAGACATCGTAGCGTTCTTCATAGCGTTGGCCAGCGCTTTCTACGGTGACAGTCTTGACCGCTCGATCGATGGAAACCACCTTTGACTCCGTGCGAATATCAAGCAACAGGTTGTTCCGCAAGTGTTCAGGGCTTGCAACGAGCAGATCCTCCCGTTTGGGGATGACTCCGCTGATATAATACGGCAATCCGCAATTAGCGAACGAAACATACGGACCCGCCTCAAAGACAATGATCTCGGCAGCCTCGTCCAGCCTGCGCAAACGCGCGGCGGCAGTCATACCCCCTGCAACTCCACCGACAATGATGATTCGAGCCACTGGTGAAAGCCTCCCTAGCGATGATGAGCAGCATCTTTTGACTTGACGATATCGTTAGTCGGACATAAGCGCAAGGGGCTGATCAGTGTCGATTGAGAGAGTCGATCCGTGCAAAGCGGCGAGCACGTGAACAACTATTCCTCAAGCGGCAGAGGCTGGGAGAAATATGTGTGAGCTGATCCGGCCTATGCGTCTCAAACGCGCTCTTCCTGCGGGCAACCGTTCCCTGAACGGATTGGTCTATCGGTCAGGGCTGTTGCTTCTCCTGCGGGTATGAGTAAATAAGCTTGGGTTACGGCGGCAGATGAAGTGATCGATGGATGTTATCGTAGTAGGGACAAACTCATATCGCAAAGCGGATAAGCTTGGAGATTGTCTCCCGGCTGGAGCAGTGGACTGCACCTGATAGCAAGTCCTCGTTGCCCGTACAAGACGCGGTACACTTCGCAGTGCGTTCTGTCGCCGCGAAATGGGGAATGCACTAAACACCAAGGTGCCCGCCAAGAATATGGGTAGATCGGGTTCAGGTGGGCTTTCACACTTCTTCCACCGGCTCAATTAAAGCGGTATGCCACCGATTACAGATTTCTGATACCACACAGGCAGGGGAACGTCAGCCCCATGACTTCTGACTCACTGCCCCTGCGGTCCGGTCCTTGATCGTGATATCAATGCCCTCATCAACATCCTTCGGCCGGCACGCAGTGGAGAACAAACCTCAAGGGCGGCGGGGTTACCGAAGAAGCCGTTGGGCTCTTGGGCGGAGTGTCACTAAGCTGACGCTCGCCTGATGGGCAAGCGTCAGCTCATGATCTACGCACCTGCGTCTGCTTGGGGATACGTAGCTGTGTCTTCGGAAGCGGTGCTCAAAGAGATTGCCTCGTGATCACTGATGGGGTCGACTGACTGCTCACGAGCCAGGCGTACGTACAGGCGCGGAGCCTTCTTGTCTCGCAGGCCGGCCACAGCTTGGAGCTCTTCGACGGTGAGGCCGGCTTTGGCCAAAAGCGTGAAGCAGGTGTGGCGAAGCCGGTTGATAGTGACGCTATTGGGGGGAAGGCTGGTCGAGGCGACGCTCTTGGCTAAGGCATAGTAGACGGCACCCTTGCTGATCGGTTTGCGACTCCGGTTTATAAAGACGCGGGGCGAGGGGACATCGGGACGTTCGCGCAGATAGTCTTGCAGGGCACGGGCTGTCTCTTCACTGAGAGGAACGAGACGGTCGCGTTTTCCGTTAGCGTCAAGGCGTACATACATCTCGTCGAGGTTGATGTCGTCAAGGTCCAGGTGTAGGACCTCCGACAGTCGGGCACCGCAATGGAGGAATAGGCGCAGGATGGCATAGTCTCGCCTCGGGTTCGGGCCATGGGCGCGTACGGCGCGCAGCAGGGAGGTGGCCTCTTCAGCCGTGAGCGGCCGGGGAATCGAATCCGGTGGCGTTGGGGTAAGTATAACTAACGCAGGATTGCCGAAAGATCCGCGCAGTGTAGGGGACATACCTATGGCGTAGTCGAAAAAAGAGCGGAGGGCCGCCAAGCGGCGCTTAGCGCTTCGGCGATTGTTGCGACGGTCCTCTTGGAGGTAGTCTAGGAAGGCCTGTATATGTTGCGGTGTTATGTCCGTGATACGCAGTTGCTGTTGATCGCCCAGTTGTTTGGCGACGAAGCGCATGAACATCGTGACATCGTGGGCATAGTGGATGACGGTGAGGGGACTCATCCCTTTTTCTGAGCAAAGATAGTGCATGTAGTGGTCGATGCATCGTCGGTCAAGGACTCCGTCTTTCGGCATCGGTGGACCTCCCTATACATGTCTTAAGATAGTATAGCTAACCTCATATGAAACACATTCTGCTTCTCTTAAGGAGAGTCCTGCTTGCCAGTGCGCAATTCTGCGCTTTTTTGCGGAGAAATAATCTCAGTCCTATTGTGTATACCGGGCAGTGATCGACGCCATACTTGATAGTGATGTCTTTCTGAGTGAAAGGAGGGGGCCCCGTGCCTGATAACCTCGCGGCAGGTGCCACCACCGGGTCTTCTGATGCACGTGCCGAGGCCGGGGTCGCGTCAAGCTTCGCACCGCCGCCATTTCCCACGTCTCATGGTGTCACACGCGTGCATCTGATGACTCGCGACCCCCAGAGTCTGTATGCATATTGGGAATTGACTCCGGAATTCCGGGAGATGACAGCGCGTCATTTTGGGTGCGACTGGGACGAACTGCCTTTGGTCCTTCGCCTATACATGATTGACAACGTAGACGACGGCCCGCGCGTTATCCAGGAAGTGAACACGTCTCGCTTGACCGACAACTGGTTTTTTTATAATCTGCTGCCCGGCAAAAGCTACGTGCTTGATGTAGGGACGCGCAATGTCTACAACGTTTTCGTCGGCTTGTTACGTTCCAACCTTGTGACGACTCCGCGCAACTGGCCCGGCCGAACATTAGCGGGGCAACAACTGGGTGACTGGAAACCCGAAAGCATCAGCTCGCCATTTCACTTCCGAAGTTGAGCACTCGCAGGAGGTCCGAAGTCAATGAAGGGATATGTGGCTATCTGCTTGCATACTCACCTGCCCTATGTGCGTCATGCGGATGACCCTAACGCACTGGAGCAGCGCTGGTTGTTTGAAGCTATTACGGAGTCTTACATCCCATTGCTCAATGTCTTCCATGGACTCCGGGAGGACGGCGTGGCTTTTCGCTTCGCCATGTCGATTACACCACCGCTCATGGAGATGCTCCGTGATCCTCTCCTGCAGGCCCGTTACATACGTCATCTTGATAATCTCATTCGTCTGGCCGAGAAGGAGGTAGTGCGCCTTGAGTTCGAACCGCATTTTCGCACCGTGGCGGAGATGTATCTGTGGAAATTGCGCGAAGCCCGCCACGTGTTTTGTGAGCGATACCAAGGCGACCTTCTGCAGGGCTTCCTACAGCTGGAAAAGGCGGGCCACCTGGAGTTGATAACCAGTGCGGCGACGCACGCTTATTTGCCTTTGTTGCGTTCAGAAGAGGCGGTTCGCAATCAAATTCGATTGGGAGTTCGGGCTTATCAAGAGCATTTCGGCCATCAGCCGCGCGGCATTTGGTTGCCGGAATGCGGTTATCGCCCCGGGTTGGATGAAATCCTGGCAGAAGAGAATCTCCAATACTTCCTGGTAGACAGTCACGCCATCATGCATGCCGATCCTGCACCTGCACAGGGAGTATATGCGCCTGTGCGGACACCAGCAGGCCTTTTGGCTTTCGGACGGGATAAGGAATCAGCCAAACAAGTGTGGAGTTCCAAGGAAGGATACCCGGGGGATTATGATTACCGCGAGTACTACCGTGACATAGGATTTGATCTGGATTGGGACTACATTCGCGAACACGTGCACCCCGACGGTATCCGGGTCAATACGGGTTTGAAGTATTACCGCATTACCGGTAACGGCCCCCATAAGGAGCCGTACAACCCGGCTTGGGCCGACGAAAGAGCCGCGGCTCATGCCTCTCATTTTCTTCATGCTCGTCTGGAGCAGGCAGACAGACTGCATGAAAAAAGCGGGCGACCGCCGATCATTGTCTCACCCTACGATACGGAGTTGTTTGGGCACTGGTGGTATGAAGGACCCGCTTTCTTGAACTACTTGTGCCGAAAAATGCACTACGACCAACAAAAGCTGAAACTCATTGCGCCTCTCGATTATCCATTATGCGATGAGGCTCCTGTTGTTGATCTGCCTGAGTCGAGTTGGGGCAATCGCGGCTACAGCGAAGTATGGCTGAATGGGGCAAATTGTTGGATTTACCCGCATCTGCATGCTGCTGAAGAGAGAATGACGGCTCTTGCCGAAGGACGGCCCGATGCGAGAGGATTGGAAGAACGGGCGCTCAATCAAGCCTGCCGCGAATTGATGTTGGCGCAAAGCAGCGACTGGCCGTTCATCATAAGTGCTCAGACGACCGTGGAGTATGCCAACCGCCGTTTGAACGAGCATCTGCGATGGTTTTTCTTGCTTTGTCAACAGATAGAATCAGAACGGATTGATGAAGCGCAGCTTCGATATGCAGAGCAGGCCCACGCCATATTCCCATATATCAACTACCGTGATTTCTGTGATACGAAACTGCCGCAACCCGCTTTGATGTTTCCTCCGGGGGCGCTGCGAGTCCTCATGCTATCTTGGGAGTATCCGCCGTTGTGTGCGGGAGGACTGGGCAGACACGTGCATGAGCTATCGCGCAATCTGGCCAAACAAGGCGTCGAAGTCCACGTCTGCACTTTGGGCACAGGTAGACATCCTCAACGGGAAATCGTCGAAGGTGTGGTTCTTCATCGGGTACCTGCGCCCGATATGCCCGGCGACTCGTTTGCGGACTCTGTCTTTCAGGGCAATCTGCGTCTTTACGAACTGGCACGGCGGCTTTGGCTGAGTCGGCGATTCGATCTTGTCCATGGACACGATTGGCTTGTCGGAGAGGCCTCGCGCATGATTGCCAAGCGCTATGGAGTTCCCTTGCTTGCTACCATACATGCCACCGAATATGGCCGCAATCAAGGAATACATAACGAGATCCAGCGGGCGATTGACCGACAAGAGCGCATGCTCATGGCAGATGCTGATCAGGTGATCGTTTGCAGTCGGGCCATGCACAACGAGTTGCATAAGGTTTTTGGGGTGCCCGAGGACAAGCTACACATCATACCTAACGGTGTGGATGTATCTTCCTTGGTATCTTCGCTCTCCTCAACGCCGTCATTCTTGCCTCCGCACGGGCATGTGATAGCCTTCTTGGGTCGATTTGTACGCGAAAAAGGCGTTCAGTTGCTTGTAAGAGCTGCTGGGGTTATTCTGTCGAGGCGATCGGACGTCCATTTCGTATTGGCGGGGAACGGACCGCTGTTTGATGAGCTCAAAGCCATGGCCGACGATCTGGGAATTGCCGATCGTGTAGTATTTCCTGGCTTCGTTGATGACAAAGGCCGCAATGCCTTGTTGGGCCGAGCCTCTGTGGCGGTCTTTCCGAGTCTTTACGAACCGTTCGGGATAGTCGCTCTGGAGGCCATGGGGGCGGGAGTTCCCACAATCGTCTCTGATACCGGTGGGTTTGCTGAGATAGTGGAACACGAGGTGGACGGACTGAAAGTCTACCCGGGTGATCTCCACGGGCTTGTCAATGCCATTGAACGCTTGTTGGATGATCGGGATCTGGCAAATGGCCTGGTTGTGCGTGCTCGCGAAAAGACAATACGCAAATATACCTGGCATGCAGTCTGCTGTCAGACACTCGATGTATACAGGCAACTGAAGCAAGCGCGAAGCGTTGACAGTCTCGGTGCCGTGGCAGGCAGTTCCATCAGCTGACAAAAGGGAAAGACATCGTCGGGAGCGCTTAACCGTTCAGCAGAGTCAGGGCGTTGTGTCTTTTGATTGCGTCGATCTGTTGGACGGTTGGCCCCTCGGTCTTCACTTCCAGTTTCTGACGTACTGCTTCGAAATACAAAAACGGGCTGTGGCTGCCGAAGACGAGGCGCTGCCAGGGAAAATGACGCATGGCGACGATCAGGCTTTGACTGGATTCCACGTGGGATATCTCACACCACACATTCTCGGCCTGCCGAAGAGTCCGCAGCTCGATCATATACGCCGCACAGACAAGGAAGCGGGTTTCGGGGTGTCTGGCAGCCAACTCCACGATTTGAGCTGGAGCCACACCTGGCACCTTCATCAGCGGATGGTGGCTGCGCTCATCCATCATGCGCACCTGGATGCACAGCGGAACGTTCATCTCGCCCGCTAACGCCGCCAGCTCGTCAACAGCCGGATGGTCTAGAGAGTAGCTGTGGTAGTTTGGAGTGACTTTCAAAACCCGGCTTCCGCCGTGACCGAGGCATTCTTCCACATCTTCGCGCCACGTGGCCAAAGAGACATCCACCAATGTCACGGGGACGAAGAAATCGTCATCCTTGACGGCCGTGAGTAACGGCCGATTTCCTTGCATTGGGTCTGGGTATAGAATCGCCTCGGCGGAACTGACCCACGCCTGCTCTACACCTTGCGCCCGTAAGTGCTCTTTTAGCTCCTTAGGCTCGCGGTGGCTCAGACAGCGAAAAGGCCAATAGCCAGCGAAGACACTGGTGTCGATAAGAGAACTCACTTTGCCTCCCCCAATCCGAGCAGCTGACTTGCATTGCCATAGAAGATGCGCTGTCGATCCGCATGAGTTATATCAGCGCCCAGGATACGTCCGATCTGAGTGCCGAAATCCCGCAAGGGCCAGTCAGAGCCGTAGATGACCCGATGGGCTCCCAAACGCCGTACCGCATATTCCACTATGCCGGCCTCAGGTTGACTGCCAGATGTGTCGATCAAGACGTTGGGCGTATCGGCAACATCCAACACGCCGCGTATGCCGCCGCCACAAAGATGCGCCATGACAATGGTGACATTTGGCCATCTCTTGGCCAACACGGCGATCTCCGCCGGTGTGGATTCCTGGTAGGAGTAGACGGTCTGCTTATACCATGCATGATGAAGGACCGGCACATCATGACGCGCTGCCCAATCCATGATATGATCAAGACGGTCATCCGTGGCTTTTACGGCGATCCAGAGCTTGATGCCGCGCATCCCGCCTTTGATTATGCAACGCTCCAGTTCATCACTGATAAAAGACGGGGGATGGGCGGGGTTCAAGTAGCAAAAGCCGATAAACAGATCGGGAAACAGTGACATAGCCCTCAGCGTATGAGTATTGACCGTCATGACGTCCTCAGGAGTGGGATTGGGACCTCCGACGCTGGTTATGTTTCCCAACAGCACCAGACGGGCAATATCGTACGATCGAGCCAGGCGCTCTGCCGTCAGTAGCTCTTCCGTGGACGGCTTGGAGCCTCGAGTGACCAAATGCGTATGTATGTCGATGCGGGCCATGTGATTCACCGCCTTTAGCACCGCGAACTTCACGGTTCCGCCGAATCGCTTCTGCGACAACCCTGATACTCAATGCCGGATAGTCGGCGGCAGAATTATTTTCGAAAACTTCACGTTGTATGGTCGGGGGCAGGAGTCTTTAGAGCATTTCGGTTGTGCCGCTTGCCTTGACGGCCAGCGGTTTGCCGGATAGCGTTGTCGAACGGTTCACGCCATGACACCCGTTGCTCGGTTAGCGGTTCAGCCATCGCGGTGATTCAGGTTTGTTGTCGATCGGTGCCATGTAATCTCGATTTTTGTTGGCTACGGACAGTCGATCAGATCAAGTACGCAACGAGGCATGACCCCGCATTCTAGCTATTTGACCAATTCGGTTTTTATCCTGCGCGTAGTATAGAAATTTTTAACAGGAGTTCGGGGGGTGGTGGTCGTATGGTCATTCATAGGGAGGTGAGAAATGTCCCTGGAAAAAGCGTGGGCGAGTGGTAGGTGTTTCGAACGGCAGGATGAGCCCTACTGATCCCTGCCCTGCCATCGGTCTTTCGTTGCGAGACTCAGAGACGAAGACGGACATGTGAAAGGGGAATGAAACTATGAGCGAATTTGGCGATCTCGTGTCGACCCTGTGGGAGACTATAGTCAACAGACTTCCCTCCATTGTACTAGCGCTTATCATTCTATTTGTCGGTTGGATTCTCGCTCGGGCTATAGCGTCTGTAATCGGTCGTCTGGTTCACCGCTTGACCGGCGGCGTTCAGGGCCGTGGCTTAGTGGGGTCCGGTGAAAAAGAGCAGATAGATCGCGTAGTAGTGCGTATTACGTACTACTTGCTGATGCTACTCGTTCTGGTACAGGTTTTTGAGACTCTCGGTGTTACCGCTGTGCGAGAGCCGTTTCTGGCGATCACCAATCAGATAGCGCTGGCGGTACCCAATCTGGTCAAGGCCATACTTATTCTGCTGGGTGCCTGGATCGTGGCCACGATCTTGAGGAGCCTGGCCGTCAGGCTTCTGCGGATGGAAAGCGTAGGCACTTTACTCGACAAAACCGGGGCCATGGATCCGGAACAGAAGGCGGATTGGGTCAACAGTGCGGGTAGTCTCGTCTACTACCTAGTTCTTATCGTCTTCTTGCCGGCATTGTTGGGAGCCCTGCAGCTCGAAGGCCTGAAAGAACCCTTTGAGAGGGTGACTACTCAGGCGCTGAGCTTCCTGCCGGGACTGGTGGCCGCCGTCGTAACCGTGTTGGTAGGCTATGTCGTAGCTAAGATCATCCGGGGCATCGCCACCAGTTTTCTGGCCAGCACGGGCGTGGATAAGTTGCCCGAAAAGGTCGGCCTTGCTGAGGTTTTCGCCACCACCCCTCTGTCGCATTCTTTGGGCACGATAATCTTTGTCTTGGTCCTTATTCCTGTTGCTATCTCAGCTTTGCAGTCGCTCGGATTGCAGGCCATCTCCGAACCCGCGATCAGTATGCTGACCACTGTGCTCAACATGATTCCCAGCATCGCAGTGGCGATCTTGCTTTTGGCCGTTGGGATCGCCGTGTCTCGCTGGGTCGGGCAGCTGGTGGTTATGCTCCTCGAGCGGATGAATCTGTCGCGTTTTCTCGTCAGCTGGGGCCTTCTGCGTGACGAGGAGGCGGGAGCAGACATTCCTCAGATCGTGGGCAGAGTGGTAAGCGGTATTACGATCCTTTTGATCCTCGTTGAGGTCTTCAGCATTGTCCGTCTGGACCAGCTAAGCTTTATCTTTGGTAGCATTCTCGCCTACATCCCCAACGCAGTGGTGGCGGTGATCATCCTGGTAGCCGGTTACGGAGTCGGTCAGTTCGCAGCCCGCAGCCTGGCCGGTATTCTGGAGAACACCAGCTATCCGGTGTGGATGGCCTCCGTCGCCAAGTACGCCATCCTGGTGCTTGCCGCTACCATGTCCTTGGAGCAGCTCGGGATTGCCGAGACGATCGTCGTGACGGCCTTCTCGATCTTGCTGGGTTCCCTGGGATTGGCTGCGGCCATCGCCTTTGGTTTGGGCAGCAAGGATGTCGTCAAGGAATGGATGTTTGAAAAGAAGAACTCCTCCAAGAAGTGAGCTTGCTGGGCTTGGGATCTCAGAGATCCGGGTCCTGAGACGTCAGGGGGCGGTGCAGCCTGAGAAGGTTGCGCCGCCTCTTTTGTGCGCCCGGCATGTCTGCCGAGCCGGAGGGCTGAAAGAAGCCCTCACCACTCAACCAGCGGGAAGGGAACCCGTAGGCAAGGGCGGGCCTGGCAACAGACCGTCTGGAGGAAGCCGAAGGGGGAGCATGGGACTTAGCGAAAGCGAACCGAGGTTGGCCCGTCAGGTGGGTAACCCTGCGAGATATGGGAA
>LSQX01352856.1_pt1 | contig 18600 bp, 16 predicted proteins | sample 654561 | NCBI WGS metagenome assembly LSQX01 (sample SAMN04489861, study PRJNA283612) | anaerobic digester metagenome | isolation source: 4 biogas reactors fed with cattle manure at either 37C or 55C with and... | place: Denmark: Kongens Lyngby | collected 2014
CGCCGGAATTCTGGCATGTGTGGAACTGGTTTAGTAAATAATCTCTGAAAAATAACTAAAATACTACTCTGCCAAAAGCGCCTGCAATGAAATTGTTGCAGGCGTCAAAATTCGACAAAGTGTCAGGGAGTCCGAAAAAAGAAACATATCTTACAAAGAGACTCTTTTCCAAAGCTTTTCTTGATGGATTCGGGTGTCAATAGTAAAGTGTATTCACGAGCTTTATGAGGTGAAAGAAGAACAAATACCTACGCAAACAGCCCTTGAGCTCAACATTTCAGATGAAGCGTCATCATATTTACCTGACGAAATTCTAGGAGGAACAAGAATGGAACACAAATTACCCGAACTGCCCTATGCCAAAGATGCTCTGGAACCCATTATCTCTAAAGAGACAATCGATTATCACTATGGCAAGCATCATCAAGCCTATGTAAACAACTTGAATAAACTAATTGTAGACACTGAGTTTGAAGACATGCCCTTGGAAGAAATAGTCAAAAAAGCCGGCGGCGGCATCTTTAACAATGCTGCCCAGGTCCAAAACCACACATTTTATTGGAACTGTCTGGCTCCAAATGCAGGAGGAAAACCGGGCGGCAAGCTGGCAGAAGCCATTGACGAAGCCTTCGGTTCATTTGAAGAGTTTAAAGAAAAATTCTCAGCTGTGGCTGCCGGCACCTTCGGTTCCGGATGGGCATGGCTGGTCAAGAATGCTGACGGCAAGCTCGAAATTGTCAGTACCGGCAATGCCGGCACACCGGCAGCTGTGGGTAAAACACCTCTGTTAACCTGCGACGTTTGGGAGCATGCTTATTATGTCGATTACAGAAACGCTCGTCCCGCTTATATCGAGAAATTCTGGGATCTTGTAAATTGGGATTTTGTTGCCGGCAATCTATAATCAGAAGAATCAATTCTATTATGATACAGGGGTATCTCATACTGAGACACCCCTGTTTTTTTTGGAAAATTCAGGTTTCCCGACAGATCTAAAGTCTCCTGTCTTAAGCCGGCTATCCTTATCTGATCCGGATAATCCAAATGATATTTTCCTGAGCTCGGCGCACTTTCTCTTAGATTTCCAAATGGCGCCGCATCTTAGCTTGGCGAGCCTTTTTTTCTTGGGCGGCAGGTCAAGCAGGGGAGATAAGACATGTCCAATGCATAGTCTCTAGTTGCCGCACTCAATGCTGATTTCGGTGAATATCTTGAGGACATCGTTAACAGTGGTGTCCTCCTTGTACTGTCCGGCCCTCTCCAGAATTATCTCGCCTTTATCCATCATGATGAGTCTGCTGCCATAATCAACAGCATAGCGCAGATTGTGTGTGACCATCATGGCTGTCAAATTCTTGTTTTTTATAACTTTATCTGTGAGCTCCATGATAATTTCAGCCGTTTTGGGATCGAGTGATGCTGTGTGTTCATCCAGTATTAGAAAATCAATCGGTGTCAGGGTCGACATGACAAGGGCTGCTGCCTGACGCTGACCGCCCGACAATTCCCCCATTTTGACAGATAATTTATCTTCCAAACCAAGATTCAATGAGGAAAGCTGCTCACGATAATAGTCAAGTCTAGAGTTATTGATGCTTTTGCCAAGTCCATATCTCCTGCCTTTATTATCTGCCAAAGACATGTTCTCCAATAAAGTAAGATTGGGGCAACTGCCCCAGGCAGGGTTCTGGTATACTCTGCCCATTTTTTTGTATCTCTTATGGTCTTCCAGCGCGGTTACGTCTTCGTCATCGATCAATACTTGACCGCCTTCAATGGGAATGCTGCCGCAGATAATATTGAGCAGGGAGGTCTTGCCGCTGCCGTTGCTCCCTACAATGGAGAGGAACTCTCCCTCGGTGACGCTTAGGTTGAAGTCGTCGAACAGGCACATCTCGGTAACAGAACCGGGATTAAATATTTTGCTGATGTTTTTTAGTTCAAGCATTGGCATTTGCCTCCCTTTCCCGGCGTTTCCCGAGTACGAGAATGAGAAGGAATAATACCGCTGTTGCCAGTTTCATCAGGTTCGCAGGAAGTCCGATGCTTATGGCCGCCTGAATACAGGCCTTATATATTATGCTGCCAATTAATACCGCAGTTGTGCTCTTGACGATTGGCATCTTGCGAAACAAGGTAGTGCCGATGATTACAGTCGCAAGGCCAAATACCATCTGTCCTGTCCCCATGGTACTGGAAAAGGCTCTCTGCTCATGGCAGACTACTGCGCCGGCAAGAGCGACCAGAGAGTTAGCGATGATCAGACCGATAATCTTTATTCTTCCTTTATCCTTGGCCAGAGTAGTTACCAGCACACTGTTGTCACCTACTGCCCTGAGCAGAAGACCGTTTTTTGTATTAAAGTACATGTCCAGCAGCAGCTTGCAAACTAATGCTATCAGTAGAGATACAATTAACTTGCGCATTGTCAGGGACATATCCCCAAAAACCGCCATGGTCAAAGGCGCGCTGAAGATGGTGTCCGTAGATCGATCCACAATTAGATTGGAGCCTGCAATTTGCAAATTTATGGAAAATAACGCGGTCATGGTGATAATGCCTGCCAGCAAGTCCCGCACCCCCAGCTTGACATGAATTATGCCGGTGATCAGACCCGCAGCCGCTCCGGACAACAGTGCTGCCGGCAGTGTCAAATAAGGATTAACTCCATTGCTCAGCATGACTGCCGTTACGGCAGCCCCCAATGGAAAACTGCCATCTACTGTGAGATCCGGGAAGTCGAGAACCTTGTAAGTGATAAGGATGCCATATGAAAGCAAAGCATATATCAGGCCTTGGGTTATCGTTCCAACAGATAAATCAATAAAACTGCTCATTTCAACTCTCCTGCCTCAATCGTTTAGCCGGTGTCAATACTAAACTAGCCGGTGTTACGACATTTGCTCTGCGGCCTCGATCATCTAGCTGGTATCAAGATGAAACTGCCAGCGTTGCGACATTTACTCTCCCATTTCAATAGCTTGAGCGGCCAGATCATCAGGAACGACAATTTCCATTCTCAACAATGCCTGAGTGTTGATATAGTAGCTGAAATCAGTTATGGACTCATAAGGCATATCCTCAGCTGTGGACTCGCCCTTGAGAATTTTTGCCGCCATAATTCCGGTCTGCTGACCCAACAGAAAATAGTCAATACCGGCGGAAGCAACACAGCCAAGGCGAACTTGTTCTACCTCACTGCCATAAACAGCTATGCCTGCCTGATCGGTTTTTTCGAGTATGGCGGGCAGGACGCCGACTACATTGTTGTCCGTCAGGTTGGAGAAGCAGTCGACTCCTTTTCCAATCAGATTGTCTGCGGCTAGAGTGACTTCTGACTGCTGCATCACGCCGATTGCCTCGATGGAAAAACCATAGTTGGGAGCCTTGTCCTGATACTCGGCAATCGCTGAAACGGAATTGGGCTCGCTTGTTGTGTAAAGAATTCCAATCGTTTCTGCTTGCGGCTGAAGCTTTCGAATCATTTCCAATTGAGCGTCAACAGGAAGCCTGTCGCTGGTGCCGGTTACATTGCCTTTATCCAGCTTAGCTTCTATAGGGTCGGTAATAGCGGTGAAGACAACCGGTATATCCTTATCCTCAGCAGCTGCGAAGCAGGCGGTGGCTGAGGGTGTGGCGATAGCGCACATCATGGCCACATTATTGGCAGAGAATCTCTGCGCTATCTGTGTGGCTATGTTATCGTCAAAGCCGGCATTCTGATAATCTATTTTGAAGTCTTCATCTTCAACCAGTCCATAGTCGATTAGACCTTGAATGAAGCCTTCCCGGCAATTGTCAAGAGAAGCGTGTTCTCCATATTGTGAAATTCCGATAACAGAGGTTTCAGATTTGCTGCAGCCTGCAGTAAATGTAAAGGCGAAGGCGATTATGATTAATACAGATATTATTTTCTTCATTTTTCCACTCCAAATATTTGAATTATTTTAGTTCGAGTTATATTAAGATAGAGTTCCGCCATCGCCATCGATCTAAAAAATACATATTGCTCTCCCCCACTGTTTATTCAAATAAAAAAGCCTTATCCCCTTAAAGATAAGACTTCCAAACAAAAAAGCCCTATCCTCTGTATGGGACAAGACTTCCATCCTGCGGTACCACCCAAATTGGTAAATTAATACCCACTCCATTCCCGCACTTCATGCAGGCCGCGCTGATAACGGATACGGCTCCCGTCGGCTTTATTGTGCAAAAATGCTTTTGGCCGCCCTCATAAGTCCATTCACTCCGTACCGGTTACTGCGATTTCACCATCCGCAACTCTCTGTTAACTCAAGTTTTCGAAGTTACTATTCTTAATCATCGGTTTAAATATTCAATTTTCACTAGAATATATTCATCAGCCGGCTTTGTCAAGTAAAAGAGGTCAAGTAAAAAGAAACATTGTTTTTGTGTCCGCAAAATGATGGCATAAAATGATTACGCTCCCCCTATAACTTAGCGATGATATAATGGCTTTTGCGGTTTTCAGTTGTAAGTTTTCAACGCATCAGCATTCGGGCATAATAGAAGGCAATCGGTGTGGAGGTGTTTCATTGAAATCGTTGTTATCTAAAAAGGATGGAGTCTGTTCCGACAAAGCCTGCACTTTCCGAGCGGGAATGCGAGATGGCATTCCTATTGGGCTTGGTTATCTAGGTGTATCTTTCTCCCTGGGTATTGCGGCAAGAAATGCCGGCCTTACCGCCTTTCAAGGATTTTTAGCCAGTGCACTGGTAAAGGCGTCTGCCGGTCAATATGCAGGATTCATAGTAATTGCCGCAAGCGCGCCCTATTTTGAAATGGTAGTTGTTACGCTTATTGCGAATATACGTTATTCTCTGATGAGCTTTGCGATGAGTCAACGAATGGATCCGGATACACCTTTATATCATCGCCTTTTGATGGGGGATTATATTACTGATGAAATATTTGCAATTTCAACTGCAAAGCCGGGATATTTAAAGCCTTATTACACGTATGGGGCAGCACTGGTTGCTATACCGTGCTGGGCTATCGGAACAGCATTAGGCATTATCGCCGGCAATCTTCTTCCCGCGCGCGCGGTCAGTGCCTTAAGCGTTGCACTCTACGGTATGTTTCTGGCCATAATCATTCCGCCCGCACGAAAAAACAAGGTTTTGACCGGTCTTGTTTTAATATGTTTTGCAGCAAGTTTCGCATTTTTTAAATTACCCTGGCTCTCAACCCTGTCTGAGGGGACGAGAACAATTATTCTAACAATCTCTATAAGCTCGATAGTCGCAATTTTGTTTCCTAGAAATTGGGAAGGTGAGAGAACATGACTCAGAGTACTTATGTTTATATATTGATAATGGCCATTGTTACCTATGCGATACGTGTTTTGCCCCTAACCTTAATTAAAAAGAGAATTAATAATAAGTTTGTTCAGTCGTTTTTATATTATGTGCCGTCTGTCACATTGGCAGTAATGACTTTTCCTGCTATTATCCACGCTACACAAAGTCCAATATCCGGTTTGTTGGCCTTGATCACCGGTGTTATTGCAGCGTGGCTGGGAGCGAGTCTTTTCAGTGTATCTCTTTCCTGCTGCGCAATGGTGTTTATCAGCGAACTGCTATTGTTTCCACTTTAAATAAAGGATCTGCCAAAAAGAAAAAACGCCATCATATTGGACAGATATCGGTATAATATCAAGGAAATGTAAAACCCCTGTAAATAGGGCATTACAGAGGTAAATGGTGGAGAAGGAGGGATTCGAACCCTCGNNCCCCCACTAACGGTTTAGCAAACCGTCCCCTTCGGCCTCTTGGGTACTTCTCCGAATTTTAAGCATATTGTGAACTTGACTCTAATAAACCTAAGCTTGCTTATTCTATCCAGCCTCTTGACCTTTGTCAATTCTAAAAAAGACGCCGACAGTTTACTTTCGACACTTTGTCAGCGTCGCTGACAGTTAATTTTTTTTCGAGTCATTATCGGCAAAAAAGTCTAAAACTATATCTAGAGCGTCATGCCACATACTAAACCCGGATCGCTCCTCCAGAGATTGCGTGGCTCTTTGATTAAGTCCCCCCGGTGTCATTTCCCGCCATAGATCTAAAATTTCATTTGTATCGGTTTCTTGAGCTCGGTGCAGCAATGCGCCGAAGAAAGCCAGAGTGTAGTCTGCCGATTTTTCTACGCTGAGATCATGTTCGCTGCCCCAATCGATAACCTCGGATAATACCCGATAAAAAGGGCTGGCAAGCGCGGTTACTGTAATCAGAGCGTCCAGCTGGTACTCGTTTTCGACAGTTACTACATGTCCAAGTTCGGAAAAGAGAGAGTATATCTCATCATTATCCGGATAAAGCAGGATTGGCCCCGTACCATGTTCGATGAAGGGCAGAGGCACAACTTTATTTACTGCCAATTCCGCGGGCACCATCTCTTTGATTCTGGCAAGAGAAACAGGTGAAATGAGGCTAATGAGATGATGATTTTTGTCAAATTTAAGGGTAGGTAAAATTTTCTCAGCAACTTGCGGTGTGACACCCAAGATGATCCAATCAGCATGATCCAGCACTTCTTGATTGCTGCCTGTGACAGTAACTATCTCTGATGCTGCAGCCAATTCTTTTGTGCGCTCTGCGCTGCGAGGAGATAGAAATATTTGCATATTTTTGGAGCTATGAGAGATCAATGCCCTGACAATAGCGGAAGCCATCGTGCCAACCCCGACAAAACCTATTTTTAAAACTGTCTTCTTATTGTTCATATGCTCAGATTAACACCTTAATTGCCTGCGGACAATAATATTAAGCTCCGGTAACATAAATATAAGCGCCTTCACAGAAAAAATTGATTAAAACAAAATATATTGATAAGCATACAGGTGCGAGTATATGGCCGAGTGTGCGCTTCGGTTTTCAATTTACCCAAGGTATCAAAGGTAAATCAAAGGCTTGACAGTCATTTTGTTGTAGGCTAAACTTTTCGCAGTTATGATAACTGCGAAGGAGAAGCTTCTATTATCGATCTTAAGAAAAATCACGTGTTCTACAAACGGGGAAGTGAGATCAATAATTTCCGTCTGCCCCGCTGGTGCGAGTTGCCCCCGGAGGAAGTATTGCGCGGGACAATGCTGCAATATATTGAAGAGCATTTATATCCATTATTTCCCGACAGAGTTATTATTACGGGCACGATGGTGCAAAACTATATCAAGTGGGGCTTGGCTCCCCGACCGATAAACAGAAGATACGGCCGGATTCATATGGCGCATTTCATCGTCCTCAGTGTGTTAAAGGAGATTATTTCTACCCAATATGTTCACACGGGCATAAGTCTTCTAACCCGACTTATGAATACAGAATTGGCCTATGACAGCTTTTGCGACCAGGTAGAAGACTCAATGCAGCGCGTAACAGCTTTTCTTCTAAAGCCAATACCGGAAACAGAACCTCTTGAATTCAGGGGACTCAATGTTCCGTTGAAAAAATTAAATCTGGCTTTTATCTGTGAATCATTGGCGTTCAAACTGCTTGCGGAGATGTTTATTGACCAACAGGGTTTGATGGGCTCTCTGGCATTAGATAAAGAAGCTGTTGATTGGGAGTTAGAGATTAAGAATATAAATGAGAAAGAGAGTAAATAATGAGAACAGTACATGGTCTGCCCCAAATTGAGTTTTCCACACCCTTTGAAAATCTACGCGAAATGCTTGATGTATCGATTGATAAATATCCCGGCATTCCCGCTTATATTTTTCATGAAATTATTGAGGGTAAGGAATATACTGTGACGAAAGACTATTTGCAATTAAAGGACGATATAAATTCTTTTGCCGCCGGTCTTATTTCACAGGGTAAAGTAAGAATTGACGGTTTTGGCGAGGAACACATCGCCGTAATCGGTACGAATTCATATCCCTGGGTAATAGCACACAATGCTGCATTATTTGGACTTGGCATCAGTGTGCCTCTGGATAAGCAACTGGCAGATCATGAAGTGGCGAGGCTATGTCAACGCGGCAAAGTAACGGTGTTTGCCTTTGATTATGCGCATTTGGAGACTGCTCTCATGGTGGAAAAGGGTAATCCTCAGGTTCATACATTTATTCTGCTCGATCGCCAGGATAAGTTAGATGAGATTAAGCAGGATTTGCCCGAAATTCAAGGTTTCGGCGATTTGTTAGCTGCGGGGCAGCCCATGCAAGACCTGAAGAATAAATTTATCTCCGTGCCTATAGATAACAAAGAGATGGCTGCAATCTATTATACTTCCGGTACTACGGCTCAGTCTAAGGGTGTGATGCTGAGTCAACACAATATTGTAAGCAATATTAAGCAAGCCGTGCGCACAATTCCCTTAGATGTCGGCAAAAGGGCTCTGTCGGTTCTGCCTCTTCACCATACTTTTGAAGGTACGGTAGGAATGTATTGTTTTTGGGCTACCGGTATCAGTATCTGTGTCAATGAGAACTTACGCACTTTGACCAAAAACATGAAAGAATGGGGCATAGCAATAATCTTGACAGTACCTCTGATGCTGATCACAATGCATCGTCAAATTATTAAAAACATCGAACAAAAAGGAAAAACCAAAACTTTTAGATTCGGCCTTAAGTTAACACGCTTTTTGAATAAAGCAGGTATAGACATTAGACGCACGGTTTTTAAAGATATTCATTCTGCATTGGGAGGAAAGCTAGATATGGTTGTCAGCGGCGCTGCAGCTTTGCCGGCTGAGCAGCACCGGTTCTTTACGGACATTGGCATTACCTGTCTGGCAGGTTATGGTTTGACGGAAACAGCGCCTATCTTGTCTGCCTGCACACCGAGTTTGAATATTATGGGAAGTGTTGGCAGACCTCTCGCAGATGTCACTTTAGCTATTGATTCGCCCGGTGCGGCAGACAGCGAAGAAAGTGCCGGCGAGATCTTGGCAAAAGGTGAAAATGTCATGTTGGGTTATTACCAAAATGAGGGGGCTACCCGCGAGGTGTTTACTAAGGACGGCTGGTTTAAAACAGGAGATATTGGTTATTTTGACAAACAAGATTGCCTGCATATCACCGGCAGAGCTAAATCTGTAATCGTACTAAGCAATGGCAAGAATGTCTTCCCGGAGGAAGTTGAAGTTTTCTTTAATCAGATCCCGGGTGTTAAGAATGTCATGATCTGGGGAGAGCCAACTGAGCGTGGCGCGATTGATCTGTCAGCCAGATTCCAAATTGACAAGGAAGCTTTGCCGGACAGTGTGGGTATCAAAGATGAAGAGATGAATGATTGGCTTGAAGATGAAGTCGAGAAAATAAATCGTGAGATGACAGAGTACAAGAAGGTTAAATACTTTATTTGGGATGAAAGTGAACCGATTATGACCACAACATTGAAGATTAAACGCAATGAAGAACTGCAGCGAATTCATAAAGAATTGGCAAAGCTAAATTTAGTTGTGCGCGATGTCAGCGGTAAACGCATATTGTTTGGCTAGAGACATTGCCGCGCAACATGGAATTGGTTTACGAATGCTATTTAGCAGAAGCAAAGTTAGGATTATTATTTAGCTTTATCAGATGCAGTTAAGCCTAATAGATTGTAAAAAATACACCCTTGCAATATTGCAAGGGTGTTATTTTTTTACGCGGTTTATGCGCACAAATATCTTAGACTGTATTCTAATCCAAACCTAGATAAGCTTTGACTACCTTAGGATCTTTGATCAGTTCACTGGCAGGACCTTCAAGTGTGATTTCACCGGTCTCAAGCACATAGCCGTAGTCGGCCAGGCCAAGAGCCATTTTAGAGTTCTGCTCTACCAGCAGGATCGGAATACCTTCATCGTTCAGATCACGAATAATTGAAGCAATCTCAGCTACTAACAGCGGAGCCAAACCCATTGAAGGCTCATCCAGCATCAAAAGCTTAGGCTGAGCCATCAGGCCACGGCCGACGGCCAGCATCTGCTGCTCACCACCCGAGAGGGTGCCGCCTATCTGGTTTCTCCTCTCTCTCAGACGAGGGAAACGGCAGAAAACTTCGTCAATCAGTATGTCCCGTTTTTTATCGTCCTTAAGAGTAAAGGCACCTAACTCAAGATTCTCCGTAACCGTCAGATCTTTAAAAATTCTGCGGCCTTCCGGTATGTGGATCAGTCCGAGTTCAACAATCTTATGGGCTGTCATTTTTGTAATGTCTTCACCAAAGAAAGTTATTTGCCCCGCTTTGCATTGCTCAATATTAGATATCGTCTTCAGTGTCGTTGACTTACCGGCACCATTTCCTCCGAGCAAGGTGACAATTTGCTTGTCGTGAACTTCAAAGCTGATGTTTCGTAAGGCGCAGATCTGTCCATAATATGTTTCGACTGCATCGACTTTCAAAATAACATTTGAATCACTCATTAGACAGCCTCCTCCTCATCCTCGTCTTTACCAAGATAAGCTTCAACTACGAGGGGATCATCCTGAACTTCTTTTGGAGTGCCCTCAGCAATTTTAGTTCCAAAGTTGATGACGATAATCTTCTCTGCTACATTCATGACCATTCCCATATCGTGCTCAATCAGGAAAACAGTCAAATCCAGCTCGTTGCGGAAGCGGCGTATAAGTCCGACGAGATCTTCCTTTTCCTCTCGGTTAAGACCGGCAGCGGGTTCGTCAAGCAGTAAGAGCTTTGGCTTACTCGCAATGGCTCTGGCCCACTCAACACGTCTTTGTGTGCCATAAGGCAAACTCTTAGCAATTTCATTCTTTAAATCTAAAATACCGATATAATCTAAAGCTTCTTCCGCTATACGTTTGATTTCTGCTTCTTCTCTGCGCTCTGACGGAGTGCGCAGCAGAGCGCTGCCGACAAATTTCTTGCTAATACTGTGGCATCCACTCATTACATTTTCCATAACGGTCAGATTATTGAAAAGCCGAACGTTTTGGAATGTGCGGATGATTCCTCTGTCAGTAATTTTGTGTGGCTTAATGTTTACCAGTGATTCATTCTCGAAGAGAATCTCTCCGCTGGTTGGGACATAAAAGCCGGTCAGACAGTTGAAGCAGGCTGTCTTGCCAGCGCCGTTGGGTCCGATCAGTGCTGTAATAGAACCTTTTTCAACTTCAAATGTCAAATGGTCAACAGCGGTAATACCACCAAAAAGCATTGTTAATTCATTAACTTCCATTAATGCCATATACTATCTACCCCTTTCTACCTGCGGCGTTTATCTGGCCACAGCCCTTGCGGACGGAAAATCATGACCAGGACAAGAGCGATGCCGAAGAACAACATACGATATTCACCGATTTCACGGAAGATCTCAGGGAATATCGCGAAGAAGGCAGCGCCTGCCATAACACCCGGTACCTTACCCATGCCGCCTAACACAACGGACAGCAGGATATTTGAGGATTGAGTGAATGTGAAGCTATTTGGAGATACAGCAGCCATTTGCATAACATAGAATGCGCCGGCTAATGCACCCATAACGGTTCCTACAATGAATGCCCACATTTTGTATTTAACAACATTGACACCCATTGCTCTGGCTGCGTCTTCGTCTTCTCTAACATAGGCAAGGCCTCTGCCGAAGCGAGAGTCTTTAACTCTATTGGATGCAATGACGAAAACAACGACCAGAACTACAAACAAGTAGTACCACATCCAAATCTTTGTCAGTTGGACACCAAAAATGAAAGGTCTTTTGATACCTGAAAGGCCGGATGCCGAGCCGGTTATTTCCAAATTGCGTGCTACAATTCGGACAATTTCGCCAAAACCAAGTGTGACGATGGCGAGATAGTCACTGCGTAAACGCAGTGCCGGTCCGCCGATCAGAACTGCGGCTATCATACCAACCACAACAACTACCGGCAAAGTCAGCCAGAAATTCCAGCCCAAAGTATGCACCAGAATACCTGATGTATACGCGCCGACAGCAAATTTTGCGGCGAATCCCAAGTCAACCATGCCTGTAAAACCGACGATAATATTACAACCGAGGGCGAGGAGCATGTAGAACATGGCATTCCATGCTACTTGCAAAATATAGTTATTTACAAAAAGCGGCAAAGTCAAAACAAGGGCAATCAAAATTCCAAAAACAATGACTTTGGCATAAATGTTGTCCATAAAAGCATAAACAGCATCCATGATCTTGGTAAAGAATCCTCGCTTAGCTGTGCTCTCCTGAGATACAGCGGCTTCTCCGTTATTTAGATCTAGATTATTATTTTCCATGGCTACATCCTTTCAACCTCGGTTTTACCTAACAGACCGGTAGGCTTAAAGATAAGCATGATGATCAAGATACCGAAGGCAAAAACGTCTTTCCAGGAGGATCCCAATACCTGTGTTCCTGCAGCTTCCAGCAAGCCTAGCAGCAGACCGCCAAGCATAGCGCCGGGGATCGATCCGATTCCGCCGATTACAGCTGCCGTAAATGCTTTCATGCCCATGATATAACCCATGAAGTAGTGCACATTGCCATAATAAACGCAAGCCATGACGCCGGCTACAGCAGCGAGTGCCGAACCGATGAAAAAGGTGATACCAATGATTGTATTGACATTGATGCCCATGAGGCGGCATGTAGGTCTATCCATTGATATGGCACGCATCGCTTTTCCCCAGATCGTCTTTGTAACAAACCAGGTAAGTGCAATTAGCAAAATTCCTGTAATTCCCAGCAGAACGAGTTGGATCCATGTAATCGTTATATTGCCAAGAGCAATGCCTGTTCTGGGATTAACGGAGTGATTGAAAAATTTAAACTCGCCATTGGTGAGGATCATCATAGCATTTTGCAATACCAATGAAACGCCAATAGCAGTTATTAATAGAGACAGACGCGGCGCGTCAAGCAACGGGCGATAGGCAAATCGCTGGATTAAAAAACCTAGAACACCGCAAAGGAACATAGCGGCAATCATAGCTAAAATAATACTAAGCCAGCCTGTCCCAGTTACTGCGGCCAAAGCGCCAAAGATAAAGAAGCCCACAAATGCGCCGACCATATAAACATCGCCGTGAGCAAAGTTCAGTAGTCTTACGATGCCGTAAACCATGGTATAGCCCAAAGAAATCAGGGCGTAAAAACAGCCTAGAATTAGACCGTTTACAGTTTGTTGAATAATAATTTCGCCTGTGGAGAACATTCGGTTATCACCACCCAATCATTTTGATAAAAAAAAGAGAAAGGGCGCACAAAGCGCCCTTTCTAATGCACAAGTTTAGTCTACGGTGACAAGTACAAATTCACCGTTTTCGATCTTAACAATCATGAAGTTGGATTCTGCCAGCTCATGGTTGTCAGCGAACATGATTCTACCGGACATTCCGGGATAGTCAATGTCTTCGATTGCGCTGCGGAGAGCTTCAAACTCAATGGAGCCGGTCTCTTCCATAGCTGTCTTGATGACATAAATGGTGTCATAGCAAAGAGTGGAGTATCCTCCTGGAGGCTGGCCATACAGTTCTTGGTATTTAGCAACATATTCTGCGCCGCCTTCTGCGAGTTCAACATATGGAGGGGAGGTTACATAGACACCTTCTCCTGCTTCACCACTGCCGGTAATCAGGTCGACTGACGAAGAACCGTCACCGCAGACGATTTCTCCATCATAACCACCTTGACGGAGCTGCTTGATGACGTTAGATCCGTCTGCGTGATATCCACACCAGTAAACCAGTTCAGCGCCGGCATTACGGATTGCGGTAACAATAGCGGATACGTCTGCAGCACCCTTTTCCATAACCTCTACAGCGACGACTTCAAAGCCGTCACCAGGCATATCGCGCTCAACGATGTCAGACAGGTTCTTTGTATAGTCATCACCTTGGTGGATCGTAGCGATCTTAGTAACTCCCAGATGCTTGGCCAGTTTGGTCAAAGTCTGGACACCGTGTGTGCCCGGGCTGTTGATCATAAAGGTTTGGTTGAGAGCCAGGTCCGTGATGTTTGTGGAGTTTGCAGCAGAGACCAACATGACGAGATTGGCATCAAAAAATTGCTGCAGTGCCGGAATTGTGGCGCCGGAGCAATAGCCGCCGACCACGATATCAGGCTCAGCCGATATGATCTTCGAGCCGGCTGTTGCAGCCTGGGCAGCGTCGCAGGCATCATCTTCGTTAAAGATCTCGAAGGTATAGCCTAACACTCCGCCGGCGTCGTTGATTTCGCCGATTGCCATCTGATATGACTGAAACATGTCATTTCCGTAGTAAGCTTCAGGACCGGTCATCGGCAGCAGTGCGCCAATGGTGAAGACTCCGCCAGCTGGTGCATCCGTTTCTTCTGGAGCGTCCGTCTCATCCGGAGCGTCTGTCTTATCTGGAGCGTCCGTCTCGGCGGGTTTTCCCCCTTTGTCACCACAGGCAAGCAAAAATACGCTTAAAGCCAGTATAAGGGTGATCAATAGGAACCACTTTCTTTTCATTATAGATTTCCTCCTCTTTTTTATGCATTTTAATAAAACACATTAAAAATTTTTTGCAGGACAAAAAATTTATCCCCAAAAAACAAACTCAGAACAACTAATATTTATTTAAAACGTCAGTTGTCCCAAAAACTTAGAACAAGTTTATCAGTATTATGGCAGAATTGCAAATGCTTTGTGATGTATTTATGAAGAATCTGAATAGTAATCGATATGGCTTAATTGGCTTAATTTGTTACTTATCGTTTGAGCTATGCACTTGCATATATTGTATTAATCTGTTAATAGTCTGGCATATCCGGTGTGATAATTTATACTTGCAGCAGTTAGTCAGGAGCTGACGCTATTGACGAAATCATTTATTTGCGGCAGCTGCAACCAATCCCAGCAAATTGAGTCCTGCCTGTTGTAAGGGTTTAGCGCAGGCTTGGATGGTTGATCCGGAGGTCAGTACATCGTCTAGCAATATTAGTTGTTTCCCGTGAAAACGGTTAACCGGGAAATCCGGATCGAGCTCAAACGCTCCATGGACATTGCTCTGTCTCTCCTCACGGGTGGACATCTCACTTTGCCTTTTAGTTTCCTTTATTCTCCTCGCAATGGGGAAAACCTCCACACCGATTTCTTCGCTAAGATATTTTGCCAACAAATCTGCCTGATTGTAACCGCGCTGCATTAGTCTGGCATTACTCAAAGGCATGGGAATAATCCCTGCCGGCCATAAGTTGAATTTTTTGAAGCGATATCTCATCACGCTGCCCAGAAGCGATCCCAGAAGTCTGCTGTACTCTGTATGCCCGGAGAATTTGAGGCGGAGGATAATCTCACGGATAACGCCTTCATAAAAAAATACTGCTTGTACGGGCATTGGTTTATGGTTCCAGCGAGAGTGTTGTCCCTCTGACAGTACCGGTTGATCCGCCGGCAGAAGCAAGTTGCTGTCCGGGCAGAAGGGAAGTGCGCTCAAGCATTGCGGACAAATATAGCGCAGATGAGATTTGCCCTGACGCGCGAGTAGTCTTGAGCAAAGATAGCAGGAGGGAGGAAAGATAATCTCATCTGTAAGCTGTTTAAATCTCATAGAACAGCCGAGGTTCAGACAGCAGACCGGAGAGTAAAGTGCGCCGATTCAAAGCGGTTTCATTTTCTATCATCATCTTCAAAGTATATTTGCCGCAGACTAGGAACAAGCGATGACTTGCCCGTGTAACTCCGGTATAGAGCAGATTTCTGGTCAAAAAAGCCGGTGAGCTGTGGGGGATCGCCAGTATGACATTCTGATATTCTGAGCCCTGACTTTTATGTATGGTTATCGCATAGGCGAGCTCCATATCCTCAAAATTTTCTCCTTCAACCTCAATGAGACGCTCATCTTCAAACAAAACACACATTGTTTTGTCAGCCAGATTGATTTCTGTCACTATTCCCCTTTCACCATTCATAACGCCCTGTCCTTGACTGTCATCATTGATCATGCGGTAATTTAGTTCATAATTATTTCTTGTCTGGATAACTTTGTCTCCGACAGCATAGGCGTTAATTCTGTGAATCGCGGGGAATTCGGAATTACCGTGCTTTATAATCTGCAGTTCTTTATTCAGAGCTGTCACGCCGGCAGGGCCTCGTCTCATGGCAGCGAGCACTTGCACTTCAGAGTCTACTGTTACGCCATAATGTCCGGGTAATATCTCTGCTGCTAGCCGTGTAACGGCCCGGGCGATATCTTGCTCATTCTCTTGTAGAACAAGCAGGAAAGGCGAATCCAAGGTCTGATTCAGGACTAAAGACCGGCCTTGACGAATACGATGTGCATTGACAATAATCAGATTTTTCTCTTCTTGACGAAAAATTTTTAACAGGGTTGTGCGGGGAATTTTCACCTGTGACAGCAAATCCCGCAACACTTGTCCTGCGCCAATGGAAGGCAGCTGGTCACTGTCGCCTATCAGAAGCACGCTCATGCTCTCAGGTATGGCGGTCATCAAGCGTTCGAAGAGTGCTGCGTCCAGCATTGAACTTTCGTCAATAATTAAATAGTCACCTTCCAGTAATTCTTGCTCCGTGAAAGAAATCGCGCCGAACTCTTCATCAATTGGTTGCATTTTCAACATTTTGTGTATGGTTTTGGCGGCCTCTCCGCTTGCTTCTGTCAAGCGTCTGGCAGCTCTTCCGGTCGGTGCCGCCAATAAAATCTTAGCTTCCTGCTCACGCAGCAGTGCAACCAAAACTTTTACTATAGTTGTTTTGCCGGTTCCAGGGCCTCCCGTGAGGATCGAGAATGCGTTGCAGCATGCCATTTTTAACGCCTCCGATTGTTCCGGCGCCAGCTTTATTCCCAGGGAGGCAGCAGCAGCGGCGACCTCACAGTCAGCTGTTTCTTCATTAAGCCAGTGATTGAACAGTGTGTTGGAACGCGATAGCATGCCGTAAATTTTCCGGACAATATTCTCAGCTATTGTCCAATTCGACTGCAGACAAACTCCTGTCTGGTCAGGAGTAGAAAACTCAATAATTCTGTCTGCGTGAAAGTCGATTAAATCAGAACTGCCTCGGACAATCTCTTCATCCAGATCTAAAAGATTGGCTATTCCTTTGATCATATTGTGCTTTGGCATCCAAGTGTCGCCTTTATTTAACATATTCCTTAGTATATGCAGTGTGCCAGCCAGCAGCCGAGCAGGGTGATCATTAGAAAAACCCAGTTTGGCAGCCAGTTTGTCTGCTGTATCAAAGCCTATGCCGTCAATCGCTGCAGCAAGATAGTAGGGGTTATCCTTCACGATCTGCGCAGAATCAGAACCCAGCTGACGATGAATACGTTGTATGCGCGAATTTCCGATCCCCAAAGGCGTGAGGAGCAGTGCGAGATCTTGCCAGGACCTGGCGGCTCTAAAACTTTTGGCGATTGCGGCAGCCTTAGCGGTGGAGATGCCCTTTACTTCCGCCAACTTCTGCGGTTTATCTGACATAATTTTTAAGGTGTCTTGGCCGAAGTGATTTACGAGCCTCTTGGCCAGAACAGGCCCAATCCCGGAAATTGCGCCGGCAGCCAGATATGATTCTATCGCTTGCTTTGTTTCAGGTAATAGCAATTCAACCTGGTTTACTTTTAGCTGAATACCGTAGTCCTTGTGTTTTGCCCATGTGCCTTTGAAGCAGACATTATCTCCAACTTTAAGCGGAGGCATAACGCCGACAGCCACAAAATCTAAGCTCTTGCTGTCTGCCTCGGCAACCGTAAATCCGTTTTCAGTATTGGCAAAAGTAATGCGAGTTATGGTTGCGGTGATTTCAATTGTTCCTTCGTCCGGATACAAGTTTTCCTCTGCACGGATAATTTATTTTTGTTTCTACATCTGATAATACAATAATTCTCTGAAGCGGTGACGTTTAGCTGTAGTCAATTGCCGGCGGGAAACGACATTAATGGCTAATCAAAAAGAGAGGAGCTGCCGAGCAGCTCCTCTGCAAAATTCAGGCAGTATTGTGAATTGCTGATTGATCCGTACTTGTCAGGAGTCTTCAGACAGTCTCTTAAGTCTTTCGACATAATCAGTTTTCTCCCAGGGCAAGTCAAGATCTGAACGGCCGAAGTGTCCATAATTACTGACCTGCCTATAGATCGGACGTCTCAAGTTGAATGATTTGATGATAGATTCAGGCCGAAGATCAAATAGTTGATCCACATATGAAGCTAAGCATTCATCGGATACAGTACCGGTGCCAAAGCTATTTACAGTGACTGACACCGGGTTGGCTACCCCTATGGCATAGGCGATTTGAACTTCACATGATTTTGCCAGCCCTGCAGCTACAATATTCTTAGCAATATGTCTGGCTGCGTAACTGGCTGTGCGGTCAACTTTTGTAGGATCTTTTCCTGAGAAAGCTCCTCCTCCATGTCTAGAGTATCCACCATAAGTATCTATTATTATCTTTCTTCCAGTAAGACCTGTATCTCCTTGAGGTCCTCCTATAACGAATCTTCCTGTTGGATTTATATATATCATTGTTTCTTCATCTAATAATTCTGCTGGTATAACTACCTTTATAACTTTTTCTATTAAATCTCTTCTTATAGTTTCGTTGTCTACATCTTCACCGTGTTGAGTAGATATTAATACAGTATGAACTCTAACTGCTTTATTTCCATCATATTCAACTGTTACTTGAGTTTTTCCATCTGGTCTTAAGTATTCTAA
>LSQX01305104.1_pt2 | contig 18599 bp, 18 predicted proteins | sample 654561 | NCBI WGS metagenome assembly LSQX01 (sample SAMN04489861, study PRJNA283612) | anaerobic digester metagenome | isolation source: 4 biogas reactors fed with cattle manure at either 37C or 55C with and... | place: Denmark: Kongens Lyngby | collected 2014
GTCCGTGAAACTTCATAGTTGAAGTCGACATGTCCTGGTGTATCGATCAGATTCAGTGTATAGAACGTTCCATCAACTGCTTTGTAGGTAAGGCGTACAGCCTGGGCCTTGATGGTGATACCCCGCTCGCGCTCGATATCCATATTATCGAGCACCTGTTCCTGCATTTCCCGCACAGTCAACAGACCGGTTTTTTCGATCATGCGGTCAGCCAGGGTTGACTTGCCATGATCGATGTGCGCGATAATACAAAAGTTTCTGATTTTTTCTTGTCTTTTTGAAGACATCTGTGTTTATGGCCTCCAATATATTTTCACCGGTATCAAATTAATGATCCGGTATCGTGTGCTGTATCCGGACTTTGCCTGTTTGTTTGCCTGTTCAGGGAAACCCGAACTGGTCAAAGGGGTAGAAGCGCAGCAAAACCTTGCCTATGATACTTTTTTTGTGTACAGGTCCGAAGGTTCGGCTGTCCAGGCTGATTTCCCGGTTATCACCCATGATGAAATATTCGTCCTCCTGCAAGGTAACCTGTTCGTACATCAGGCTGCGAAGGCGGGTTACTGTGCCAGGTACCAGATAAGGCTCATCCAGAAGCTGCCCGTTGCGGTAAACCCCTTCTTCGCCAATCCTGATGGCATCTCCGGGCATACCGATAATCCTTTTGATGATGTTGGGGCCATCATCATGGCCGGCAAGCTCACGCGTGCTGATCGTAACGATATCGCCGTAACCAATCCCACCCCATAGCTTGCTTACTTTTTCCACCAGTAGCTGATCATCATGGTGTAGGTTAGGTGACATGGAATGGCCGATCACCGAATTGCGCTGAATGATAAAAACAACCAGTAGCAGCCCGATCAGGACGGCAATCAGGATATATTTCAGCCAGTCCAACAGCTCCGTCAGCCAGTCTTGCTGCCGTGCTGTGCTGCCTAGCCTGCTTTTTAGCTGTTGATCATTGTTGATCATCCCTGTTCCCTTCAACCTGCCGCAGATCAAGGTACAGCTCATCCAGCTGCTTCTGATCAACGATATTGGGCGCTTCTGTCATCAGGCAGGCGGATGTCTGCACTTTGGGAAAAGCAATGACGTCGCGTATACTTTCACTGCCGGTCAGCAGCATGACAATGCGATCGAGGCCATATGCCAGACCACCATGTGGTGGTACGCCATATTTAAAGGCTTCAAGCAGCCATCCAAAACGACGCCAGGCTTCCTCGTGGGACAAGCCCAGCAGCGAGAACATTTTCTGTTGCAAGTTCTGGTCATGGATACGGATGCTGCCACCGCCCAGTTCCGTACCGTTCAGTACGATATCGTAGGCTTTTGCCCGTACTGCTACGGGATCTGTCTCCAGCAGCGCGATATCCTCATCCATAGGACTGGTGAAGGGATGGTGGATGGCGACATAACGTCCATTTTCCTCGTCCTTTTCCAGCAAGGGAAATTCAGTAACCCAGACCAGACTGTAAACATCGGATGGTATAAGACCGCGACGTCGTGCCACCTCGCAGCGCAGTTCTCCAAGTGCGGTCGCAACAATGTCCTTCCTGTCAGCAATGAAGAGCAGAAGATCACCCTGATTGGCACCGCTGCGCTGACAAAGCTGCTCGAGCTGAGGTTCTGTGATGAACCGGGAAACCGGTCCACGCGGTTCATGATCCAGAGCCAGCCAGGCCAGGCCTTGGGCCCGATATGTTTTCACATAATCCGCCAGACTGTCTATTTCCTTGCGGGTCATCGCGGCACCACCGGGAACAGCGATCAGTTTTATGCTGCCACCGCTGGCAATAACACTGCTGAAGACCCTAAAAGAGCTGTCAGCAAAAAGGTCGGTCGCATCCACCAACTCCATGGCGAAACGCAGATCAGGCTTATCCGAACCAAAACGGCGCATTGCTTCGGCATAGGTCAGTCGGCGGATCGGCATTGGGATCTCAACAGCCATAACATCACGGAACAGACGCTGGAGAAAAGCTTCATTGACTGCCATGACATCCTCAGCATCAACAAACGACATCTCCAGGTCGATCTGTGTGAACTCAGGCTGGCGGTCCGCGCGCAGGTCTTCATCACGGAAGCAACGGACTATTTGCATGTAGCGATCGTAACCCGACACCATCAGCAGCTGTTTGAACAGCTGTGGAGACTGGGGCAAAGCGAAAAACCGACCGGGAAATACCCGGCTGGGAACCAGATAGTCACGAGCGCCTTCCGGTGTGCTGCGTGACAACATAGGCGTTTCGATCTCATAAAAGCCGGCCGTGTCAAAAAAATCTCGCGTCAGTTTGGTAATGCGATGGCGCAGCATCAGTTTTCGCTGCATATCCGGACGGCGCAGATCCAGGTAACGGTATTTAAGACGCAGCGCCTCATTGGCTTCGACCTTTTCTTCAATATAAAAAGGCGGTGTTTTGGCTTCACTGAGTATACGCAGCTCCTGAACCAGAAGTTCAAGGTGACCGGTGGGCATTGCCGGATTTGCCGAAGCCCTATACTGCAGGACACCACGGGCTGCAACAACATACTCACTGCGTACCTGGGCACCTTTTTGCCGTACGGCTTCCGGACATGATTCATCGATCAGAAGCTGAATTTCACCGCTGCGATCACGCAGCGTGATGAAAATCAGTCCACCAAGATCACGCTGCTTGTGGCACCAGCCTGTCAAGACCAGCTCTGTACCCGTCGCCACATCAAGAATATCCGCGCAAAGATGTGTTCGTTTCAGTCCATACATATTTTCTGCCATTGTCGTCTCCCTTGCCTCTTGTTTATACAGTACGCGGCTGCAGAAGGTTCTCCAGCTGGTCAAGCGCCACTTCAATCTCCTGTCCGCTGGCAAGGTCGCGCAAGCGGCCTGTGCCGCTGTTCACCTCATCATCGCCCAGGACAAGCACTGCAGCAGCACCACTCTTGCCAGCGTATTTCATCTGGGCTTTCAAGCTGCGCCCCATCGTATCCACTTCTGCATAGATGCCGCTGCGCCGCAAACGGCTGCAGAGCCTGGCTGCTTCATCAGCATGATTGCCGGCAACGGCGATAAACAGACGGGCTGGCTGCGGCAGAGGCATCTGAACTTCTTGCGCCTGCAATTCCATGAACAGGCGTTCAACACCCAGGGCAAAGCCAATACCCGGTGTTGCCGACCCGCCAACCGCTGCAATCAAACCATCATAGCGGCCGCCCCCGCAAATTGTTCCCTGGGTGCCAACATGGCCGGAAACAAACTCGAAAACCGTGCGTGTATAGTAGTCCAGTCCGCGCACAATGCGCCGGTCAATGACAAAAGGCAGATCGAGCAGCCTGAGCTGGTGCTGCAGGCCATTGAAATGATCACCGCAGGTCTGGCAGAGATAATCCATCTGGGCTGGCGCGTCAGCCGTCAACCGGGCGCAGTTCTCTTCTTTGCAATCGATGATACGCAGCGGATTACGCTCAAAACGTTCCTGGCAATTGGCGCAAAGCTTCGTCAGATGCGGTTTGAGCCATGCTTTCAGGACACGATGATACTGTTCGCGGCACTGCGGGCAGCCGATGCTGTTAATGCGCAGGCTGGTTTCTTTCAGTCCCATCGTCTTGAAATAAAGGTCTAAAAGACTGATCAGCTCAGCGTCGATAGCAGGTCCCTCCGCCCCGATCGCCTCGCAGCCAAACTGGTGGAATTCACGATAACGTCCTTTTTGCACATTTTCATAGCGAAAGGCTGTAATCATATAGAAAAGACGAACCGGTGAAGGCCAGGAAGCCATTCCATTCTCGATATAGCTACGCACGACCCCTGCTGTTCCCTCCGGTCTCAAGGTCATGCTACGGCCGCCTTTATCGTCAAACGTATACATTTCTTTCTGAACGACATCCGTCGTTTCACCAACACCGCGCTGAAACAAAGCGGTTTGCTCAAAGGTCGGCAGACGTATCTCTTGATAGCCAAAGCGATGGCAGACCTCGCAAAAAACTTGTTCAGCATATTGCCAGGCCGTTGTCTCCGGCGGCAACAGGTCGCGTGTGCCTTTAGGCGCTGTAAATTTCATTGTCGCATCTCCTCATGTCTGACAGCATCGCAAAAGACGCCTGAGTTTACCCATTATACCTTAAAACGCGTCAAACTGATAGAGGAACATCGCCAGCACAGCTGGTCCGGCCGTTTCTGTGCGCAAGATACGCCGTCCCAGAGAAACCGGTTTTATGCCATGCCGGATCGCCTCTGAGATCTCCCGTTCCGTTAGACCGCCTTCCGGACCGATGATGACGCTGAAAGACCTGGTGGACGAATCAGCGCTGGCTGGATAACATGCATGACTGTTGGCATAATCGAGCAAAACGGTGCGAATGGATTTATCTCGTTCCATTTCCCAGGGAATCACAGCCAGGTTAACGGCTGCCGCTTCCGGCAAACAGACAGAAAACGGCTGCACAAGACGCACATCGGGTACAACACCGCGGCCACACTGTTTGGCTGCTTCTGCCGCGATACGGCTCCAGCGCTGCTGTTTTCGTTCGCGGTCATGTTCCTGGACACGGACCACACTGCGCTGGCATTGCAATGGCACAATACGACTGGCACCAAGTTCTACGGCTTTCTGAATGATCTGATCCATTTTGTCACCTTTGGCCAATCCCTGATATAGTGTTATGAAATAGTCCGGCTCCGTTTGGTTTTCACTGCGGCTTAGCACTTCAAGCAAGATCTGCCCGCCATTTATATGCCTGATGCGGCATTGCAGGTCAGTACCGGACCCATCACACATCTGTATCTGCTCACCAGGACGCATGCGCAGAACATGGGCAATATGGTGGGCATCTTCACCTGTCAGCATAATTTGGTTTTGTCCCGGCGGCACGGTGCTTTCGCTGAAAAAACGTGGCATAATCGCTCCTTGTTTGCTCTTATCCCCTATTATCTGACAGCAGGTCAAGTATCGTCAACCTGCAGAACTTGGCTGTTCCCGGCTGATCGCTTACAATATGGAGACAGCAGCGTTCATGCAGCAAGTTTATGAGACTATGCTGCATGGCGGCGGGTACGCACGGCAGATTATCGGCAGAAAGGTTCTTATGCGCACAGAAAAAGACAGGCAACCCCAATTAGTCCATACGTTGCAGCCATCTGAGATCGTCCCGGTCTGGCTGAACTGGTTTGACCAGACAGGACGTGCTTTGCCTTGGCGGCTGAGCAAAGACCCCTATGCGATCTGGGTCTCGGAGATCATGCTGCAGCAAACCCAGGTGCAGACTGTCATCCCCTATTACATGAACTTCATGTCCCGTTTTCCTTCAGTGCATGCCCTGGCCGAGGCCCAGGAGACCTCTGTTTTAAAAATGTGGGAAGGACTGGGTTATTACAAACGGGCCAGGCAGCTGCTTAAAGCCGCCAGGCTGGTCGTTAATCAATATGGCGGACAGATTCCGGACACAGTGGATGGACTCAAAACCTTGCCGGGTATCGGCGAGTACACAGCCGGAGCGATTCTTTCCATCGCCTGGAAAAAGGCGATTCCGGCTGTTGATGGCAATGTGATCCGTGTTTTCTCCCGTTTAACAGGTACACCCTGGACAGGCAGCGACGCCAAGGACCGGCGTGAAGCGACACAGCTTGTCGGTCGATGGCTGCCCCCGGATCGTCCTGGTGATTTCAATGAGGCAGTTATGGATCTGGGCGCTACCGTTTGCCTGCCGCGGGAGCCACACTGTCAGGATTGTCCTCTGACGTCATTTTGTGTTGCTTTACGTGAACAACGGATCGTTGATTTGCCACTTCGAAAAGCCAGGAAAACTGTACCGGTGGACCAGCTGGTTGTGCTTATCCTGCATCATCAAGGCCTTTGGCGGGTGACGCGGCGTCCTGACCATGGGCTGCTGGGCGGCTTGTTCAGTTTTGACTGGCTGGCAGAGGGATCCAGCCCGACACAGTTGAAGCAGCTGGAGAACGATTATTCTGTTATCCACCTGCCGGACTGTACCCATCGGTTCACCCACCGGATCTGGAAGTTATCAGGATATCTGCTGGAAAGCAAAAGTAAAGCAGCGGATCAAATCGATACACTGTGTAAACTACCGGAACAAGAATCAGGCCAGCGGATGTGGGTTTCTGACGAGGAGCTATGTTCTCTGCCTTTCCCGACAGCCCTTGAGCCATATCGGCAGGCGGCTCTTGCGCATCGGCCAGTCAGTTCTGCAGAAATTCCTTAAGTAAAGCCGTTACCGCCTGAGGATCTGCTTTGCCTTTGCTGCAACGCATAACCTGACCAACCAGATAAATCAGGGTTTTTTCCTTACCTGACCGAAAGTCAAAAACCGCTTGCTGATGGGTTCTCAGTGTTTCAGCAACCAGCTTCTCCAGTTCGTCCGGCTGGTCGATCAAGTGCAAATCCTGTTTTCGGATATAGGCAACAGGGTCTGCGCCCCGATCAACCACAGCGATTAAAACGTCACGACCTGAACCACGGTTGATCCTGCCTTCAGCAACTTGAGTGACAATAGTGGCCAGGTCAGCGGCAGCAAGATCCAGATCACCTGGGTGGCATGATCTTTTTTTACAGATCTGCAGCAACTCACCCATGATCCAGGTAGCCGTTTCTTTGGCTCTACCGCTAAGCGCTGCCGCGTCTTCAAATAGCTTTGCCAGCACCGGGTCGGATGTCAGGAGATCTGCTTCATGATCAGTCAGGGCATACATTGCCCGGAAGCGTTCTTGCTTTGCACCCGGCATTTCCGGCAGTGAAGCCCTGATGCTCTGCAGCCAGTCTGCGTCGATTGGGATAACGGCCAGATCCGGGTCAGGGAAATAGCGATAGTCGCCCGCCTCTTCTTTACTGCGCATCGCTCGACTGGTGTTTTTGTCTTCGTCCCATCGCCGTGTTTCCTGCCTGACAGGCCGTCCAGAACGAAGGAGATCAGCCTGACGCTTGCTTTCACTGAGGATTGCCCGCCCGATCGCTTTGTAGGAGCTCAGATTTTTGATCTCAGTCCGCGTACCCAAAGAGGAACTGCCGGCCGGTCTAACGGAAACATTCACATCCGCGCGTAGTGAACCTTCTTGCATGCGGCAATCTGAAATGCCTGTGAAAATCAGAGTACGGCGCAGCGTCTCCAGAAAGAGCAGTGCTTCATCAGCGGAGCGTAGCTCAGGCTGGCTGACAATTTCAAGAAGCGGTACACCACTGCGGTTATAATCAATCAATGTGCAGTCGTGCTCATCATCATGAATCAGTTTGCCGGCATCTTCTTCCATGTGAATCTCACGAATGCCAATCAGGCGACCCGAACCAGGCAGTCTGAGCTGACCGTTCTGTCCAACTGGCTGGTACCATTGAGTGATCTGATAAGCTTTGGGCAGATCAGGATAAAAATAATTTTTGCGATCAAAACGCGTCAATGGAGTGATTGAGCAGCCAGTTGCCAGACAGGCTCGCAAAGCATAAAGGAGAACGGTCCGGTTCAATACCGGTAGACTTCCGGGCAGACCCAGACAGACCGGACAGCACTGTGTATTGGGCGGCTGACCGAAAAGTGTTGGACAACCGCAGAAGATTTTTGTTACGGTGGCCAGCTCAATATGAACTTCCAGGCCAATGATGGTTTCATACGTCATGCTGTTCACCATGGTTAAGGTCTGTATTCGCCGTTTCCTGGTGAAATGATGTAACCTCCTGATAACCTTGTGCCACCTGTAATAGCATGGGGTCGGAAAAACGCTGTCCAATCAGCTGCACACCGACCGGCAGACCTTGGCTGTTGAAGCCGCAAGGCAGGGACACAGCTGGCAGTCCAGCCAGACTGGCCGGGATGGTATAGCGATCTGACCGGTAAAGAGCAAATGGGTCTTGCAAAGAGGATCCCAGCCTGAAGGCAGCTGTCGGTGTGACAGGCATAATCAGGAAGTCAAAGGTGTTAAAAATCCGGAGCAGATGGCTCTTAACCTGCTGGCGAACCTGTTGTGCCTTCAGGTACCAGTCTGCATAATAACCCTCACTAAGAGCGAAAGTGCCCAGCAGAATGCGGCGCTGTACTTCCATGCCAAAACCTTTCGTTCTCGTTCTGGTATATAGATCTTCCTCAGCGGAAGAAGGCTCAGTGGCCTCTTCCCTGAATCCATAGCGGATCCCGTCATAGCGGGCCAGATTACTGCTGGCTTCCGCGGACGCGATTAAATAATAAGCGGCTACAGCCTCTTCCAGAAGATTGACACGATATGAGCCAAGCTGCGCACCCATCTTTGTCATTGTCCGGCCGACCTGCAGCACAGCACATTTCACGTCATCGTCCAAGGGTTCTGTTTGATCATTTTCAGGCATGCCGATCTTCAACCCGCGAAAATCACCGGCTGCCAACTGGGTAAAAGTGGTCTTGACGGATTTCTTTTCATGAGCGACTGTGCTCATGGTGGCATCTCGCTTGTCGGGTCCGCGCAAGAGATCAAACAAGGCAGCACAATCCCGTGCATCATGGGCCATCGGACCAATCTGGTCCAGAGATGAGGCATAAGCCACCAGACCATAGCGGGAGACTGTACCATAGGTTGGCCGGAGTCCGGTCAGTCCGCACCAGGTACATGGCTGGCGCAAAGAACCGCCTGTATCAGTACCCAGGGCCAGTTGCACCTGGCCAGAGGAGACAGCCGCCGCAGAACCGCCGCTCGAACCGCCCGGCACAAAATCCGGATTCCAGGGGTTTCTTACCGGGCCAAACCAGGAGGTTTCATTCGTACTACCCATGGCAAATTCATCCATATTGGTTTTGCCGATTACAATCAGTCCGGCCTTTTTCATTTTGCGGATCACGGTGGCATCGAACACAGGAGTATAGTCTGCCAGCATACGTGAGGCGCAGGTCGTGCGTATTTCCGCTGTGCTGATGTTGTCCTTTACAGCCAGTGGCAGGCCAGCCAACATTGATAAGCTGTGATCACCTTGTCTCAAGCGCTCCTGTACGGCATCCGCCTGTTTAAGCGCTTGGTCAGCAGCCACCGTAATCCAGGCATTATGCTTGTCATCGTTGATCTTGCCAAGTGCCTGCGCCACCACCTCGCGCACAGACAGTTCGCCCCGGGCGATTTGCCGACTGAGCGTGATCGCACTTATTTTTGTCTTTTTTCGGGGACTCATTTCGTCTCTCCTGCTGCAGAAAGCTTATCATTCAAGAATGCGCTTTATTTTGAACCAGCCGTTTTCCTGGCTGCCTGCTGCCTGAATCTCCTTTTCGCTATTTTGTGTTCGTTCATCAAGACGCAGATTGCTTACTGACACATCTTTCCCACCACGCGCAGCGGGTAGACTTTTCAGGTGCTGCTGTTTGACAAGCTGAGGAGCTTGCTCCGCGGTCAAACGGCCTGTGCAGCAGGAGAAAGCGCCGATAAGCCTGTGGGAAAGCTGTGTTACTGATCCTTCCGGCTGTATTACCGGCTCGATGCAGGTGGTGTCCACCCTGGACAACCGCGAGAATGATTGGATGACGCGTCCGAGATCCTGACACAGCTGCCGGCGTTCCTCTTCTGCAGGATCAAGCCGGGCCAGGCGGGCCAGCCGAGCCAGCATCTCCTGGTCCATCCAGTCATCATTTGAATGCTCACGTCTTTCCTTGCCGACCGTTCCTGGTGAAACGTCTCGTTTTTCAGGGTGATGCACGTTCTGATCTCCTCTCGTCGGCAGAATAACTTTCAACGTATGAAGTTCGCACTCGTTACAGCTTCTCCTCGTCATGGTTTCCCGTCAAATCCAGCCAGCTTGTTACAAGCAACTCGGGCAGCCGGAAAGCATCATAGGACTCACGGCAGTAAATCCTTCTTAAGTCAGCAAGTGGCTGTAGCCAACTGTTTTCCTGTAAGTTGGCACAGGGCGGAAGTGCTTCTGCTTTTAGATTCAGTATGGCCAAAATCGTGAACAAAGGCCAGGCATGACGTATAGCCATCCTGATGTCGATACTGACTTTAGGATATCGCATCCGCCTTGTTGCCGGTTTTTGCGGGTCTGGTTTGGTGATCACAGCATGAACGGTACTCAAATCAGAAAGCAAAGCTGTTAAAGGTTCGCCGCGCTGCTGACTCAAATAATGGTAGAGGATGGCTAGAAAAGCAGCATCATCTGCATAAAGGTAACCAATTCTGGATGCCTGACCTGCTAAAACCTCAAATTTCCTGGTTGTGTCGTCATAAGCCAGCCGTACCGGCTGGCCGGTTTCCAGGCAAAGCGCATTGCTGCGGCATGGCTCTCTGCTGCAGTAAGCCAGATCTGTTCGATAATGGTATTGCACCGGTTGATCAATAAGGGCTAATCTTTCTGCAAACATCCGCCCAATCTGAACCAGTTGGTTTGATTTAAAAATAGTCATAAATACAGTGTTTCTTCTGTGGAAAGAAGTGATATAACAGCTTACGGCGCGTTTCATTCATCTCAGGATGGATCTGGCATTCAGGATGGCCGGCCAGTTCTTCCAGACCTTGACTGCCTAAGAGAAGTGTAGATAAAATACGCGCATCAATACGCAGATCATAACCGCTGTCTGGCGACGGATCGGCCAGATGCTGGACAACCGGCACTGTTTCAGCAAGACTGAGGCGGTAAAGGCCACTGTTTTCCGGAAGAAATTCGTCGGTCACCAGTAAGCTCAGCCAGTGATCTTGTGCTGATACAGCCGTTGCGGCTAGCTCACGGCGCAGCCAATCCGGCTGGTGCAGCCGGGTTAAAGCCTCCGCGATCCTGATGACACGGATTTGTCCTGATATTTCACGTGTATGGCGCAAAAGCCGTGGTTCGGGAAAATAGTGCGACAAATTCATGTGACAAGGCACATTCATCGTGACTTTTGCATACTGGCTGGCATATCGTGTCAGGAAGGCCAGCAATCCGATTATGCTTTCAGGCGTGCTGCAGGCCCAGTCCTGTATATGCAAAACATCAACAGCTTTACCGGCTATTGTTTCATAGGTCATATAGGCGCAGTCTTGACCCTGTTCATTCTGCCAGATGTAGGTGTGAAACTGCTCACTCCAGCGATCACGGCTGCACTTCTCTGCCCAGATCACATCAGATCGCAAAACAGCTCCGTTGCAATCTCGCGTGAACCGGTCATAAATCGTCTGCAGTGAATCGGCATCGCCTTGTTTACAAGCCCGCACCGATCCAATTTCTTTTAATCGTGTTAACTGCTCCATAGGCAGTTCTACATGATAACGCCGGCAGCCCTGACTATAGCCAAACTTGCCGTAGAAAGCAAAAGAGAAAGGAAACAGATACGAGAAAACATGGCCTTCCCGCTCCGCCTGGCGCAACAATTCACCCATGATCAGGCGTATGGCACCCTGACGGCGGTATTCCGGCAGTGTAGCAACATCAGCAACACCGCACAAAGGCACAAACTTGCTTTCATAGCGCATGTGCATGGAAATAGAAGCTGAAACAGCAACCAGGTTTTCGTCTGAGAAAGCACCCCAATGCTGCTTGGGCCGATCTCCCTTGCGCGGATCCGGAAATGTCAAATCCGGATTTTTCTGCAAATCAAGCAAAAGCTGGCGATATTTGCCAGGTGATCGAAAAGCCGTCGCCGACACACGCGCCGCTGCCAGTGCTTCATCTGTGTTGGTCATATCCAGTAGACGAACCTGCATGTGCTATACCTCCCCCGGGATGATCGCGCCCTGTCGCTCAAGCGCCTGACAAAGGCTATGGTAGTCAACAGCGGCAACTGGTTGGTTTTCACTTGCGGCGATCGCGGCCGCACAACCAGCTGCTTGTCCTTCCGCCATGCAGGGTGCTTGCACCCGCAAGGCACTGTTGGCATCCGTATCCGACGATATAATTCTGCCTGCAGCCAGCAAATGGGTTGATCCCCGCGGTACAAGTGCTCTGTAAGGTACCTGCGCGTATAGGCCTTCTTCAAAAAATACCTGTTTGATTGAATAAGGCGGTTCATGCAGGTCAATGGGATAAAACGCGTTACAAACTGCGTCACCAAAGCGGCGACCGCTGATGTAGTCCCGGGCAGTTATGGTGTACTCACCCACGATGCGATTGGTCTCACGCACCCCGCACTCCAGCGAAAACTCTGCCACGTGCAGCGCCTGTAAGCCGTCAAGGCCGCGCAAAAAACGGACAATCTGCAGGGCTTCTCTTCTTGCGTCCATTTCCAGTCTGGTTCTACCAGCCGTCGTATCGCTGTCTGCAGCACAAGCGACATGAAAAGCCAGTGATCGACCGGACAACGTGCCCAGGATCGTTCCGGGTGTGCTCCATGCCGGCAACCGTTGTTCCCTGATCGCATGGTGAACCTGTTCGGCAAGGTTTGCTGTTGCCACATGGTCAGGTATGTTGTCCAGCCTGACAAAAAGCGTTGCTGGCTGCAGACGACCGCTCTTGTCACAAGCATAGCCCAGGCTTCGGGTAAGCTGGGCATCTCCTGTGGCGTCAATCACTTTTTTGGCCTGCACAGAAACCAGCCCGTCCTTGCCGGCAAGCTGCAGCGTTACGCCACTGCCTGTTTCATTTGCTGACGCCAGCGATGTATGCAACCAGACACAGACCTGATGTTCCCGACACATTTCGTCCAGAACACAAGCCAGCGTCAGCTTATCCAGCCGTATCTGCTGTTGCCAGTGATGTTCGCTTTTATAGGTCATTTCAGGGATCTGGGCTCCGCCCAGGGCAGCTACGCGCTGAACCGCTTCCCAGCAGTGACCTCCGATGATCTGTTTCCCCCAAGCAAAGAAAAGACCTGGATAACTGACGCCGCCGGCGGTCATGGTACCGCCCAGCACACTGTTCTTCTCGATTAGCAGTGTCCTGGCGCCTGCTGCAGCCGCGGCTATGGCTGCGAAAACACCAGCTGTTCCGCCGCCGGCAACAGCGACATCATAAATATCCGTTTTGACTCCTTTTTTCCACATGATCACTGCTCCTCTCAGCCGATCTGTCGCAAGCGGCAACGATCAGCCTTTAAGACAACGCTTGAAACAGCCGGTTATCTGCTGCTTCAAGCGTCGACTTGAGACTGTAGCGGGATCTGCTGAAGCACCGCTCAGCTGGTTTTATACCTGAGCGGCACAAGACGGGCATCCGGCATATGGTTTTTAGCTAACCTGACCCAACAGACGGCGACAGGCTGCCACGGCGGCAGCGAAGGCAGTCGGGCCATCCTGATAAACATAGTCTTCAGCACTCTGCGGCAGCTCAACGCCTGTTTCTTTTTCTAGTTTGTCACGACCGGCAAACAAGGTCAAGTGCGGTTCTATTGAAACAAAGTGTTTGCCCGGTTTATGCTTCATGATACTCAGGATTTCGCTGATCTGGCCATCACCTGCTCCGGCCGGTACGATACGCCGATCACTAAGCCGAACATCTTTGATGTGTAAATAATCGATCCAGGGTTCCAGCTGTTTCATGGCCGCCAGTGGATCTGTTCCGACCAGAAGATAATTGGCAGGATCCAGTATGCCTCGCAGCCGCTGACCGAACGCCTGATGCAGGTCGTAGCAGCGGGCCTGGATGTCGCCGTATATATCCCGCTCATTTTCATGCAACAGACTGATCGCCTCAGACGCTGCAATATCGAGCATGCGGCCCATCCGGTCAATCACTTCAGCACGGCAGTCTGCAGCGCTTTGCCCTTCTGGCAGGTAAAAACTGAAGATACGCAGATTATCCGAGCCAAAAGTATGAGCGTGATCGCACAAGCGCCGGGTCATTTCCGCAACGGGCTCAAATGACTCATTAAGTGGTGTTTTACCAAGAGGTGTTCCCAGACAGGAAACGCCAATGCCGGCATCCCGCAACTGACAGGCAGCTTCCTTGGCCTGTTCCTGAGTCATTGACCCGATATTGACACCGTTCACCTGTCTTAATTCTACAAAATGCATTTGGCTGGCCTGCAGCGCTTTGATCTGCTCTGTCAGGTTGACGGCAGCCTCATCTGCGAAACCGGTTAAAATCAATTGTGCCATTTGTTCCTCCTCCTGGCATAAGCCCTTTGCTTCATTGTCATTTTATCGTTATACTTACGCATGATGAATGGCAAAATTGCCTATCATCTTTGCAGATCTTGCGCTTCAGGAGGCGCAATGGAAACACGGGAGGAAGAGCCATGCCAATCCTGGCCCAGATAAACCGTTCTCATCTTTTCTACCACCATTCCATTGACGAGAAGCCGGATTCCGGGACGCGTCACTGCCATGCTCTGTATGAAATCTATTATTTCATCAGCGGTTCAGGCGAGTATTATGTTGAAGGCAGCCGTGTCCATTTGCGACCGTACACCCTGATCCTGATGAAACCTGCAGCCTATCATTATTTTCATGTGACAGGCGATAGCCCGTATGAACGTTGCGCATTACATTTCCATCCGGATGTGCTGCCGGTTTCCGATCGGGACCTGCTGCTGGCTGCTTTCAAAAAAAACAACGGCGACCAGAATGGCCCGTCAGTTCTGGCAGTAGCGAAACAGTCAGAGCTGCTTTCCGCATTCAAACGGATAGATCGCGCTTGCCTTCTTCCCGAAGACGAGCGACGCCTCATGAGCCAGGCGATACTGGCTGAGATGCTCACACTGATTGTCGGCTGCCGCAGACGTCCCTGTCAGTCGGAGGAACCTGTACATATGATCACACGCACCCTGGTCAGCGATATTATCGAATATCTCAATGCGCATCTGGCTGAACGCCTGACACTGGACAGTCTTGCTGCATCATTTTTTGTCAGCAAATACCACCTGTGCCGTACCTTTAAAAGGGCAACTGGTGCTACTGTTCTGGAATATCTGACGCAGAAACGGATCCTGCAGGCCAGAGAACTGCTGGAGCAAGGCTTGTCACCTTCTCTGGTCGCCGGTCAGTGCGGCTTTTCCGATTATTCAACCTTTTACAGGGCATACCGCCAGTTATCCGGATGCGCTCCCAGCCAGACCCTGGTCAGACAGACTGCTCCTTGATCTGCAACAAAGACAGAACAGGATACCCTTGCAGGCGGTCCCGACCACCCAGCCCCAGTAGCTCAATAAAGAAAACCACGCCAGCGACGTGACCGCCCAGCGCTTCAACCAGCTGGCAATTAGCCAGAGCGGTTCCGCCTGTCGCCAGAAGATCGTCGACAACCAGAACCCGCATACCGGGTTCAACAGCGTCTTTATGCAGCTCCAGCTTATCTTTGCCGTATTCTAATGAGTACTCTGCCTTAATGGTCTCTGATGGCAGCTTACCTGGTTTACGCACCGGGGCGAACCCTTTACCGGTGGCATAGGCAAGAGGCGCGCCTAAGATGAAGCCGCGTGATTCGGCACCTATGATCAAATCAAAATCAATGTCTTTTATCATCGCCGCCATCTGGTCAATGGTTTCGCGAAAAGCGTCCGCTTTTTTCAGGACAGTTGTGATATCAATAAAATCAACACCCTTGCGGGGAAAATCAGGGATATGCCTTAGCTCTTTTGCCAGATCCATGTCTGTTGCCTCCTGCACACATTCGGTCTGCCCGAGGGGCACCACCTTTTATTATACCGATTTTCTGCCATCGTGTACAATATTATGCACAGGAAAAACCTAACCAACAAGCCAGGCAATAACCACCGGCCGCTTCTTACCAGATCATCAGGCTGGTGAAAAACTCTGTGAGATAACCTGTTCACCCAAGCGGGTAAAGACGCTTTCCATAAGCTGATGCCCTTCTTCGTTCGGATGGATGCCATCAGAGCAGAGAAAGCGCTGGCAGTGTCCCTGTGCCAGAAAAGCTTCCCGGACCGGTGCGTACAGGCAGCGTAGACGGGCAGCCAGGCGGGTGATGGATAGTGAGTACCATTCATGGTACTGATAAATCTGCTGCGCGTCACCAAGAAAACGCAGCAGTTGCCCACGATCTGGTCCTCTGGAAACGATATGCTCCAGATAGCGGCTACCGCTGATTGGCGGCAGTGACATCAGAACAGGTCTAATGCCATGATCCTGCAGTAAGTCTGCCATAGACTCCAGTGTCTCAAGAAACTCCGGCAATGGCGTTTTGGGCAGGTGTAACGCGGTAGGATCCGCTGCAACGGCAACCCAGTCAAAATCACAGTCATTACCGCCATATTCAAGAAGCACCAGGTCGCAGTCCAGACCTTTATCCAGTGATTGGCGCAGATGATCATAGCCTTTCTTGATGGTGCTGCCGAAGCGGGCTTTGTTGATAATCTGGATGTTTAAAGCCTGGGCAACCATCTGCACACTATTTCGTGCCAGAAGACGGTATGTTCCTCGAATTTCATCCAGTATGACGCCTTTGAGCACTGAATCTCCCCATACACCGACTTTTTGTAATATGGTCATAGTGACCTCCTGTTGATTATACGTATTCTGCAATGTAATATTTATTATTATATTACATTGTATTATATATTTTATTTCATGTCTACAGCCTTCGCAAGCCTGTTTACAGATCATTCCAGCGCCGCAGTCCAGTGCCTTTTTTTCCGTCAGGTTCTGGAATTGCCTGCAAACCTGAAACGTGATATGCTTGAACCAGCACGGTTAATCCATGTGTTTCAGGCAACTCGCCTGCACCGATCTTAATGACGGGACTTGCTGGCTAATAAGATAATGTCCGAGGAGGGATTGTATGAAAAGAATCCAACCGGTTTTGGCTGTTCTGCTGATTATCCTGCTTCTTTTAGCTGGCTGCTCCGCACAAACCGGCCATAGTGGCGGCATGCCGCAGACAACCACAACAGCAGCCAGTAAGTCTGACAGCGAATACAGCAATGAATCCAGCCCGACGGCTGATGGCAAGACATTGGAACGGAAAATCATCCGCAATGCCTCCCTGGATCTGGAAGTAAATGATGTACTGTCTGCCTATGACAGCCTCCTTAACTGGGCGGCGCAGCGCGGTGGTTATGAAATCAGGCGCAACCAGCAGAAAAGCAATGGTTTCATCACGATTGACGCTCAAATCAAGATCAGTCCTGATCATCTTGATGCTTTTCTCCTATATGCTGCAGAATTGGGTGAGGTCATCAATACACAAATATCCACTGAAGATATCACTGATTCTTATTATGATGCTGAAACCCGCCTGCGCTCCATGGAAGCCTCACTTGAACGGTACTATGATTACCTGGAACAGGCTGGTAACATTGAAGAAAGCCTTTCAGTCCAGCAGGAGATCAACCGTCTGACTGTTGAGATTGAGTCCATGAAAGGACGTCTCAAACTCTGGGACAGCCTTATGGCAGAATCGGTCGTGACGATTCGCCTGCGTCAGACGAGTGATCCGGTTAAGATAAAAAAAGAGATCAACTGGTCGATGTTAAGTTTTGCGGATATGGGCTATCTGATGAAAAGCGGGCTGACCGGTGTCGCCAATGTTCTGGTCAATATTGTCCAGTGGGCGGCAATTGTCCTGGTCGCTGCAGCGCCCTTCTGGATTGTTGCCCTGATTGTCATTTTTTTGCTACGCCGCAGAAAGAAGAAAAAAACAGCGTCCAGGCTGGCTGAGATACGCCAATCAACTGAAGATCATGATGCAACGCCACAAAACTGACCAGTATGGGGGTGCGGCACCCGAAGGAAAAAGCCCTGCAATCAGATGTTCAGGCTGCTCAAGATAAATCAGACTTAAGACAGAAAAGGAGACAATTATGACTGATGCGGCAAAACCTATTGACGTGGCGGTGGCAGGCCACCTCTGCCTTGACCTTATTCCAACCTTCAGTCAGGATGGCAGCCGCTCTTTGCGTGACATCCTTATTCCGGGCAAACTGGTGCATGTCGGCGAAGCAGCCCTGTCCACAGGCGGTGCCGTGTCAAATACTGGCTTAACGTTGCGCATGCTGGGCATCCGTACCCGGCTCATGGGGAAAACAGGCGCAGACCCGCTGGGTGAATCCGTCAAGCAGATCTTACAACGATATGATGCAGCTGACGGATTAATTATCGATCCGGATTCCGCAACATCCTATTCCATTGTCATCGCCCCTCCTGGGATTGACCGGATTTTTCTCCATCACCCAGGTGCCAATGATACGTTTCAGGCCAGTGACATTGATTATGAAATCATCGGCCAGTGCAAGCTTTTTCATTTTGGCTACCCGCCTCTGATGCGGCTCATGTATCGTGATGGCGGCAATGAACTGGCCCGCTTATTCCGGCTGGCTCGAGCAGCTGGTGCAACCACTTCGCTGGATCTTGCCTTGCCTGACCCCGCTTCGCCGGCTGGTCAGGCTGACTGGCCTGTTATCCTGAACAAGGTTCTGCCCCTGACCGACCTGTTCCTGCCAAGTCTGGAAGAACTGCTGTTCATGACGGACCGGGACTACTTCGATCAGCTCAAAGCCAGCGCCGGCGATGAAGATATCTGCAAACATTATGATTACAACCGGCTTCCTGCTCTGGCAGATCGGATTCTGGCGGCTGGTGTCCGTATCCTGGCGGTCAAGCTGGGGCGATTGGGCTTCTATGTCCGAACAGCCGACCAAAACGCATTGTCTGCTATGGGTCCGGCAGCACCAGCTGATCCGGCAAACTGGTCCAATCGTGAAATCTGGTCGGAAACACTGGATGTCCCGCGTGAACGGATTGCTTCAACCAGTGGTGCGGGCGATGCCAGCATTGCCGGCTTTATAGCCGGCCTGATTGCCGG
>LSQX01116501.1_pt2 | contig 18596 bp, 16 predicted proteins | sample 654561 | NCBI WGS metagenome assembly LSQX01 (sample SAMN04489861, study PRJNA283612) | anaerobic digester metagenome | isolation source: 4 biogas reactors fed with cattle manure at either 37C or 55C with and... | place: Denmark: Kongens Lyngby | collected 2014
GTACCCATGGCCGAAATCATGGCGCGGATCTCTTGGTTGGAGTAGATCTTGTCCAGGCGGGCCCGTTCGGTATTCAAGATCTTGCCCCGCAGCGGCAGGATCGCCTGGAAGCGCCGGTCCCTGCCCTGCTTAGCCGTACCGCCCGCCGAATCGCCCTCGACGATAAAAAGCTCGCACAAAGCCGGATCGGTCCAGGCGCAGTCGGCTAGCTTACCGGGGAGCGACGTTCCTTCGAGAGCGTTCTTGCGCCGGGTGAGCTCGCGGGCCTTCCGTGCCGCTTCCCTGGCCCGTGCCGCTTGGATGGCCTTTTCGACGATGCGCTTCGCGTCGGTCGGATTCTCCTCGAAATAGGTGCTCAGTCCGTCGACGAGCGCCGTCTCAACCGCCCCGCGGGCTTCGGACGAGCCTAACTTCGACTTGGTCTGCCCTTCAAACTGCGGATCGTGGATGCGCACGCTGATTACTGCAGTGCAACCTTCGCGCACGTCTTCGCCGGTCAAGTTCTCCTCGTTTTCCTTGAGCAGCCCTTGCTTTCTGGCGTAGTCATTGACAGTGCGCGTGAGGCCCGAACGAAAGCCGCTCAGGTGCGTTCCGCCCTCGGTCGTGTGGATATTGTTCGCAAAAGCCAGGATCTGTTCGTTGTACCCGTCGTTGTACTGCATGGCGATTTCGACTAGAATGCCGTCGATCTCGCGCTCGATGTAGATGACGTCTTTGTGCAGCACCTCGCGGGTTTTGTTCAGATGGCGAACGAACGAGACGATGCCGCCCTTGTAGTGGAAGCGTGCCTCTCTACCGACCCGTTCGTCCCGAAGGTATATGCGAACACCTTTGTTCAGGAAGGCGAGCTCCCTGAGGCGAGTCAGGATGTGATCGGTGTTGAAGTCTAGCGTCTCAAAGATCTCGCTGTCGGGCAAGAAATGAATATGGGTGCCCGTGGTGTCCGACTCGCCGACGATCTCCAGGTCGGAAGTGGGCACTCCCCGGGCGTAGCTCTGCCGGTATACGTGGCCGTTGCGGCGCACCTCGACGACGAGCCACTCGGAGAGCGCGTTGACTGCGGACACACCCACGCCGTGCAAACCGCCGGTCGCCTTGTAACCACCGTCCTCGCCAAACTTGCCGCCGGCGTGCAGCGTGGTCATAACGGTTTCCACCGCGGGCCGGCCTGTTTTCGGATGAATGCTGACCGGAATGCCGCGCCCGTTATCGTCCACCGAAACGGACCCGTCTTCGTGTATGACGACTTCAATTAGGTCGGCGTAGCCGTTTTGGGCCTCGTCGATGCTGTTGTCCACCACTTCTTGTACGAGGTGGTGCAGACCTCGCGCGTCGGTACTGCCTATGTACATACCGGGTCGGCGACGAACAGCCTCTAAGCCCTCCAGGATCTGTATCTGTTCCGCCTCGTAAGCCGAGTTTTGCTTCTCCCTATCCATCCGGCACCTCCGACCTGATATTCATCGCCTCTCCTTTCCATGTTACCGAAACCGGGGAGATTTGTCACGCTAGTCGGTATCCGCAAAGAAGCTCCCGGCGCCCATTTTACCGCTTCTTCACACGTCCTGTCCCTTCAGCGAAACCGCGCGGCGCCTCAGCGTAGCTGTCGACAGCGGCGATGCGTATACCGTGGAACCCGTGACCACGTAGGAACTCGCTCGCCGGCCAGGATTGAGCCGAAGTCGCCCCGATCGGCGAGCCGCCGTCAAAAAGGCCTGGCCGCCTGCCGACTCCTCTAATGCGTCAGCGTGCAACATGGCGACGATCTCCTTCAACGGAATGACGCGGTCATCCCCTATGTGCAAGTACACGTGCCCCACTCCTTTCGCACGCTCGACTGCAGCGCGCAGCGACCGGCGCGTCATCCGGGCGTGTAAACCTGTCCCTGCCGAATATGAAAAAGTCTCGCCCTGGCCAGAAGGCTTTCGCCCAAGTCGCCGGCATAGGCCGAGGTGATGAACGTTTGAACCCGGTCTTGCACTTCGCCTACGAGAAAGCTGCGCCGCGACGCGTCGAGTTCGGACATGACGTCGTCGAGGAGCAACACCGGGGGTTCACCGACCTGCTCTTCCATGTAGCGGATTTCGGCCAGCTTGCACGACAACACCGTAGTACGTTGTTGGCCCTGGGAGCCGAAGATGCGCGCATCGACGCCGTTGACCTTGAAGAGGACATCATCCCGCTGGGGACCGACGAGGCTCGTTCCGCGCTGGATTTCGGCCCGCCTCAGCCGGTGCAACTTCTCCACAAAGCGCAGGCGAATGTGGTCAAGGTCTTGCAGTCCTTCCTCTACCGGTTCGTCTTCGGCCAGAAAGAAGGGTCTGTACTCGAGCGTAAGGCGTTCACTTCCCTGGGTGATGCGTCGGTGGATTTCGCTGGCCAACGGCGACAGCGACGCGATCATCTCGGCACGCTTAACGATCACCCTGCTGCCGTGCTCGACTAACTGTGGCTCCCAAGGCTCGAGGGCCGCGGGAGAAGCTTCACCGTCGGCGATCGCCCGCAGAAGACTGTTACGCTGCTTCAGAACCCGGTTGTAGCGGACCAGGTGGTCGCGGTAGGCGGGGCTTACCTGTGCGATTTCATAGTCGAGGAACTGCCGACGGTAGCTGGGACTGCCTTTCACCAGCTGAAGGTCGTCGGGGGTAAAGGATACGACGTTCAAGTAGCCGAAAAGGTCGGCGAGCCGGCGCAAAGGATTGCCGTTGACAAGCACCCTCTTGCCCACTCCGGCACGCAGACGCATCTCGATCCGCACTGGACCGAGCTCACGGGCAATATCAGCAGAGACGTGGGCCTCCTCCGCTCCCCAACGTACCATCTCGGCGTCGCGGGCTGCCCGAAGCGACCGGCCCGTGGCCAAGACAATCATTGTTTCGAGCAAATTGGTCTTTCCCTGCGCGTTCTGTCCAATGAAGACGTTCAGGAAATCCGGGCAGCTTAGCGTTAGCCGTTCATAGTTGCGGAAGTTTTGCAGCGACAAGCTTTCGACACGCACGGTCAGCCCACTCTCACGGGCATGACAACGTAGCGGTATGCTTCATCCCCTTCACCGTAAACGACCGCCGGCAACAGTCCATCGCCCATTTCGATGACCACTTGAGGCTCCTCGATGACACGCAGCACGTCGCTCAAAAACCGCGATTGATACGACATTTCCAGGTCTCCGCCTTCCTGGGCCACGGGCATTTCTTCGTACAGTTCGCCCACCTCGGCCTCGGTCGCGGTCAGAACCAGGACGTTCTCCTTGACATGCAGCCGCACCGTAGGCGTTCCTTTGCGGGCAACGAGGGCAGCGCGGTCTACGGCGGCGAGCAGTTCCTTGCGATCGGCGACGATTTTCGTGTGGTAAGAGGCCGGGAAAACACGGCGGTAGTCAGGAAACTGGCCCTCGATCAGCCGCGTGACGAAACGGGTTCCCGGCATTGAAAAGATGGCCTGATTCGAAGCGACGGCCATCTCGACCTGCGCCTCGTCGTCGGTTTGCAATAGGCGCGCGAGCTCGGCGAAACTCTTGCCTGGAATAATTACCTTGATCGGCTCGGATACCGGCTGCGTCAAGGAGCCCTTGCGGAACGCGAGCCGGTTCGCATCGGTCGAGACGACGTGTATCTCCGCCCCTTCGAGTTCCACCAGCATACCGGTCAAGTACGGCCGGGTCTCCTCGTGGGAAACTGCGAAGATCGTGTGCCGGATCAACTTGCGCAGCTCACTTTGGGACAGCGTGCACGAGGGAGAGCCGTCGGCGTCCTTGATGCGCGGGAACTCCTCCTCGCTGCGAGACGGTACGGAAAAGCGAGTACTGCCGGAACGGATAATCACTTGGCTGTTTGGCTCGAGCTGCAGGCTAGTCTGTTCGGAGGAGAGTCTACGCACCATCGCGGAAAGCAGACGGCCGTCGATGACACAGGCGCCTTCCGTCGTGACGTCTGCGGCAATAACCGTTTCAATGCCGATCTCGCGGTCGGTAGCAGTTAGACGTAGGTTGCCGTTCACCGCTTCGAGCAAAATTCCCGTGAGAATCGGTTGGGTATCGCTGCTTGAGACCGCGCGTTCTACTGCGGCAACGCCCTGAACTAAGGTGTCGGTCGCGCAGGAGATGTGCATAACCTACTCCTCCTATTAGCTCCTAAGTCTATCCATCCATCAATCAATGGATCACGACGACGGATACGCGAATCGATGGATCGATCAATTCATGGATTCGTTTAGTCTTCGTCGTACTCTTAGGGGGTGTGTCCAGTGTGTAAACCCCCCGCAAACAACGGAGGCTGGGGCGATTCCCCCTGTTGGCAAAGGGGTGGACAGCTACCGGGGCCGATACACAGTGTCCACACGGGCCGCGAGTTGTACCCTCCTTACACAACTCGTCCCCAACCCTTCTCCACACTTGTGGACGAACTACGCTTTCTCCTGCAAACGATGGGTCAGAGTGCGCACGATGGAGGCCAAGTTCGGGTCTTCGTCCATCTCTTTTCTGATCTTGTCGCATGCGTGCATGACCGTGGTGTGGTCACGGCCGCCGAATTCCTCGCCGATGCGCGGCAACGACGCGTCCGTCAGTTCGCGAGCCAGGTACATGGCGATTTGCCGCGGGTAGACGACGGCACGGCTGCGGCGTTTTCCTTTGAGATCTGCGGTCTTGATGCCGAAGTGGGCCGCCACCTCTTCCTGGATTGAGGCGATGGTGATCGGCCGGGCCTTCGGCGTGGCGATGATCTCCTTCAGGGCTTCCGTGGCCAGTGTGAGCGAAATCGGTTCCTGATGGAGCGACGCGAAGGCGATGACCCGGTTGAGGGCGCCTTCCAATTCGCGGATGTTGGACTGGATGTTCGTCGCGATCAGGTCGAGCACGTCGTCGGGTACCTCAATTTGCTCGGCGAGGGCCTTCTGCCGGAGGATGGCGACGCGTGTCTCCAGATCAGGCGCCTGGATATCGGCAATCAGGCCGCACTCGAAACGCGACCGCAGCCGGTCTTCCAGGGTCGGAATCTCCTTAGGCGGCCGGTCGGACGAGATGACGATTTGCTTATTCGCTTGGTAGAGCGCGTTGAACGTGTGGAAAAACTCCTCCTGGGTGCTTTCCTTGCCGGCGATAAACTGAATGTCGTCGATGAGCAGCACGTCGACGTTGCGGTAGCGCTGCCGGAACTCGACCATCTTTTTTTCCTGCAACGAGTTGATCAGGTCGTTCGTAAACCGTTCCGACGAGACGTAGACAACGTGCATGTGCTTGTGATGTTTGAGCACGTAGTGGCCGATAGCCTGCATCAAATGGGTCTTGCCTAGGCCGACTCCTCCGTAGAGAAACAGCGGGTTGTATACTCCGGCCGGCTCCGACGCGGTAGCTAAGGAAGCCGCGTGGGCAAACCGGTTTCCCGATCCTACGACGAACGTGTCGAAGGTGTACTTAGGGTTGAGCGATTGGGACGCCACGGGCTCGGCTTGAGCGAAGGAGCTTACGTGGCTCGCGGGCTCCCTTTCCGGTGAACGCAAGAAACGGGGCGCGACGGGAGAACTCGACGCCTTTTGCGCCTGAACAGGGCGCGAGCGCGGCGAAGCGGCCGGAGCACCCTTTGGGCTTTGGGGTAAAGAGTCGCCTTGCATCTCGTCCCGGGTGACGAGACGCAAGTTGAGGCTCTCGCCGGTGACCTGCAGCAATGCGTTCTGCAGCTCACCGATGTGCCGGGTCTCGATCCAGTCGCGGAAGAACTTGTTGGGGAACTCGACGAACAGAGTACCTTCGTACAGGGAGATGGGACGAGAACCGGAAAGAAAAATACCAAGATTAGGATTGCTTGACTCTTGTGCCACCTGGCTGACGACCCGGTTCCACAGTTCAGCGAGATTCTGACGCACGGCGATGCTCTCGGCCAACTTTGGCCGCCCCCTCCCAAACTCTAAGCTTTCCCCATTGAAAGAGAGACGAAAGAGTCTTCCCAGTGAGTCTTGCGACATAAGTATAGAATGGGCCGCTGAGACAAAACGGCGCTCGTCGGCTGGAGGATGTCGCGACGAGCGTTGTGGTCCTAAATATTCAACAGGAGAAGGGCATCTCCTGCCCCCGCTTTCGGTTGTGAACAGGGCTGTGTATCAACAGATTCCACAAGTTATCCACATCCCTCTTTCGCGTCCGAACCTCGATGCGATGGGAAGCGGCGTCTTTCATCCACAAACGCGTGGATTTTTGCTTTTCCACGGCCGTCTAGCTGCGGTTTTGTTTCCTTCCTTTCGCATAAAACGCCTTCGCGATGGTAATTACAACAGACGCGCGGCAGACGCGGGGTTATCCACAGGCAATCTACAGGAGAAATTTTTTCGACGGAGTTGTCCTCAGTCGGACACAGGCTTTACACAGGTTTATTCACAAACTGTGGATAACTGGGCTTTTGCCCGGATCGCGGCGCGGGCCGTCCGCCGCACCGGCGGGGTTTGTGAGGCGTTTGACACCGTCTGAGGCCGCCTATATAATCTTAATGATACTGCGCTGGTAGGAGGTGCTACGTGTCGTGAAACGGACTTATCAGCCGAAAAAGCTGAAGCGTAAGCGTGTCCACGGCTTCAGGGCGCGCATGGCGACTCCCGGAGGTCGCAACGTGCTTCGGCGTCGTCGCGCCAAAGGGCGCAAGCGCCTCACTGCCTAGCGCGTGAGCACTCATTTTTGGTTGTTATAACGCCGCATCCGGTCCCGTACATTGCGCGCCGCTCCGGTTTGTACCGACCCGCTGCACGCCGGGTCGGGATCTCTCCGGCGCGTCAGGGTTTTTTTGGAGGGCATCTAGGGAGGCTCCAGGTGGCACGCAAGCTGATGAGGCTGAAGCGCAGCGAAGAGTTCGACGCGTGCTACAGCCAAGGACGGGTCTATAAGAGTCATGTCGCCGTTTTGCATGTTCTCCCCAACGACCTTCCGTATACCCGGGTCGGCTTCTCGGTGAGCAAGAGAATTGGGACGGCTGTGCGGCGCAACCTGGTCCGCCGTCGCTTGCAAGCCATCGTGCAGGGGCTTGATCTTCTGCCCGGCTACGACGTGGTCGTCGCGGCTCGAGTGCGGGCCAGGGATCTGCCCTTCGCCGAACTGAGCAAGGGGGTCGTCGCACTATTTCGGCGCGCCGGCCTCCTGGCTCGGGCGAGCGACGTTCGTGAGGGTGGTGCGTAGGCTCTGAGGCGCCTTCTGATCCTGCTGATCCGTTTCTACCAGCGCTTCATCAGCCCCCTTTTCCCGCCGCGCTGCCGGTTTACCCCCACCTGTTCCGCCTACGCCCTTGAAGCGTTGGAGCGGTACGGCGTTGTCCGAGGTGGATGGCTGGCCGTCCGGCGTGTGGCGCGCTGCCACCCCTGGAATCCGGGCGGATACGATCCCGTTCCATAGCTGATGGGAGGCTTGGCCAATTGGGCTTTCTTGCCGGACCACTCACGCCTGTTCTCGACGCCCTGGCAACCTGGACAGGAAGTTTCGGTATCGCGATCCTCATCTTGACGCTCATCGTTCGCTTGCTTCTCTTCCCGCTGCAGGTCAAATCGATGAAATCCGCGGCGAAGATGCGCGAGATCCAGCCGAAGCTGAAGGAGCTGCAGGAAAAGTACAAGGACAATCCGGAAGAGTTGCAACGGCGCATGGTCGCCTTGTACCAGCAACATAATATGAACCCTCTCGGCGGCTGCTTGCCCACGCTGATCCAGCTTCCCGTCATGGTCAGTCTGTACGTCGTCCTGGTCCAGTTCGCAGAACGGTACGCCAACAGCCCCGAACTACAGGCTGCAGGAATCGCCGTGACGTTCCTGGGTATCAATATGCTCGAGAAGAGCTTCATCATGGGAATCGCGGCCGGTCTTACGTCGTTGCTCATGACGTTTTCTGTGCCAGGGGATCCCATGCAGCGCAGGATGATGGCGCCGATGTCGCTCCTGACCCTTTACATCGGGACGATCGTGCCTGCGGGCGTGGCGCTCTATATCTCGTTTACCAACCTAATCAGCGCGTTACAGCAGTATTTGTTCAAGATACGGTCCGAGCCGGCAAAGGAGGCGTAGGCAGGGCTATCCGGTGCGCGTCGGGAATGTAATACCGACACGGCCGGCAAGGCTTCAGACTTACGCCGGTAGGGAGGCCATGGCGATGAGGAGTGTTGAGCGTACGGCGCGTACGGTTGAAGAAGCGGTCAGTGAAGCGCTGGAAGAACTGGGCGCCGACCGCAGCGCCGTGGAAATCGAGGTGTTGGACGAAGGGAGCAAAGGGCTTTTGGGCATTTTCGGCGCACGCCTGGCCCGGGTGCGGGTTACGTTGAAATCCGAGCCGGCCGTCGCGGTGGGCGCCACAGCCGACTCCGCCGAGGGGGAAGATGCGCCAACGGCCGCCGGTGACGTGCCGGCGGCGGAGCCCGTCCCGGAGGAGAAGCGACTGACCCGAACCGAAGCGCTCGACAAGGCGTGCGAGTTCGTCCGGGGTGTGGCCACGCGTTTGGGCATCGACGTGGACATCGAAACCCGCGAGGCGGAGGACGACATCGTCTATGTCGATATGAGCGGCGAGAGAGTGGGGCTGCTCATCGGACGGCACGGCCAGACCCTCGATGCGATTCAGTACTTGGCCAACGTGGTGGCCAACCGCAACTGCACGGGCCGGCTGCGCCTGGTGCTTGATGTTGAAGGATACCGGGTGCGCCGGCAAGCTACGCTGACGCACTTGGCGGAACGGATGGCTCGTAAGGCCGTGGAGGAGGGCCGCAAAACAGTCCTCGAACCGATGAACGCCCTCGAGCGGCGGGTCATCCACATGGCCTTGAAGGATCACGAGGCGGTGACGACGTACAGCGAAGGAGAAGAACCGTACCGGCGAGTGGTCATTGCACCGAAGGGATGAAGCCTCTTTGGCATAAGCGACGGGACCCCGGCGTAAGCTGGGGTTTTTTTCATCGCACGGACGCGGCGACCACTCGTCGTGCAGGCAGGGAGAGAGGGAGAGAAGATGACGGAGTTTAAAGAGGCCTTGTCGCAGGGCGCCGCGGGGGTCGGGCTGCATGTGGGAGACGAGCAGATTGAGCGATGTGCCACGTATGCTGGGCTGCTTCTTGAATGGAATCGGCAAGTGAACCTAACCCGCATCGTCGAGCCCCGGGAGATGGCGATCAAGCACTTTATCGACTCGGCCACTGTCCTCCTTTACGACCTTCTGCCCGCTGGAGCCCGGCTGGTCGACGTAGGAACCGGCGCGGGCTTTCCGGGCCTGGTGCTGAAAGTGTTGCGTCCCGACTTGGAGGTGGCGCTCGTCGACTCACTGGCCAAAAGGCTCCGTTTCCTCGAAGCGGTAGTCGATGAACTGAAATTGTCCGACGTCTCGATCATCCACGCGCGGGCGGAGGATTTGGGACGGCGGCCCGAACACAGGGAACAGTACGACGTCGCGGTGGCACGGGCCGTGGCGGAGCTGCGGGTACTGGCGGAATACCTTTTGCCGCTTGTCAAGGTGGGTGGCACGATGGTCGCGCTGAAAGGGCCCGATGTGCGGGAGGAAGTGGAAGGGGCGCGTCGCGCGGTAGAGGTCTTGGGGGGAGGAGACGCCCAGCTTGCTGGACTGGCTTTGCCCTTCGGCTACGGAGAGCGAACAATTGTTTGGTATCCTAAACATTCTATGACCCCCGCGAAATATCCGAGGAAGGCCGGAGAACCCGCCCGGCGCCCTCTGGGCTGAGCGGGGTCGGGGAGGGAAAGGATCGCAGCGACACGAATGTTGAACCGAACATAGGGGGGTTGTCCATGCGTTTGGGCGAACTCTTGCGCGCTAGGGAGCGAGGGACAAAGCGGTCCGCTACGCAGGCGGAGGCCGACGCACGCGGCGCCGGGCAGATCCTTTCGATTCCGATCGAGAGCGTGCGTCCGAACCCGTTCCAACCGCGGCGCAGTTTCGACAGCGAGGGTATCGAGGAACTGGCCCGGTCGATTGCCGAGCGCGGGCTTGTGCAACCGATCATTGTTAGGGCTGTAGAGGACGGCTACGAACTTCTCGTCGGCGAAAGACGGCTGAAGGCGTGTCAACGGCTCGGCATGTCCCACATCGACGCCATCGTTCGCGCGGCCGACGACGAGGAGGCCGCCATCATTGCGCTGATCGAAAACGTGCAGCGGGAGGATTTGGCTCTCTTTGAGGAAGTGGAGGCCCTGCGGCGGCTGGTCGAAGATTTTCACATCCCGCAGCAAGAGCTCGCCAAAGCGCTGGGAAAGAGCCAGTCGACGATCGCCAACAAGCTGCGCCTATTGAAACTGGACCCGAGGGTGCGGCAGGTTGTGGAGGAGGCTGGTTTGAGCGAACGGCACGCTCGGGCGCTGCTGGCGTTTACAGACGGCGACGAGCAGCTCGAGGCGGCCCGCCACGTCGTGCGGTATGGGCTGACCGTGCGCCAGACCGAAGAGTGGGTCGCGCGACAGCTGCAGGCAAAGGAGAAGTCAATCCGCCGGCAAACGATCCGCGGTGTGTACAAGGATGCCCGACTTTTTGTAAACAGCGTGAAGACGTTGGTTCAGCAGCTCGAGAAGGCAGGAGTAGGTGTCGACTGGTCGGAAGAGGTTACCGATGAGTACTTAGAGGTGCGCGTGCGCATCCGGACAGGAAGGGGAGCTGATTGAGGATGGGACGCGTCCTCGCGATAGTGAATCAAAAAGGCGGTGTCGGTAAGAGCACGACGGCCGTCAACTTGGCGGCGTATATGGCGGACGCGGGCCAACGGGTGCTCTTGGTCGATATCGATCCCCAGGGAAACGCTTCGAGCGGTGTGGGAGTGGAAAAGTCCGAGATCGAGAAGTGCATGTACGAGGTAATCATCGACCAGGCCACCATCGACGAGGTAATCCGGCCGACGGCAGTGGAGGGCCTTTTTGTCGCGCCTGCGACGATCAATTTGGCCGGGGCCGAGATCGAACTGGTCGCGGTAATGTCGCGGGAGATCCGGCTGCGCAACGCGCTGCGTTCGGTGCGCGACGGGTACGATTGGATTTTGATCGATTCCCCGCCTTCCTTGGGCCTGCTGACCATTAACGGCTTGGCCGCGGCCGACGCGGTGCTGGTACCCATCCAATGTGAGTACTACGCATTGGAGGGACTGAGCCAGCTAATCAATACAATACGAATGGTACAAGCCCACTTGAATCCGGAACTCGAGATCCAAGGTGTGGTCATGACGATGTACGATGCCCGCACCAACTTGTCCCAAGCAGTCATCGAGGATGTTAGGTCGTTCTTCAACGGGACGGTTCGGGTTTACGATTCGGTGATACCGCGCAACGTCCGCCTGAGCGAGGCACCCAGCTTCGGGCAACCGATTCTTCTGTATGATCCGCGATCGAAAGGCGCCCAGGCCTACGAAGCGCTGGCGAAGGAGGTCATGTCCGGATGAGTCGCAAGGCTTTAGGACGCGGCTTGAAGGCCCTTATTCCGCAGGTTGAAGAGGGGGACGGACGCGTTCAAGAACTGCCCATTAACACGATCTGTCCGAACCCGAACCAGCCGCGGAGGAACTTCGACGAAGACGCGTTGCAGGAACTTGCCGATTCAATCCGGGAGCACGGCGTCCTGGAGCCTTTGATCGTGCGCCCGGTGGGCGGATCCTACGAAATCGTAGTCGGCGAGAGGCGCTGGCGTGCTTGTCAGATCGCGGGTGTCACGACGGTGCCGGTGCTCATTCGCGATTTGTCCGACCGGGACGCCATGGAGCTTGCGCTGGTTGAGAACTTGCAGCGGGAAGACTTGAATCCGATCGAGGAAGCCGAGGCCTACAGACGGCTGCTCGACGAGTTTGGTCTCACGCAAGAAGAGGTAGCGCGACGGGTCGGCAAGGAAAGGTCTACCGTAGCGAACCGTCTGCGCCTGTTGGGCCTGCGTGGACGGTCGCGGGAGGCGTTGGAGAAGGGGGAGATCTCGGCAGGCCACGCGAAAGTGCTGCTGAGTATTACTTCGGACGCGCACCGTGACGCCGTGGTGCGCCGCATCGTCGATGAAGGCCTGTCGGTACGGCAGACGGAGCAACTCGTGAGGCGTTTGCAACAGCAGGCGAAGCGCCCGGTGCCCCGGGAGGAAAGGAAACCCGACTTAGACGTGCATTGGGCGGCCATTGAAGACGAACTCCGCCGGGTGCTTGGAACGAAGGTAAATGTCGTTCACAAGGGAAGCAAGGGACGAATCGAAATTGAGTTCTACACCGAGGAGGACGTGGAACGCATTTTGAACGTCCTGCGCGGTCACGAATGACGGCCGCGCGTCTTACTGTGACACCCCGAACGTGGGGAGGCGGAACGATGGCGTGGGAAGAGCTCGTTGCCCGCTTGGAAGCGGGAGACGGCGTGGAATTGACGACGGAGTCACCATTATACAAAGGTCCTTATTCCAGCACCGTAGTTTTCGTCTCCGACGATGTGATCCGTATTGCCATGCCGCTCGTTTCGGGGCGGCTTGTTCTGATTCCGGTAGGGACAAAACTGCAACTGCGGAGCGTAAAGGGAGGGCTGGAAGCGAGAGGGGTCGTGACGGACCGCCGGGGAGGCCGAGAGCGATACCTCGAGATCCGAGCGCTTGCCGAGTTGCCGGAGCCGGCGGGGCCGCAGGCAACGGCTGCGGAGGAAAGCGAAGAAAGCAAGGGCGAGGTGCCGATCATCGCCGTGACGAGCGGAAAAGGTGGCGTGGGGAAGACGACGCTCGCCGTCAATATCGCGGTCGCGCTCGAAGCGATGGGCAAGCGTACCTGTATAATCGACGGCGACTTGGGCACAGCCAACGTGGATGTGCTCTTGAAACTCGCTCCGCCGTTTAATCTCGGCGACGTGGTGACCGGCAAGAAGCACATGGTGGAAGTGCTCGTCGAAGGACCCCATGGCCTACTTGTTCTCCCCGGAGGCTCGGGGCTTGTGCAGCTGACGCGCCTTTCTGACGAGTTGTTCGGGGAACTGGTTGACCAGTTTCGCGCACTGGAGCGGTTTGCGGACATCATCGTGCTCGACACGGGTTCCGGCGTGTCGCCGAACGTGACGCGGCTCGTGGGCGCGGCGTCCCGTGCGGTGCTGGTGACCACGCCCGAACCCCATGCCGTCACGGATGCCTACGCCATGCTGCGCGTGTTGGCCGCGGACGGGCTGTTCCTTCCCACGCATCTGGTTGTGAATCGTGCGCACGGCGATAAGGAGGCGGCACTGACGGCGGAGCGAATGGTGTATGCTGCACGGCGCTTCTTGCACTATGAACTGGAACTCCTTGGGACAGTGCGGGAGGATACAGCCGTGCGCCAGGCGATCCGTTCGCAGACCGACCTGTTTACAGGCTATCCCCGGTCGCGGGCAGCCCGTGACGTACAGCATCTTGCCGAGCGGCTGGCCCGAGCGGTAGCCGGCGACGCACGCCAAGGCGACACGAGCCGAGGGGGCGCAAGTGCCTTTTTACGGCGCGTCCGTTCGTTGTTTTCCGGGCGAACGGGCGATCCGGCCGGTGTCGAAACGGATTAGCGGTGAATGTTCCACGTGGAACACCGGGCCGTGGAACGCAGAAAAAGGCGTTTAGTAGGCTTCCTCGCCGGGAAGGCGTGGAACAACAGCTCCCAACGGCGGCACAATGTTCCACGTGGAACATTCGCTGCCGGAAGCCCAGCCCTTGCCCGGAAGAAATCCTCCCCTGTCACGGCGCGAAAAACCGGCCCTCACAGAAGCCCTCTGCTGGACTTTTGGCGCCCTCCTGGCACGATCACCTATCGCCTTCGCGAAGTTGGCTCTGCGGGGCTGTAAAGCGCCCTGGCGCGGTTTGTTACGTCGCGGGACAAGTTTCGTCCCTTGTCACCAAGGGTGTCCGGCTGGAAGCGGTCTGCCGGCCGCTCCCGTCTGCCGAGCACGCACCCAAATGGCCAGCGCTTCAGCGATGGCGTCGGCCATGCGCATCACGAGATGGAGCCGTGTGTTCTGCAGCACGAAGTATTCCATGAACCCGCCTACGTTCACGATGCCGACGATGTGGGCGTGGCCCACGGCAGGGAGTCGCTTGTTTACGCCTCGGCCAGGCAGTAGAGGACCGGGTCGCACGCCGATTTGCCCCACATGTTCTGATTTCCCGAGGCAAGCGTCAATGGCCACCAAGAGCGCTTCGGGATGCGCGCGCTCCACTTCTTCAATGACGCTCGCGAGGTTTCCCGCGTGTACCGGATATGCCAAAGTCCCGTACACGGCCACGTTCTCTGATTGCAAACCTTGGATCTTGGTACCTATGAGCGGTCCCAGAGCATCTCCAGTCGACCGATCCGTGCCGATACACATGAAGACCGCCGGACGTCCGTGGCCCACCGGAGACAGGCACTCCTCCAGCGCTGCGGCGACGAGCTGAGGCGCACGAGGAGTATCGAGATGTATGCGGGGAGCGCTGGCTCCGCCGTGCTCCTTTGCGTGTCGGGACCGATGGGGCAACGGCATCACCTCGTCAAGACATGGCCATCACGCTGATCTCCTGCTCGGATTATATGACGCGGCAATCCCTTCTATTCAGATGAACCCCTATAGGGCGTTTCCCCCGTGCTCCCGTGTCGTATGCCGCGCGACAAGAGAATACGTTGTTGACGGAGGCCAGGTGCGAGGGGGCGTATTGATGGGAAGGGCCTGGGGATTGGCTGGGGCTTATGCGGGAGCGATTATCGGCGCGGGTTTTGCATCCGGGCAGGAGTTGCTGTTCTTTTTCGGCGCTTTCGGTCCTTCCGGCCTGTGGGGCCTGGCCTTGGCCGGCCTAGTTTTCACGGTCATCGGCGGGTCGCTTTTCGAATACGCCCGAAAAGTGGAGAGCGGTTCCCACGAGGCGGTCCTTGTGCGCCTGTGCGGGGCGAACATCGGTCATATCGTCGATACGGTCTTGAGTGCGTTCCTCTTCGCGTCGTTGGGCGTGATGTTGGCGGCAGCGGGGGCCCTCTTCGCGGATCACTTGCGCCGGCCCTTTGCGCTCGGCGTTGGCACGACCGCTCTTCTAACGGGCGCGATCGCACGGAATGAACCGACCCGCATGTTGCGGCTGAACGGCGCGATCGTCACCCTTCTCGTCCTCTCCCTGTTGGTCGTCCTCTTGCCGGTTATCGGCGGTACGTACTGGCCCGTCACTTCCAGAAGGACGTTGCTGCCCGTTCTCGCACCGAGCCACTGGTGGTCGGGTGCCGTGCTCTATAGCGCTTTCAATCTCGTACTCGCCTTGTCGCCCATCGGCGCCTTAGGACGCGAGGTCCGTTCCCCGGTTGAGGCCTTTCTGGGAGCAGCCCTCGGCAGCGTCGTGCTCATCCTGACAGGGGCCGTGGTCTTGCTCGCGCTTCTCCGACACCCAACCTTGATCGCAGAAGCCGAACTGCCCCTGCTGAGCCTGCTCGTCGGCAGACTGCCGGCCGCGGCTGCAGTATACGCCTTCGTCCTATATCTTGCCCTTCTTACCTCTTGCGTAGCGATTACCTACGGACTTGGACACCGGGCGGCAGGAGGGGATACGGTACGGGCTCGCAGGATTGCGGGATGGTTACCCCTTGCGGCGATGCCCCTATCCTACCTGGGATTCAGCAACCTCGTACACTCGCTCTACCCGCTCATCGGGTATACCGGGCTCGGGCTCCTCCTTTTCGCTCTGATCAGACGACTTTTGGCTTAGTTTGCATTTCCCATGTCAGTCGCCAAAAGACGATGCTTAATTTCTAAGTACAACAGGATCCTGCTTTTTCGTGCGGAAGTACTCAAGGGTGCGTGACGAATGACCCTAGGCGGAAGGCGTGTGTTTCGCCCGGTCTTTATGTTTGTCCTTATTTCCCGGGAAATAAGGACCGGGCGGAGGCCTCGCGCCCCGTCTTTGGGACAATAGAGCGATATGGAGGGTTGGTATGTGAGGCTGCTAGAGTACCAAGCAAAACGTGTGTTTAGCAAGGCCGGCATCCCCGTGCCGCGCGGCCAAGTCGCCTCCACTGCCGCCGAGGCCGAAGTCGCTGCGCGCGAGCTTGGTTCCCGGGTTGTCATCAAAGCACAGGTGCCCATCGGCGGTCGCGGCAAGGCGGGAGGCATCAAACTGGCCGATGCGCCTCAAGCGGCACGGGTGGAAGCGGAACGGATTCTCGGCATGCGGATCCACGGCTATCCTGTCCGGCAAGTCCTCATTGAGGAAGCGGCGGAGATAGCGAAAGAATACTATCTCGGGGTCACTCTAGACCGGGCCGCTCAGTCCATCGTTGTCATCCTATCCTCTGAAGGCGGGATGGATATAGAAGAGGTAGCGGCTACCCGCCCCGAGAAGGTGCGGAAAGTATGGATCGACTCGGCCCTGGGATTGCGCGACTTTCATGTACGCCGCCTCATCTCGGAGGGCGGGGTGGAGGCGGACCACGCGAAGGCCATCGCTTCCATCATAAAGGCTATGTACCGCACGCTCTTCGAGCACGACGCTACCTTGGTCGAGATTAACCCGTGCGCAGGCCTTGCCGACGGGCGCGTGGTCGCACTCGACGGCAAGATGGAGATCGACGAGAACGCCTACTTCCGCCAGCAGGACCTCGTCGCGGACGCGATGAATGAAGCGGAGCACCCCCTCGAGCGCCGGGCCAAGGAGATGGGGCTGGCCTATGTCAAGCTCGACGGCGACGTGGGCATCATCGGCAACGGCGCCGGTCTTGTCATGACGACACTCGACATGATTCAGCGCAGCGGGGGACGGCCGGCGAACTTCTTGGACATCGGAGGCGGGGCGAAGGCAGAAGTGGTGCGAAACGCCTTGCGCATCGTTCTTTCCGATCCGGACGTGAAATCGATACTGCTCAATGTCTTCGGTGGTATCACGCGGGGTGACGAGGTAGCCAAGGGCCTCCTGGCGGCCTTTTCCGAGGTGGACGTGAAGGTGCCCGTGGTCGTGCGCCTGGCTGGAACGCGGGCCAAGGAGGGGCTTGAACTGCTGGCCGGCACGCGGCTCGTCACGGCGGAAACCTTCTTGGAAGCAGCGCAGAAGGCTGTGGCGCTCGCGCGCGAAGGTCAGGTGCAGGTCGGGGAGGGTTTAGCATGAGCATTCTAGTCGGCAAGGACACACGGCTGCTCGTTCAAGGAATCACGGGACGGGAAGGCGGTTTCCACACCGCGCAGATGCTGCGCTACGGGACCAACATAGTGGCCGGTGTCACTCCCGGCAAAGGGGGAACCGAGTTCGAAGGAGTTCCCGTTTTCGATTCGGTCGCACAGGCGCGGCAGCAGACCGGAGCCAACACCTCCATCATTTTCGTACCTCCCGCCTTTGCGGCCGACGCGATACTCGAAGCGGCCGATGCAGGGATTGAGCTCATTGTCTGCATTACGGAAGGTATTCCCGTGCTCGACATGGTCGAAGCCGCCCAGGCTGTCCGGCGGCTCGGCTCGCGGCTCATCGGCCCAAACTGTCCCGGACTCATTTCGCCGGGCGAAGCGCTGGTCGGCATCCTTCCGGGCAGCATCTTTACGCCCGGCCCGGTCGGTTTGGTCTCCCGGAGCGGCACGCTCACGTATGAAGTCGTGAACGAGCTCACCGCCAGGGGCATCGGCCAATCGACCTGCGTCGGCATCGGCGGCGACCCGATCATCGGTACGCGCTTTGTCGACGTGCTGCGCGCCTTCGAAGAAGACCTTCAAACCGAAGTGGTCGTAATGATTGGTGAGATAGGCGGCACCGACGAAGAAGAGGCCGCCGAATACATCCGGACGATGTCCAAACCGGTCGTCGGCTTCATCTCCGGCCGCACCGCCCCGCCGGGCAAGCGAATGGGTCACGCAGGCGCCATCATCTCGGGCGGCATGGGGACGGCCGAATCGAAGGTTGCTGCGTTGACCGCGGTAGACGTGCCCGTAGCCGATACCATTCTCGACATCGTCGACGAAGTGGAACGGGCACTGAAATAAACCGTCGCGCCACAACCGAGACGGCGCAGGCACGCGCAGGCACGTTGTGCAGGCCAGCGGGCGGTAATGGCGCTCTATCGCCGTTTCCAAATGAGCAGGACGGTCTTTCCACGGCGCTTCAGCCACGGGTTTACCGCAGCCTGGAGCAAACGAATGAACATGGGCCTCTTCCCTCTCCTCGGGATGTCGTATCGTCACGTCAGGCCATTATATCCCCTTGAAGGCCCAAGCGTTCCTGTGGCTCGGGGCGAGGGCGCGCTCCAGCGGTCCGTCCGCCCCGTGCCCAGGAACGCACGGCCGCGCGGCAGGATTTCCCGCTTAGGTCCTTAATGTATATTGGGACTCACACCCATAGAAGAGGTGACCTTGGTGAGCGAATCCCAAGCATCCGGCCTGAAGGAAACACCTCTTGCTTCCGTTCACCGTGCGCTCGGCGCCAGAATGATCGAGTTTGCGGGCTGGCATATGCCGGTTCAGTACACGGGCATCGTCGCCGAGCACCAAGCCGTGCGGAGCAGCGCCGGGCTCTTTGACCTTTCGCACATGGGCGAGCTTTGGATTACGGGGCCCGACGCTCTGGCCAACGTCCAATTTCTCACCACGAACGACGCTTCCCGCCTGAAACCCGGTATGGCCCAGTACACATTCCTCACGAACGAGGCGGGCGGCATCGTCGACGACCTCATCCTTTACTGTACTGCGCC
>LSQX01316682.1_pt3 | contig 18596 bp, 17 predicted proteins | sample 654561 | NCBI WGS metagenome assembly LSQX01 (sample SAMN04489861, study PRJNA283612) | anaerobic digester metagenome | isolation source: 4 biogas reactors fed with cattle manure at either 37C or 55C with and... | place: Denmark: Kongens Lyngby | collected 2014
CCGCGGCATCGTCCGTACCGCCAGCTCCGAGTTCGGTTCCACCGTCGTGGGATACCAGGACGGTTGGCAGGGCCTGCTGGAGGACCGCCGCGTCGACCTCTACGACGACGAGCACATCGACCGCATCCTCCTGCGCGGTGGCACGATCCTGGGCACCGGTCGTCTGCACCCGGACAAGTTCAAGGCGGGGCTCGACCAGATCAAGCAGAACCTGGATGACGCGGGCATCGACGCCCTCATCCCGATCGGCGGCGAGGGCACCCTCAAGGGCGCGAAGTGGCTGTCCGACAACGGCATCCCGGTCGTCGGCGTGCCGAAGACCATCGACAACGACGTCTACGGCACCGACTACACCTTCGGCTTCGACACCGCCGTCGCCGTGGCCACCGACGCCGTCGACCGTCTGCACACCACCGCCGAGTCCCACAACCGCATCCTCATCGTCGAGGTCATGGGCCGTCACGTCGGCTGGATCGCGCTGCACGCGGGCATGGCCGGCGGCGCGCACTACACCGTGATCCCGGAGGTGCCCTTCGACATCTCCGAGATCTGCAAGAAGATGGAGCGCCGCTTCCAGATGGGCGAGAAGTACGGCATCATCGTCGTCGCCGAGGGCGCCGCGCCCAAGGAGGGCACGATGGAGCTCAAGTCCGGTGGCGTCGACCAGTTCGGCCACGAGATCTTCACCGGCATCGGCCAGCAGATCGCCGACGAGATCCACGCCCGCCTCGGCCATGACGTCCGCACCTCCGTCCTGGGCCACATCCAGCGCGGTGGCACCCCGACCGCCTTCGACCGTGTCCTGGCCACCCGCTACGGCGTCCGCGCGACCCGCTCCGCCCACCGCGGCGAGTTCGGCACCTGCGTGGCGCTCAAGGGTGAGCGGATCGAGAACATCACGCTGGAGAAGGCCGTGGGCACCCTCAAGACCGTGCCGATGGACCGCTGGCTCACCGCCCAGGCCATGTTCGGCTAGGTGCGCGACCTCCATCTGGACACCTGCCGGCTGCTCGTCGTCGGCATCAACCCGGGTCTGGTGTCGGAGCGCGTCGACGCGCCCTTCGCCCGCCCGGGCAACCGTTTCTGGCCGGCGCTCCACGCCGCCGGCATCACGGAGACGCTTGTCGACGCCCGCGACGGCCTCACCGCCGCCCACCACGCGGAGCTGCTGCGGCAGGGCCTCGGCTTCACGAACGTCGTGCCGCGGGCCACGGCGGTGGCCTCCGAGCTGACCCGCGAGGAGTACCTGGCGGGTGGGGCGGTGCTGGCGGAGAAGGTCGCCGCCCAACGCGCGGCACGGGGCGGGCCGCGGATCGTCATGGTCGCGGGGATCGGCGCCTACCGCCTCGCTTTCCGACGCCCCCGTGCCCGCGTCGGCCGCCAGGAGGAGACGATCGGCGGCGCCGAGACCTGGGTGGTGCCGAACCCCTCCGGTCTCAACGCCCATGAGACGGTCGATTCCCTGGCGCGGGCCTACCGCGAGGTGTGGGACCGGCTGCAGACCCCGTGAAACGTACCGCGAAGGTAGCTCCGCCGGTGCGGGAACGGGGCCTCGCGGCATGTTTCGCGGACCTCAGACGTAGGCTTCCCCGCTGAGCAGGATGCGGGCGGTGCGGGGGAGGGCCACCCAGTCCAGCGTGTCCCCGTCCGCGGAGGCGGAGACCTCGACGTCGCCCTTGAAGTGCTGCAGGGTGAGCGTGTCGGGTCGCCCGTCGAGGACGTCGTCGATGACCGTTCCGCCGAGTGCCACAGCCCCGGCCAGGGCGAGGATGCCCGTGCCCGGCAGTGCGTGGTGGACGCGGCCGACGCTGGTCATCACCACGCGGAGATCCGCTCCCGGCGCGACCATGGCGACCCGGGGGATGACCTTCGAGGGCTGCAGACCCATGGCACGACCGGCGGCGACGCGGAGACGCTCCAGTCTCTCGAGCAGGGTGGCGTCGGAGTTGAGCCCGGCCATGCCGAGCGCAGGGTCGACGCCGACGTCGGCGGCGCGGACGATGACGATCGGATTGGCGACGTCGATGAGCGAGACCTCGAGTCCGTCCACCTCGCAGCGACGGCCGACGGGGAAGATCTCCCCGCACTTCTCCCCGCCGGGGGAGAGGAAGCGCATGTCCACGTGGTCGTCGAGAAGCACGAGCTCGAAGAGCGCCTCCGAGTTGCGGTTCCACACGCGCGCCCGGTCACCGGGGAACAGTCCGGTATGGCGGGCGTAGTGGAGGACGGCGGAGGAGATGTTGCCGCAGTTGCCGGTCCAGTCGACGCTGGCCTCGGTGGGGGAGACCTGCGCGAAGAGGGTCTCCAGGTCCGCGCGGTCAGAAGGGCCGACGAACATCACCTTGGAGTTGGAGCTCACGCCGCCGCCGAGGCCGTCGACCGCCTGCGGATCGGGGGAGCCGATGAGACGCAGGCAGAGTTCATCGCGTGCGGCCTGCGACTCCGGCAGCGCGGACATCGGCAGGAAGACGGCGCGGCTCGTGCCGCCACGGACAATGCTGACGGGGAGGGTGCGTGTGCTCATGGAGGTCAGCGTAGGCGCTGCACCGCGGGCGAGACACCGGCGGAACCCCTGGACCCCGTTCACCGGTTTGGCGTAGGTCCCTGACGCACGCCGAAAACCGAGCAACTACACTGTCCTCCATGACTGCCGCGATTCATGATCTGATGGACTTCGACGAGGTACTGGAGAAGTTCGACCCCGTCATGGGCCTTGAGGTCCACGTCGAGCTGGCCACGGAGACCAAGATGTTCTCCACCAGCTCCGCCCACTTCGGCGCCGAGCCGAACTCCAACGTCGACCCCGTCTCCCTCGGCCTGCCCGGCGCGCTGCCGGTCGTCAACGCCAAGGGCGTCGAGTGGGCCATCAAGATCGGCCTGGCCCTCAACTGCCAGATCGCCGAGTCCTCCCGCTTCGCGCGCAAGAACTACTTCTACCCGGACCAGCCGAAGGGCTACCAGATTTCCCAGTACGACGAGCCGATCGCCTACGACGGCTGGCTCGACGTCGTCCTCGACGACGGCACCGAGTGGCGCGTCGAGATCGAGCGCGCCCACATGGAGGAGGACACCGGCAAGCTGACCCACCTCGGTGGCGTCGCCGGCCGCATCCACGGTGCGACCGCCTCCCTCGTCGACTGCAACCGCGCCGGCGTGCCGCTCATCGAGATCGTCACCAAGCCGATCCTCGGCGCCGGTGCCCGCGCCCCGGAGATCGCCCGCGCCTACGTCACCGCCCTGCGTGAGCTGGTCAAGGCCATCGGCGTCTCCGACGCCCGCATGGACCAGGGTTCCATGCGCGTGGACTCCAACGTCTCCCTCCGCCCGATCGGCCAGGAGGAGTTCGGCGTGCGCACCGAGACCAAGAACATCAACTCCCTCAAGTCCGTCGAGCAGGCCGTCCGCTACGAGATGATGCGCCAGGCCGCCGCCATCGAGAACGGCGAGGAGATCGTCCAGGAGACCCGCCACTACCAGGAGCTCGACGGCTCCACCCGCAAGGGCCGCCCGAAGGAGTCCGCCGAGGACTACCGCTACTTCAACGATCCGGACCTGCCGCCCGTGCTGGCCCCGCGGGAGTGGGTCGAGGAGATCCGCGCCACCCTGCCGGAGCTGCCGTGGGTCCGCCGCGCCCGCCTCCAGGAGGAGTGGGGCATCTCCGAGGCCGAGATGCGTGACCTGGTCAACGCCGGTGCACTCGAGCTGATCCTCGCGACCGTCGACGCCGGCACCACCGCCGACGAGGCCCGCGCCTGGTGGGTCAACTACCTCTCCGCCGCCGCCCGCGAGCAGGACATCGAGCTCGAGGCCCTGGCCATCACCCCGGAGCAGGTCGCCGAGGTCGTCGGCCTGGTCAAGGAGGGCAAGCTCACCACCAAGCTGGCCCGTCAGGCCGTCGACGGCGTGCTGGCCGGTGAGGGCACCGTCGCCGAGGTCATCGCCGCCCGCGGCCTGGAGGTCGTGCGTGACGACGGCGCCATCGAGGCCGCCGTCGACGAGGCCCTGGCGGCGAACCCGGACATCGTCGAGAAGTACCGGGCCGGCAACACCAAGGTCACCGGCGCCATCGTCGGTGCCGTCATGAAGGCCACCCGCGGCAAGGCGGATCCGGCGCTGGTGAACAAGCTCATCGCGGAGAAGCTGAAGTAGCTTATCGACGCTGCGTCAGGGGTGCGTGGGCCGTGTCGGCCTGCGCGCCCCTCGTCGTATTGACGACGCTCGTCAGGCCCGGCAACCAGGTGGCGCCGGGGGTTCAGCGCCTGCGCTGCCAGGAGCCGGACAGTGCTCTACCGTGAGTACCCAGCAGCCTGAGCCGACCCACTTCACCTCCGGGAGACGACGATGACCATCCACTACGCCGGGGCACCGACGGATGCTGACATGAGGGAACTGACCGCGGCGTTCGGCGACCTCCTCCCGGTGGCCTACCGTGACTTCATTCAGCAGTGGAACGGGATCTTCCTGGTGGACAACTACTTCGACCTGGAGTTCCCGCCCGTGGATGACGGCCTCATCGCCTTCGAGAGCCTCTTCGGCGTCAGCACCGACAATCCCTCCTTCCACGCCGTCACCCAGAATGCCTGGCTCGCGGCGGAGATCGACCAGCTCAGGGCATGGGTCATCGGGGCCGATGGCGGCGGGAACTTCTTTGTGCTGGACCGCGATTCAGGTGCGGTGTTCTACTGGGACCGGACCTTGCTCCACGGACCTGCCGAGTCCGGGGCAGCCGTGGTGGAGGACAGCGAGGGGCGGAACCTGTACCTGTTTCGGGACTCTCTCGAGGATTTTCTCGCACTGCTGGCATCGAAGACTCAGGGAATGGACCATGTGCAGAAGGAAGACTGGCCCGGATGAGTCGAATCGGGGGCACAATGGATCCATGAGCACCTACCTCCCCGCCCCTGACCGCTACGCCTCCATGCCGTACCGTCGTGTCGGCCGCTCCGGCCTCAAGCTGCCCGCCATCTCGCTGGGCCTGTGGCACAACTTCGGCGACGACAAGCCCCTGGAGACCCAGCGGGCGATCCTGCGCCGCGCCTTCGACCGTGGTGTCACCCACTTCGACCTGGCCAACAACTACGGCCCGCCGTTCGGCTCCGCGGAGACCAATTTCGGCCGTCTCCTGGCCGAGGATTTCCGGCCCTACCGCGACGAGCTCATCATCTCCTCGAAGGCCGGCTGGGACATGTGGCCCGGTCCCTACGGTTTCGGCGGTTCCCGGAAGTACCTCATGGCGTCCCTCGACCAGTCGCTGCAGCGGATGGGCCTGGACTACGTGGACATCTTCTACCACCACCGCCCGGACCCGGACACCCCGCTCGAGGAGACCATGTACGCGCTGCGTGACATCGTCGCCTCCGGCAAGGCGCTCTACGTCGGCATCTCCTCGTACGGCCCGGAACTGACGGCCGAGGCGGCGGAGTTCATGGCGGAGGAGGGCTGCCCGCTCATCATCAACCAGCCCAGCTACTCGATCGTCAACCGCTGGGTGGAGGAGCCGGGCGAGGACGGGGACTCGCTGCTGGCCGCCGCCGCCGACTCCGGGCTCGGCGTCATCGCCTTCTCCCCGCTGGCGCAGGGCCTGCTGACCAACCGCTACCTCGACGGTGTCCCGGGGGACTCCCGTGCGGCGGCCGCGAAGTCGCTGTCCGACGACATGCTCAGCGCCGAGAACCTCGAGATGGTCTCCCGTCTCAACGACATCGCCCAGGAACGCGGGCAGTCGCTGGCGCAGATGGCCATCGCCTGGGTGCTGCGTGAGCAGGGCCGCTACGGCGTGGAGACGGTCACCTCCGCCCTCATCGGTGCTTCCTCGGTGGCGCAGCTCGATGAGAACCTCGACACCCTCGCCAACCTCGAGTTCAGCGACGCCGAGCTCAAGGCCATCGACGATGTCGCCCGGGACGCCGGAATCAACATCTGGGCGAATGCCACCGCGTCGCGTCGTCACGCGGACTGAGGCGCCGGGCAGGGCATCACATGAGGACGAGCTTGAGCGCGAGACCGACCATGATGACGCCGATGCCCGTGTTGAGCCAGCGCCACACGGTCGGGCGCGACAGTGGGCGGCGCAGGAGTGCGGCACCGTAACCGATGGTGGGGAACCAGATGACCGCGGCGAGGAAGGCCCCGAGGGCGAAGAGCCAGCGACCGTCCTCGCCGTACTGGTTGGCGATGCCGCCGACCATCACCACGACGTCGACGTAGGCCAGCGGGTTGAGCCAGGTCAGCGCCAGCGTCGTGCCGACGGCCCCGAGCCATGCCGGGCGGCGGACCGCGGAGACAACCGGGCGGGGGCGCGTGAGCACAGCGCTGCCGCCGGTGCTCTCCGGTGCCAGCGGTTCCGGCTCCGCCACCGGCGTCTCCGGGCGGGTCTCCGCGACGGTGATCGCGCCCGGGTGGGCGGCGTCGCGGAAGTTCTGCCAGGCGAACCACAGTAGGTAGGCCACGCCGCCCCAGCGCAGGATCTCGAGTAGCAGGGGAGCGGAGTCGACGAGGACACCGACCCCGGCCGTGCCCGCCCCGATGAGGAGGATGTCCGAGGCGACGCACGTGAGGATGACCGCGGTGATGTGCTCGCGTCTGATCCCCGACTTGAGCAGGAAGATGTTCTGCGGTCCGACCGCGATGATGAGGGACAGCCCCAGGACGAGGCCCGCCAGAATGATGGACATGGGTTCATTGTCGGTCCCCGCTGGAATGAAGTCCAGTTAAAGAAACTGCAGTTGGTTAAGATTGTCTACATGAACCCGCTGCATCTGGAATCCCTCCTCGCCATCGTGGACGAGGGCAGTTTCGAGGCCGCTGCCCACAGCCTCGGTGTGACCCCCTCCGCCGTCAGCCAGCGCATCAAGGCGTTGGAGAAGGACACCGGCCGCGTGCTCGTCCGGCGTACCAGCCCCGCCACCGCCACCGACGCCGGCGAGATCCTCGTCCAGGCCGCCCGTCGCATGCGCCTGCTCCAGGCGGAGACTGACGCCCGCCTGCAGGGCCGCCTCGGGCGCGTGCCGCTCTCGGTGGCCGTCAACGCGGACTCCCTGGCGACGTGGTTCACCCCGGTGTTCGCCGACGTCGCCACGTTCGGGGAGGCGACCCTTCGCCTGCGCATCGAGGACGAGACCCGCACGCTGTCCCTCCTGCGCCGCGGGGATGTCCTCGGTGCGGTCACCCGCGAGTCCCGTCCCGTCTCCGGCTGCGAGACGGTCGGGCTCGGCCGGGTGCGCTACCGGGCGGTCGCCACGCCGGAACTCGCGGAGCGCCACCCGGGGCCCGACTGGTCCCGCATGCCGACCCTGCGGTGGGGGCCCTCCGATGAGCTGCAGGCCCGTGACCTCGAGGAACGGCTGGCCGGGACGCAGCAGCGCCCCCGTATGTCGGACATTCCGTCCACGGAGGCGCTGGTGTCGGCCACGCTGGCGGGCATGGGCTGGGGGTTGATGTCGGAGCTGCAGGCGGAGCCGTTCCTGCGGCGCGGTGATCTCGTGCTTCTCGACGACCGCGTGGTCTCCGTCGCCCTCTACTGGCAGCGGTGGCGGCTGGAGTCGGAGCTGCTTGAGAGGCTCACCGACTCCGTCCTCGCCGCCGCCCGGGTGCTCCCGGCGGTCTAGCCGAACAGCTCGACCTGGAAGTTCTCGGGGTTCTTCACCTCTTCGCCGGCCGGCACCGGCCCGGGCGGGGTTACGCCCTCGGCGAAGGGCTGCCCGCCGAGTGCCTCCCGGCCGTGCGGGGTGGCCAGTCCGGCCAGGTCGGGGCCCTGCGGCACGATCTGGGTGGGGTTGACCTCCTTGTGCACGATGAAGTAGTGCTCCTTGATCTCGCGGAAGTCGGTGGTGTCGCCGAAGCCGGGGAGCTGGAAGAGCTCGCGGAGGTAGCCCCACAGGGCGGGCATCTCGGAGATCTTGTTGCGGGAGGTCTTGAAGTGGGAGTAGTAGACGGCGTCGTGACGCACGAGGGTGACGAACAGGAAGATGTCCGCGAAGGTGACGTGCTCGCCGACGAGGTAGCGGCGGGTGGTCAGGCGCTCCTCGAGCCAGTCCATGGTGGCCCAGAAGCGCTCATAGGCCTCGTTGTACGCCTGCTGGGAACCGGCGAAGCCGCAGCGGTAGACGCCGTTGTTCACCTCGGTGTAGATGCGCCGGGTGAGGGTGTCGATCTCCTCGCGGTGCGCGAGCGGGTAGAGGTCCGGGGCGCCCTCGCGGTGGAACTGCGTCCACTCGGTCTGGAAGTCACGGACGATCGAGGGGTAGTCGTTGGACACCACCTTCCGAGACTCCGTCTCGACGACGGCCGGGACGGTGATGCCGCGGGGGTAGTCGGGGAAGCGGTTGAGGTAGGCCTCCTGGAGCCGGTGCAGGCCGGTGGCCGGGTCCTTCTGGTCGGGGTCGAGGTCGAAGACCCAGGAGCGGACGTCGTGGGTCGGGCCGGCCAGGCCGAGGGAGATGGCGTCCTCGAGGCCGAGCAGCCGGCGGGTGATCACGGCGCGGTGGGCCCAGGGGCACGCGCGGGCGGCCATGAGCCGGTAACGGCCCGCCTCGACGGGCCAGTGGACGGTGCCGTCGTCCTGGTCGACGGTGGTGCCGGAAGGTACGTCGGCGGTGATCCGGTCCTCGATGTACGTGGCGTCGCGGATGAACTCGCCGTCGGTGGATGCGTTCTGCGGGTCGCCTGCCCAGTCCTTAGTTGCTGTCATATCAACAACCCTAGCGTTCGAACCTCTTTCCGTCAATGTCCGGGCCTGCTGCTAGATTGATCCGGTAATGAAACGCATTTCCGCACTCCTCAGCCTGCTCGTCGTCGCCGTCATCGGCGCGGCGGTGGTCGTCGACCCGCCCACCAGCCCGTCGGCGCCCTCATCGCTCCCGGGATCCTCGTCCTCGCAGCCGGCCAACGCCCACGCGCTGGCGCAGCTGGAGACCCTCGAGGTCAAGGGACGCGCGCCCATGACCGGCTACGACCGGGCGAACTACGGCCCCGCCTGGAGCGACGACGTGCGCGTCGAGGGCGGCCGCAACGGCTGCGACACCCGCAACGACATCCTTCGCCGGGACCTCACGGACATCACGATCCGCCCCGGCACCCACGGCTGCGTCGTGGAGTCCGGCACGCTGCTCGACCCCTACACCGGCACCACCATCAACTTCGTGCGTGGCCCGCGCAGCCGAGAGGTCCACATCGACCACATCGTCGCGCTGGCCGACTCCTGGCAGAAGGGCGCCCAGTCCTGGGACGCGGACACCCGCCGCGACTTCGCCAACGACCCGCGCAACCTCATCGCCGTCGGGGCCGCCCCCAATCAGCAGAAGGGCGCGAGCGACGCCGCGACGTGGCTGCCGCCGAACAAGGCCCACCGCTGCGCCTACGCCACCAGCATCGTCGACGTGAAGGCCACCTACGGGCTCTGGGTGACCGCCGCCGAGAAGGACGCCCTGCACCGCGAACTCATGCAGTGCCCGTAATCGGATTGTTGGTCTTTTGCAACACGGCTCGCGTGTTCATGTCCACCCCGGACCACTGATCTGACTTACGCTGGCTTCATGACCGACAAGAATCAGACCCCCGACCGAGCTGGCTCGTACGACGCCGACGGCCTCGACGTGCCCACCTACCACAAGGACACTCATGCCGCGGGGCCGGCTCCCCGCGCCCCGGGGGGCGGTTCGACGCCTCTGGGCGCGCAGGACACGGGCGCCCAGGAGACGACGCAGTTCGAGCGTCCCTCCGGCGGGCTCTTCAGCCGCCCGGGCCGGGCCGCCCCGCAGGAGATCAAGCCGAGCCAGGCCACCCCGCCGGTGCAGCCGACCTACACCGAGCAGGACTACCAGGCCGCCCCCGCCACCGGCACCCACGAGACCGTCGCCTACGGCAACCCGCCCGCCCAGCCGGTGGCGGCCGCAGCCCCGGTCGTCGCCGAACCCGTGGCCGTGCCCGCCGACTACGCGGCGCCGGTCGACGTGGAGGACACCGCCCACCCGGACCACCGGCGCGGCACCATCGACTTCGGACTCCTCATCATCCGCCTCCTGCTGAGCGGGTGGCTCATCCTGGAGGCCGTGGGCACCTTCTTCCGGCTCGGCGGCAACCCGGGCCTGTCCGGTCTGGAGCTCGACTACGCCAACTACCTGGCTCCGGTCGGCCTGGCCGTCATCGTCCCGTCGATGCAGCTGGCGGCCGGTGTGTTCCTGCTGCTCGGCCTCATCACGCCGCTGTTCGCGATGGTGGCGACCATCGCCACCTCCTTCACCGCACTGCACGCGCTGACCACGTCCGGCGCCGGCCCCAACCTCTTCGCCTGGCCGGAGTCGGTGTGGCTGTCGATCGTGCTGCTGGGCATCTCCCTGGCGCTGCAGTTCACTGGCCCGGGCTTCCTCTCCCTGGACTACGGCCGCAGCTGGGCCCGCCGCCCGCTCGTGAGCTCCTGGATCTTCGTGCTGCTGGCCGTCGCCGGCGGCGTCGCACTGTGGTGGTTCGGGGCCGGCCTCAACCCCTTCGCCTGACCCTCCGAATCAACGGGACCCCGGACCACCAGGTCCGGGGTTCCCGTGATTCAGGGGGTCGTGACCGGCACCCGCCGCAGCGCCACCGCCCACGCGACGAGCACCGCGGCACCCAGCCACACGAAGTCGGAGACGAGCAGCTTCTCGACGAAGTTCAGCGCGTGCACGTCGATCGTGTCGCCGTACCACCACTTCGGGGGCTGGGTGAGCACGAGCGCAGTCCACGTGAACACCAGCGAGCCGAGCACCACCGGACCACCGAGGACGGTGAGGCAGCGCCACGCCAGCACCGGCAGCAGCAGGGTGAGCCAGATCCAGTGGTGGGACCAGGAGACGGGGGAGACCAGCAGCATGATGACGGCGTTGACGAGGGCGGCGTCGACAAGCATGTCCCGGCGCAGGAGCGCCACCATGAGCCACGCGCCCAGCCCGATGGTGAGCAGGGCGAGCACCAGCCACAGCACGTTCGTCAGCGTGGAGTTCGCGTCGAGGGCCGCGGGGGAGGTCCACCAGCGCATGAGCATGCCCTTGAGCGAGCTGTTCGACTGGTAGACCGTGTTGACGCCGAACTCCGTCTCGGTGCCCATGCCGAGCAGGACGTCGGTGAAGTACTGCTTCGTGGCGTCCCAGCGCACCAGGGCCCCCAGGCCGGTGACCAGCAGCGCGGAGGCGCCGGCGACGAGGATCGCGCGGACGTCGCGCCGCAGGAGGAAAAAGAGCAGCATCGCCAGCGGCGTCACCTTGATCGCCGCCGCGACACCGATGAGCGAACCCTGCGGCAGCCACCGCCTCCGCGGCACGAGATCGAGGATGACCAGCGCCATGATGACGACGTTGAGCTGCGCGAACCCCGAGTTCAGCCACACCGGCTCAATGAGCAGCACCGCGGGCCAGGTCACCGCCGTCAGCGCCGCCAGGGAGAGCTTGTCGACGTCCCTCCCCGTCACCGCCCGCAGCACGAACCACAGGCAGAGCAGGATGAGGGCGGAGGAGAGCATGATCATGATGTCGCCGGCCAGGTCATGCCCGAAGCGGGTGAGCGGCACCATGACAAGGGCGCCGAACGGGGGATAGATGAACGGCAGGGCCAGGGATCCGGCGTACATCGGCACGGCGTACATCTCGGCGCCGTCGAGGAAGGCCCGCACGCCCTCCATGTAGATGATCATGTCGACGGGGAAGTCGGTGATCATCATCTGGCGTCCGATGACGCCGAAGCCCGCGATCAGCCCCAGGGCCACCACCATCCTCAGGATGGCGGTGTGGGGTACGATCGCGGGCTTGTCTGTCGTGGTCACGCGGACGATACTAGTCCACCTGGCGGACGGCACCCTTATCGGCGGAGGTGGCCATGGCGGCGTACGCACGCAGCGCCTTGGAGACCTTGCGCTCGCGGTTCGGGCTCCACGGCTTCTCGGAGGCCTCCATCTCGGCGCGGCGGGCCTCGATCTCCTCGTCCGGCAGGTCGAGGGAGAGACGACGGGTGTGGACGTCGATGGTGATCGGGTCACCGTTGCGGATCAGGCCGATGAGACCACCGTGGGCGGCCTCGGGGGAGATGTGGCCGATGGACAGGCCGGAGGTGCCGCCGGAGAAACGACCGTCGGTGATCAGGGCGCACTTCTTGCCCAGGCCCGCACCCTTGAGGAAGGACGTCGGGTGCAGCATCTCCTGCATGCCCGGGCCACCGGAGGGACCCTCGTAACGGATGACGACGACCTCACCCGGCTGGACCTCACGCTTGAGGATGATGGAGACGGCCTCCTCCTGGCTGTCGACGACGCGGGCCGGGCCCGTGAAGGTCCACAGCTCCTCCTCGACGCCGGCGGTCTTGAGGACGGAGCCGTCCGGCGCCAGGTTGCCGCGCAGGACCACCAGGCCACCGTCCGCGGAGTGGGCGTGCTCGACGTCGTGGATGCAGCCGTTGACCGGGTCGGTGTCCAGGCTGTCCCAGCGGTTGTCGGTGGAGAAGGGCTCCGTGGTGCGCACGCCACCCGGGGCGGCGTGGAAGAGCTCGGTCGCGGCGTCGATGGCCCGGCCGCCACGGATGTCCCAGTCACCCAGCCACTCGTCGAGGGAGTCGTAGGTGATGGAGTGGACGTCCTCGTTGAGCAGGTTCGCGCGACGCAGCTCGCCGAGGATGGCCGGGATGCCGCCGGCGCGGTGGACGTCCTCGATGTGGTAGATGCCGTTCGGGGCGACCTTGGAGATGCACGGCACCTGGTGGGAGATCTCCTCGATGTCCGCCAGGGTGAAGTCGACCTCACCCTCCTGGGCGGCGGCCAGGGTGTGGAGGATCGTGTTGGTGGAGCCGCCCATGGCCATGTCGAGGGCCATCGCGTTGCGGAAGGCGTTCTTGGTGGCGATGTTGCGCGGCAGGACGGACTCGTCCTCCTCGCCGTAGTAGCGCTTGCACAGGTCGACGATGGTCTCGCCGGCCTGCTCGAAGAGACGACGGCGGGCGGAGTGGGTGGCCAGCGTCGTGCCGTTGCCCGGCAGGGACAGACCCAGGGCCTCGGTGAGGCAGTTCATCGAGTTGGCGGTGAACATGCCGGAGCAGGAACCACAGGTCGGGCAGGCCGACTCCTCGATGGTGGCCAGGCCCTCATCGGAGACGTTGTCGTCGGCGGAGGCGGCGATGGCGGTGATGAGGTCGGTCGGGGTCTGGGCGACGCCGTCGACGACGACGGCCTTGCCGGCCTCCATCGGACCGCCGGAGACGAACACGGCCGGGATGTTGAGACGCAGCGCGGCGTTGAGCATGCCCGGGGTGATCTTGTCGCAGTTGGAGATGCAGACCATTGCATCGGCGGTGTGGGCGTTGACCATGTACTCGACAGAGTCGGCGATGATCTCACGGCTGGGCAGCGAGTAGAGCATGCCGCCGTGTCCCATGGCGATGCCGTCGTCGACGGCGATGGTGTGGAACTCCTTCGGCACGCCACCGGCGGCACGGACGGCGTCCGCGACGATGTCGCCCACGTTCTTCAGGTGGACGTGGCCCGGGACGAACTGGGTGTAGGAGTTCACGATCGCGACGATCGGCTTACCGAACTCGTGCTCCTTGGTGCCCGTGGCGCGCCACAGGGCGCGGGCTCCGGCGGCGTTGCGTCCGACGGTGGTGACTTTGGATCGAAGCGGGAACACTTACTGCTCCTTCAGGTTTTCAGGGTTGTCAGAGGACGAGCGGTTGGCCTGCTGCGCGGCCTGTCGAGCAGCGTACTCCTCCTTGGAGATGAGGATCTGCTGCCCGTCGCGGTGGATGATGGTGACCTTGTCGTCGGCCGCCTCCTGGGCGGAGGTGAGGACGTCGGGGATCCGGCCCTGGGAGGCTTCCGCCAGCTGCGGCAGGGAGTTGAAGGTCACGCCGGGCATGGCGTGCTCGGTGCCGTCGCGGGTGGTCAGCAGTGCGCGGGAGCCCTTGAAGCCGATGCCGGAGACGTCCTCCCAGCGGATCGTGCGGCCGCCCCGGAAGGCGTAGCGGATGTCGATGCCGCGCCCACCCACCACGGTGCGGGCCCGGACCACCCAGAGGATGAGGGCCAGCGGGATGAGCAGCAGCCAGCCCAGGTACAGCGGTGCGGACGGGATCACCAGCATGCCCACGGCGATGATGAGTACGGCCGCGAAGAGGTTGCCCCGGTCCGGACGGAACTCCGTCGTTTCTGCACGGTCGGTGTGCTCGGTCTTGCCAGCGTCAGAACTCATGGCGACCATGCTAGTAGAGAACCCCCTACTGTCCGGAGTCCGGGGTGACCTGCGGCTGCAGCGGGGTCGGCTGCGGTTCCGCCGGGGCCTCCGGGGCGTCGGGGTTCCCCGTCGCGTCGACCTCTCCGGCGACGCCCTCCGGGGTGTCCGCGGTCGGGGTCCCGGTCAGCTCCGGAGTCGGGGCCGGGGTGGTGGGGGAGGTCTGCTGCGGGGAGAGCGGTGCGGTGGTGGGGGTCGGCGCCGGGGTGTTCTCCGGGAGAGGGGCCGGTTCGGTCGCCGGGGTGGAGGTCACGCCCGGGGCCGGCGGGGCGAGGATGCCGGAGGGGCCGTCCTCGCCGGCGTCGACGGTGAGGACCTTGAGCACGATGAGGAGGAACAGGGTGCCGAAGAGGTAGGTCGTCGACGGGCGCACCCGGCCGCCGGCCGAGGCGAATCGCTTCCACCGGGAGGTGGGGGTGTCGTGGCGGAACATGCCGCCGGCCGGGGTCTGCTCGTCGACGGTGTCCTCGGGTTCGTCGCCCTGGGGGCCACGGTCGACGACCGCCGGGTCGCGGCCCTCCTCGTCGGCGTACCCGGCGGGGACGGAGGCCTCCCGGTCCCCGGCGGAGTCGTGGGGCGTGGACAGGGGGATGTCGATGAGCGGCATCCCGGCCAGCGCGCCGGTGGTGACGGTGTCGACGCGGTCCTTCACGTCGCCGGTGATGGTGGTGGCGGAGCCGTACTCGTTCCAGAACTCGTCAAGGATCTCGGTGCGGATGGCGCGCTCGACGAGCCACTGCATGCCGGCCTCGACCTGGATCATGAAACGCATGTCCATTGTCCAGGGCATGCCGACGGTGGCGGGCGGGTTGATGTTCACGGCGGGGTGGACGTCGAGCTCGCCGATGAGTTCCTTGGCGACGTCGGGGCGTCGCAACGCACGACGCGTCGCGGCCTCGGAGCGGTCGATGGCCTCCTGCGTGTCCGAGGAGCCGAGGAGGGGGACGGGGATGACCACCACGGCGCGGGACCAGTAGTTGGATGAGTTGATGCACACGCGGGCGGTGGAGTTCGGGATGATCACCGTCTCCTGGGCGAGGGTGCGGATGCGGGTGGAGCGCATGGTCACCTGGATGACCGTGCCCTCCACCTCGATGCCGTTGCCCTCGAACCGCACCCAGTCGCCGACACCGAACTGTTTCTCGGTGAGGATGAAGAAGCCTGCGAGGAAGTCCGCGATGATCGACTGCGCGCCGAAACCGATCGCGGCGGAGACGACCGTGGCCGGGATCGCGGCTCCGGCCAGCGAGAATCCGAGGACCTGCAGGAAGAAGATGAGCAGGACGAAGAAGGCGATGAGCTGGAAGATGTAGACGGAGACGCCGGTGAGTGCGAGGCGGGTCTTGGACTCGTCCGCGTCGGTCGTCTCCTCCACCCCGCGGGCCAGCCAGCGTTGCGCGAAACGGCCCACGCGGGGCACGAGCAGCGCGAGCACGAGCAGGATCGCCAGGGACAGGCCCTGATCGGCGATCCACTGCCAGGCGCGGGTGAGTAAATAGGAGCCTAGGTCAAGCATGGCGCCCACGATACGACTATCCGGGGGCCCGTGTGTATGATGATCGGCATGATCACCATTCGACTTGTGGTAGCAGCGCGGCGCCTGCCGTAACGACCCTACCCAGTCGTCTCGACAAGCGCCCTCGACAGCACCCACCATCAGTGCTGTACGGGGGCTTTGTCTTTAGATGGTCGCAGGTTACTTGTGCCGACGACAGCCACCAGGCCGACCCCTTCCGCACCAAGGGAAGAGTCACCAGGTAGCGTTTCAATTGCATTGTCCTTGTGAAATTAGGAGCTTGATAACGTGGCAGCTTCGCAAACGCCCACCCCGGCCACGGTCGCCAAGAAGTCCCCGGGAGCCGAGAACGCACCCGAGCGGATGACCGGCGCCCAGGCGATCGTCCGGTCCCTCGAGGAGCTCGGCACCGACATCGTCTTCGGCCTGCCCGGCGGTGCCATCCTCCCCCTGTACGACCCCCTCTTCTCCTCGAAGAAGCTGCGTCACGTGCTGGTGCGCCACGAGCAGGGCTCGGGCCACGCTGCCACCGGTTACGCACAGGTCACCGGCAAGGTCGGCGTCTGCATCGCCACCTCCGGCCCGGGTGCCACCAACCTGGTCACCCCGCTGGCCGACGCCAACCTGGACTCCGTCCCGATGGTCGCCATCACCGGCCAGGTCGGCCGTTCCCTGCTGGGCACCGACGCCTTCCAGGAGGCGGACATCCGTGGTGTCACGATGCCGATCACGAAGCACAACTTCATGGTCACCGACCCGAACGACATCGCCCGCACCCTGATGGAGGCCTTCCACCTCGCTCTGACCGGTCGCCCGGGCCCCGTCCTGGTCGACATCCCGAAGGACATCCAGAACGCGGAGTTCGACTTCGTCTGGCCGCCGAAGATGGATCTGCCGGGCTACAAGCCGGTCACCACGCCGCACTCCCGCCAGATCACCCAGGCCGTCCAGATGATCGCCGAGGCCGAGCGTCCCTGCCTCTACGTCGGCGGCGGCGTCATCAAGGCCGACGCCAACAAGGAGCTGCTGGAGTTCGCCGAGTATACCGGCGTCCCGGTCGTCACCACCCTCATGGCCCTGGGCGCGTTCCCGGAGTCCCACCCGCTGCACATGGGCATGCCGGGCATGCACGGCGCCGTCCCGGCCGTCGGTGCCATGCAGGGCGCTGACCTGCTCATCACCATCGGCGCGCGTTTCGACGACCGCGTCACCGGCAACCTCGACGAGTTCGCCCCGGACGCCCAGGTCATCCACGCCGACATCGACCCGGCCGAGATCGGCAAGATCCGCGAGGCCGCCGTCCCGATCGTCGGCGACGCCCGCGAGGTCCTCTCCGCACTCCTGCGCACCTACAAGTCCTCCAAGAACCTCACCCCGCCGAAGATCACCGAGTGGGTCGAGTACCTGACGGACCTCAAGGAGCGCTTCCCGCGCGGCTACGACGAGCAGTCGGACGGCATGATGAGCCCGCAGTTCGTCATCGAGACCCTGTCCAAGGAGGTCGGCCCGGACGCGATCTACGTCGCCGGCGTCGGCCAGCACCAGATGTGGGCCGCGCAGTTCATCGACTTCGAGAAGCCGCGCACCTGGCTCAACTCCGGTGGTCTGGGCACGATGGGCTACTCCATCCCCGCCGCCATGGGCGCCAAGGCCGGTCTGCCGGACGCCGAGGTCTGGGCCATCGACGGTGACGGCTGCTTCCAGATGACCAACCAGGAGCTCACCACCGCCGCGGTCGAGGGCTTCCCGATCAAGGTCGCCCTCATCAACAACGGCAACCTGGGCATGGTCCGCCAGTGGCAGACCCTGTTCTACGGTGGCCGCTACTCGAACACGAAGCTGCGTGAGCAGGACGAGTACGTGCCGGACTTCGTCACGCTGTCCGAGGCGCTCGGCTGCGTCGCCTTCCGCGTCACCCGCGAGGAGGACGTCCTGCCGACGATCCAGAAGGCACGCGAGATCAACGACCGCCCGGTCGTCATCGACTTCATCGTCGGTGAGGACGCCCAGGTCTGGCCGATGGTCGCCGCCGGCGCCTCCAACTCGGACATCGAGTACGCACGTGGTCTGCGCCCCTTCTTCGAGGGTGACGAGTCCGCGGGTGAGTCCCCGGCCGACATCCACGGTGTCATGGAGAACGCCCAGGAGGAGACCGTCGAGGAAGTCCTCGAGGAGCGCGCGAACGACAGCGAGAAGGAGAACTAGGACAATGGCGAACACCGACATCATCCGCAACACCCTCAGCGTCCTGGTCCAGGACGTTGACGGCATCATCTCCCGCGTCGCAGGCATGTTCACCCGCCGTGGCTACAACCTGGTGTCCATCGTCTCGGCGCACACCGACACCCCGGGCATCAGCCGCATCACCATCGTGGTCGACGCCAACGAGCTGGTCATCGAGCAGGTCACCAAGCAGCTCAACAAGATCATCCCGGTGCTCAAGGTCGTCCGCCTCGAGGAGGACACCACCATCGCCCGCGCCATCATGCTGGTGAAGGTCAACGCCGACAACACCAACCGCCCGCAGGTCGTCGACGCCGCGAACATCTTCCGCGCCCGCATCGTCGACGTGGCCCAGGAGTCCGTGGTCATCGAGGCCACCGGTACCCCGGGCAAGCTGCGCGCCCTGCTGGAGGTCCTCGAGCCCTTCGGTATCCGTGAGCTCATCCAGTCCGGTCAGATCGCCCTCAACCGCGGTCCGAAGACGATGGCACCGTCCAAGTAACACCCCCTCATCCCACCTGGTGAGACAACACGCATGAAAGTCCCACCAGGTGGGGTACCCCTGTCTCATGTTGTGGTACAAACAACAACAGCACTTGTATAAGACGAAAGGCGAG
>LSQX01403563.1_pt1 | contig 18593 bp, 14 predicted proteins | sample 654561 | NCBI WGS metagenome assembly LSQX01 (sample SAMN04489861, study PRJNA283612) | anaerobic digester metagenome | isolation source: 4 biogas reactors fed with cattle manure at either 37C or 55C with and... | place: Denmark: Kongens Lyngby | collected 2014
CGCCTCCCCCGCCCTCACCCGCTTCACGGGTTCGGGCACCCCCTCCGTTCCGGAGGGGGCTAGCGGACGGTATCGTGAAAGAGAAAGCTTCTGACTGTCGCCAGCAGTTGAGTCCTCCCCCTCGCCGAGCGCAGCTTGCTGCGTCCGGAAAGGGGGCCGGGGGGGGAGGTTGTCGTTCAACGGCCGACGCATCTAAACGGCAGATGCGTCGCTCCAAACGACGTACGGCTACGGCACAGGTCGGCGCGGGGGCCGACCTCTCCAACGGCAAACAGCATACGGCAACGGCCCCCTGCGAGGGCGCAGGGGCCACAACGACAGACGGCTTAAAGCAACGGCTCGGCATCGGCCGCTCAGGTATACACGAACTGCGCGGTTGCCGTGCAGTCCGCGTCCGCGATCAGGCGCGCCCAGTGCGCGCTGAAGCCCGGCGGGAAAACGTGCGTGCGCTGCTCCCCAGCGCCCACCATGATCGTCTCCGTCGCCGCAAACGTCCCATCGCCCAGCACGTCCGTCTCCAGCGTGAACTCCACCGGGCCGCCACCTGTCTGCGCGAGGTGCAGGCACTTGTGCTCGAAGCCGGTCATCAGGAACGGGTCCGACGGCTCACCCGCGGTCACCTTTGTTCGCCGCCATGGCCCGCCCCAGCCCTGCGGCTTGCCAAGGCCCCACAGGTCGTCCGTCTTCCCCATCCACAGCCCGGCCATCGGCTGGCCGCCCAGCGGGTTGTTGTCGCCATTGGGCGTGTTCTGATTGCCCGCCAGCACCAGCAGCCCCGCCCACGAGCAGTAGTCCGGGATGATCCGCAGATGCTGGCAGACCGGCTTGATCGGGAAGATGCCGCCGCCGTAGACCTGCGCGGGCAGCTCGTAGAAGATCCCGTGGCAGTCCATCATGAAGCGCTCCGTCTCCACCTCGCGGATGCGCGTCCACTCAGTCAGCCAGCCATGGTCGTAGCACTGCGAGGCCTTCGGCAGCCGCCATGTCCCCCACTCGCCATCAATCAGCACCTTCAATATCGCCGACGCCTCATCCCAGCCGATCGCGAAGATCGCGTTGCCGAGATTGCGCCGCCCCGCCGCCTCCATGAACGGCTTCTCCTCGATGGTGCGCCACATCTCGCCATCCCACTCGGCAAGTCGCCCCGCCGCGTGCTTGCCCAGGTAGTCGCGCTCATCGTAGGAATTGTTGCAGACCACCACGCGGCCCATGCCGGTATGACCGCCTTTGTAGTGCGGCCACATGCCCTCCGGCAGCGACAGTTCGCCCTTAAGGTCGAAGAGCTGCTCACAGGCGAGGGTCTCCACGTTGCACTCGAAGAACAGACCCTCCATGGTGAGGAAGTAGACCATGTTCCCCGGATCGTAGAGGTGGTCCATCGTGGCGGTGAGCCGATGCGGCGCGAGGGCATCAATCGTGCGCACATTCGCATCCGGGTCAATGATGTGCGGGCCGATGATCATCTGATCGGTCTTCATGTGGATGAAGCGGTTGGCGTAGACGCCGATGACGCTCTCCTCGCGCTTTGTCATCTTGAGGTTCGCGTCAATGGTGTAGAGGCCCGTGCCTGAGCCGGACTTCGGGTTCGACGGGTAGGTGATCATCCAGAGCCGGTCGGCCCACGGCATGAGCGCGCCGATGCCGGCCTCTGTCCGCCGCGGGACCATGTCCGCGGTGACGTGCAGGTGCGGGAATACGCCGCTGATGTTCGTGTGGTCGGGCATGATAGGTTCCCTCTCCTCGCGGCTTAAGAACGTCCGGAGCACGAGCTTGTGCGCTCGACGAGGCGATCGCAAGGTAGCGTGTAGCCGCGGGAGGCAGTGTGATGCCTCCCCTCCAGACGGCTGGGCAACGACTCACTACCGCCTATTCTTTCCTCGCCTCGATCGCGACCTTCGCGCCATCTGACAGGCGAACCTTCCAGACGCCCGCCGCGCGAACGATCTCCTCGACGCCCTCACCGAGGCACTTAGGCTCGGCGAACTCCTCGGTCTCGCAGGGCAGGATGACATCCGCGCGAACGCCCGCGGGCAGCGTCACGCCTATGCCGAAGCGCTGCTCGTCGCGCTCCCATGCGACCTCGATCTCCCCGTGCGGCGTCGCCATGCGGCCCTCGCACCACTGTAGGTCGAGCGGGATCGGCGCGATCGTCGCGCGCGCGAAGGCAGGCTCGGCGGGTTCGATGCCAAGCTGCTGGGTCTGCAGGAAGAACGCCGGCCCGGCCGACCATGCGTGACAGTGGCTGCGCGTGTCGCCGAACATCTCCCACGCGGTCGTGGCGCCCTGACGGAGCATCTCGCCCCAGTAATGCCGCGTCCAGTCGGCGATGCGGTCGTACATCCCGAGTTTGCTGAGCGCCTCGAAGCTGAAGAACATAAAGAACGGGCTGCCGATCTCGACGAAGCCCTCGGGCGGGTCGTAGACGTGCTGCTTGACGATCGTCATGCGCTCCTCAGGCACGACTCCGCAGAGGTAGCAGACCGTCTGCGTCTGCTGGCTGCGGACCTCAGAGCGCGTGCCGTCAGCGTGGATGGAGTCGATGTAGGCCGCGGAGGCCTCGTCCCACAGGTGCGCGTTGATCGCCTCGGCAAGCTCATCGGCCGCCGCGCGGAACTGCGCCGCATCGTCCTCCTCGCCGAGCAGTTCGGCCATCAGCGCCCCCCGCCGCAAGGCCTCGACCAGCCACGCGTTGTTATGCGTGACGACACCCGCATGCGGCGTGTCCATCGGCGCCCAGTCGATCATGTTCCACGCGGCGATCTCCAGCAGGCCGTCGGCGTTGCGCATGTCGAGGAAGTTTCGCAGCGTCTGCGTCACGCTCGGGTAGATCTCGCGCTGGAAGTCGAGGTCGCCGTCCCAGAGGTAGGTCTCCTGGCAGGCGAGCACCCACAGTTCGGCCCACGCGGTGAGGATGCCAGGACTGCCGGAGGGAACGCGGCTCTCGGGCACCGGTGAGCGGAACATGGACTGCGCCGCAAGCCGCCAGTTGCGCTTCGCGAACTCATAGGTACCGAAGGCGGCGTAGGCGATCAGGCCCTCGTTGCGGGCGTCGCCCACCCACAGCGCCTGCTCGTAGAGCGGGCAGTCCACGAAGGTATCCTCCATGCAGCAGCGGGCGGTGTGCAGGCAGAGTTCGTAGATGCGGTTGAGAAGCTCATCGGAGCAGTGGAAGGCACCGCGGCGGGGCACCGGCATGGTGTGAAAGTGCACCAGCAGCTCGCGAATGCGCACCGGCGCCGACAGATCGCGAATCGTGAGGATCATGTAGCGCAGGCCCCGGCGGTGGAAGCTGCGGAAGCGCTGCACGCCCTCGCGCGTGATGTAACGCAGGCCCGCGTCAATGCGCGTCCACTGCGGCTCGCCATCGCGGAAGGCCTCGAAGCCGTAGAAGTCGAGCACCGCGCCCTCAGGCGCCTCGACCTCGAACTCCAGCATCCCGCTGACCTCTTTGCCGAAGTCGATCATCAGGCGCGTGTCGCCCTCAGTGTTCGGGTGCACGGTGGTCACTTCAGCGTTTGCCGCGCAGAGCGCGTGCGGGTCATCAACCCGCGGCGCGCCGCCGACAAAGCTGGCGAACTGCGTCGCCATGCCGCCATGTTCTGTGCGGAGATGAGCTGCGCCGAGAGGCTCGAAGCGAAGATCGGAGGCGGCAAGCGCATCGGCATCCGGGGATGCGAGCGCAGCGTCAATGCGCCCCTGCGCATCTTCCACCGTTCGCGGGTCGAAGACGCTCGCGACGAACTCGTTCGCATCGCCGAAGGGAGGCACAAGCTCAAGCTCGGTCCCGGCGTCGAGGGCGAAGTTCAGCGTCGCGTAGGTGCGCGTGGTGCCGGAGTCGATCACCAGCAGGTTGTCGCCGGCCTGAAGCTGCATGCTGACGGGCGTGTCGCGCGGTCCGACCTCCAGCGGCTGGCCGTTCAGGCTCGCGCTGCGCAGACCCAGCCGCCCGTGGGGCAGGAGCATAGCCTCGCAGGCCTCCGGAGCGCGAACGATGCTCGCGACCAGCGCCGCGACCGGGTCGGCGATGTCGCCCTCGGGCAGATGCTCGCGGAAGTTGATGTCGATCGTGTGCTGCGGCGGACGGACGGTATCGGCCCACATGAGCCGCTCGGGGTAGACCGGGTCTTCGGTGAGAAACGGGATCTCGCGCGGCGACATGCCCGTCCACGGCTCGGTGCCTACCGGCCCGATCTCCACCGCCTGCGACCAGCGACTGTCGTCGAACTCGCCGCAGGTCCAGCCGCGCAGATCCTCGCGCGCGTCGAAGTACTCGGCCCAGCCCATCTGCATCGCCACGCGCGGCACACTGCGCCGCCAGCCGGTGTGCGGAGCGACGAACCACGAGCGGTCGGTCACGACCTCCGTTCCGTCCGCGATGAGCCGCACGATCAGCCCGCCGCGACCGGGCATGTACTGATAGGTGGAGGCGCCGATGTTATGCACCAGCACGGCGATGACGTTATCACCCGCCCGCAGATGGCGCGCGACATCGTGCGTGTCATACTGCTGATCGAAGGGCCAGCAGCGGTTGGGCCCGCGTCCGATGTAGGCGCCGTTGATGTAGAGCACGTAGCGGCTGTCGGCGGAGATATGCAGCAGGGCGCTGTCGGGCGCCTCATTGAGCGCGAAGGTCTTTCGTGCCGCCAGGTAGTAGTTCGGCGGCGATGCGTCGCCTTCGATGAAGATCCACTGTGCGTCTGCGAACGGGTGGCCGTTGGCGGTCAAGTCTATCAACTCCGGTATATGCGCTCGACGCGCGAAATTGTGCGGGAGGAGGTCTATGCGCCGCAGGATGGCATCAGACCTCCGTTGGGACATGTCCGGCGGTAGTGAGCGGGCAGACAAAGGAGGACGGGAGCGGCGCGGGGAATACCCGGTCGGAGACGTGACAGGCGGACCGCGCTGATGCAGCCACACTGGAGAGGGAGCCCGAGATGTCGCCCTGGTACTACCTCATAGTCGTCATCGAGGTCCCGATCCTCCTGGGGGTCGCCTACGTCGGCGGCATCTGGCTCTATGTAGTCATCGCTTTCGCCACTCTCATGGGGATGGGCGAGCTTTACTCGAGCCTGATAGTGCGCGGTTCGCGTCCGGAAGCGGCGATTGGCTATCTTGCCGCGCTGCTGCTGCTGGCCGCCGCTCAGTTCGCGCCCGCTGAGCTGTGGGCCGAACTGGTGCTCCTGAGCCTCTTTGCGGCGATGGCAGGACCGCTGGCGGCGCAGTTTGCCCGCACCGGTGAGCCGGGCCGGATTCGCGATGCGGCGCTCACCACGCTGGGCGTCCTCTACATCGCACTGCCGATGGCCTTTATCTTTCTCCTGTGGAAGCTGGACATCCCGCTGATGGTCACGGGGCAGTCCGAGGGGCAGTTGAAGGGGCGCCTCGCCGCGCTGCTGATCGTCTTCGCGGCCGTCTGGATGTCCGACACCGCCGCCTGGGCGATCGGTAAGCTCTTCGGCAGATCAAAGATGACGCCGCAGCTTAGCCCCAACAAGACCTGGGAAGGAGCGGTCGCCGGCGGGGTCTTCGGCGTGGGCATCACGCTGCTGGTCGGCGTCGGCTGGGCCGGGCTTCCCTTCGCGCACGGCCTCGTACTCGGCATTATCCTTGCAGCCGCCGCTCAGATCGGCGATCTCGCCGAGTCGGTCATCAAGCGCGACCTCGGACTGCGCGACTTTGGCACGCTCCTTGGCCCGCACGGCGGAATGCTCGACACCTTCGACGGCCTGCTCTTTGCAGCGCCGATTGCGTGGTTCTATCTCTGGCTCTTTGTCGGCTGAAGGCAGTTGCGGGAGGATTGAGACTCGATGATCATCGGTGTTCCGCGTGAGATCAAGGATGGCGAAAAGCGTGTTGCGATCGCTCTGCCGGGACTCGACGCGCTGGTGCGGGCGGGGCATACGGTACTGATCGAGCAGAATGCAGGCGTCGCCAGTGGCATCTCGGACGAGGACTACAGCGCTCACGGCGCGCGGATGGTCAGCGCCGACGCCGCCTGGGGCGAGGCGGAGATGGTCGTCAAGGTCAAGGAACCGCTGCCGGAGGAGTATGAGCGGCTGCGCTCGGACCTGACGCTCTTCACCTATCTGCACCTCGCCTCGTCCCGTGAGCTTACTGAGGCCCTGCTTGAGTCGGGCATCACGGCTCTCGCGTATGAGACCGTGCAGACCGCAGACGGACATCTGCCGCTGCTTGAGCCGATGAGCCAGGTGGCGGGTAAGCTCGCGACGCAAGTTGGAGTGCGCTGCCTCGAATCCACCTGGGGTGGCCGAGGTGTACTGGCCGGTGGCGTTACAGGCGTCGCGCCTGCGGAGATAGTCATCATCGGTGCGGGCACTGTCGGCTCCAGCGCCGCCCAGGTCGCCGTCGGTCTCGGCGCACAGGTGACGCTGCTCGATATTGACGCGCGCAGGCTGCGGTACATGGATGAGATATCCAAAGGGCGACTGATCACCCTGTTCTCGAACCCCTACACCGTAGCGCGTTGCGCGAGCTATGCGGACCTGCTGATCGGCGCCGTCCTCGTCCCGGGCGCTTCGTGCCCCGCGAGTTGTGACGGACGAGATGGTGCGCGGCATGAAGTCGGGCGCGGCCATCGTTGACGTCGCCATCGATCAGGGGGGCTGCATTGAGACGATCCGCGCCACCAGCCACTCCGAGCCGACGTACCGCATGCACGACGTCATCCACTACGCGGTGCCGAACATGCCGGCGCTTGTGCCGCGAACATCCACACTCGCACTGACCAGCGTAACGCTTCCGTATGTGATGAAGGTCGCCGAACTGGGCGTGGCCGAGGCGTGCGCCAATGACAGCGCGCTTTGTGGCGCGCTCAGCGTCCGCGGCGGCGCGATCACGCACGGTGTCGTAGCGCAGGCATTCCCGGACCTGGCCGGGTAAACTCGGGCGAGTGACACCGCGGCCGCGGGGGTCTCATGGTGAGCCGAAGAAGCAGACGCAGGAGCAGCAGTCGCTCGAGCAAACAGATGATCCTCGCCGATATCGTCTGGACGGCGGTCGCCGGCGGACTGGCACTGGCCGGGATCATAGTGGCCGCGCGTTACCAGTACGCCATGCACAGTACCGGGATTCGCACCGCGCTCATCGTAGTCGCGGTGGGACTGGGCGCGGCGGGCGGCCTGATCACCGACCGGCTCACCGGGGGCCACCGACGTCGCGGCCGCCCCACCACCTCCCGCAAGGCGGTCCGCCGCAACCGCACGACCGCGTTCGTCATCAGCGGCGTCATCATCGCCAGTTGCATCGTGACCGCCTTCATGGGCGAGCAACTGTGGCTGGTCGTGGGGGCCTCAGTAGTTGTGCTCGCGATCACCTGGCTGTGGTATGCGCTGGAGGCGTCGGGTCTCACGCGAGGGGTCAAGCCGCAGCAGATGAGCAAGCAGCGCTCCCGGCGCGAGTGGGACGACTGGGAACCTGCCGACAATGATGAAGAGCAAGAGGAGGATTACGAGGAGGAGAATGAAGAAAGCGGCTCAGGATGAAGCCTCTTTTCCTCAACAAAAGCTTGAGCAAAGCTTGAGTGAAAACAGTAGCCTTCTACCTGGCAAACAGCTACAATGCACTCGTTGGTAACGCAGTGGATTGCCTTGTCCGCCTCCTCTGCGATCAAGGATTGTTGACGCCCGCCTTCTTTCCCGGGAATGGCGGGCGTCTTTCCATTTGCGGGGATGACAACCCGCCGCCACGGCAGCGACGTCTGCCCGCCCGGACAGGAGTGTCCGGGCCACGGGACGGCGCCGCCGCAGCAGCAGTATCTGCTCAGTCCACCACCACCGTGAGGCTGTTGTTGAGCTTCGTGATCTCCGGCAGCGCACCGGCGGCGTCAAGTGTCACTACCATCTCCCCCGTCGCCTCTGCGGGAAGCTCAAAGCTCACCTCGGCAGTCTTCGGCTGGAAGTCCAACGGCGCGGCAATCGCGGGCACCTGCGCCTCAGCGATCACCTCGCCGTTGCGGCTCAGCGTCGCCACGGAAGCGGGGGCTTCCACGGAGCCGATGTTGTGCACGACGACCGTCACGCGCCCGTCCGCGATGCGAGCCCCTTCAGTCGCCGACAGCGCCAGGTCCGGGCGGTTCGGCGACCATTCGGCGGCCTGCACCAGCTCCAGCAGTATCTCCACCTCGCCTGTCGCCGGCAGGTTGAGCGGCACTCTCCGGCCGCGCTCGATCTGCACCTCGCGAGGCTCCGCGCTCCCGACGGTGAGGCGCCACGTGCCCGCCTGCAGCCCCCACGGGCGCATCCCGATCTCACGCGCGTCGCCGAAGTTCCACGCAGTGACCTCCAGCCGCTCCGGCTGATACTCGCGCACGAGGGCCGCGAAGTCGTAGCCCGCATCCCAGCTAACCGCGAGCGTCGGCCACGGTGCACTGCCACGACCGTTGAGCGCGTTGCCGCCGCAGTATACCCACGGCAGCAGGTAGCGCGCCCACGGGTAGACGCGGTCCTTGTGCGCATCTGCCTTCGTGTAGATCGGGTAGGCTCGCTCGTTGTTGCGCCACGCGTTCATCGCGGTGGCTTCGAGGTAATCAAGGTCGCCGGTGACTTGCCAGCCGACGATGCCGGGAATCTCCTCGTAGTAGATGCCGCGCTGGAAGAAGTCGTCATTTGCGATGCGCTGTGCGCGCTCATCGGCCCCGGCTATCAGCAGGCTGTCCCACGTTCCCTCGCCGATCGCCCGCCGCAGATCCGGCGCCGCCATGTTAAGCACCTGAGTCCAACGTGGATATTCGCGCTCCAGATAGCCGACCAGCGGCTCAATGAAGCGAGTGTCCCCTGTTAGCTGGTATGCGGCGTTCATCATCATCACGATCTCGGAGGTGTAGACATCCTGCTCGGGGCCGATCTCGTGATCCTCGAAGGCGACCCAGGGAGGAATGACGCCGGCCGGCTTGCCCGCCGTCTCTGCCATCGTGTCCTCCACCCACGCCTCCATCCACTCGATCATGTGCTGAGACGCGACCGGATGGCCGCTGTACCATGCCAGCCACATCGAGGAGACCATCGCGGTGGCGTTGAGGCCCACGTCATGGCTGAACTCGCCCTCGGTCTTCATCTCTTCGGCGGTAAAGAAGTTGCTCTTAAAGTGCCGATGGCCGGGGCCGGTGATGCCTGTCCAGTAGTCCACGTTCGACGCGGTCTCCATGATCTGCTCAATGTGCAGCGGATCGCCGTAGCGCACCAGCGCCATCGTTGGCTCGAGGTAGCTTGCCTCCTCCGCCGAGTGGACGATGTCCGTCCACGGCTCGCTCCAGCCGTTGACCATCCGGCCGGAGGCCCAGTGGGCTGCGAGGTAAGTCTCCATCGCCTCCGCAAGCTTCTCATCACCCGACAGCAGCCAGAGGAACGAGTACTCGTTAAAGAGCTTCGTGTCATCGTTCCACATGTCCGCGCGGCCGGTGACATAGCCGCTCTCATCCTGTCGCTCATCAATCCACCAGTGGATCGTATCTCGCGCAGAGATGGCCGCCTCCCGCGCATACTTCGCCACCAGCGGGAACTGCTCCGGCCCGGAGGGCTGCTCGGTCCACTCCGGCCACTGCCGGAACTTCGCCCAGTGCGCCATGTTCAGCGCGTCCTCGTTGTCCGGGTCGAAGTGCAGGGCGCGGAAGACGCCGCGGGTGAGGTTGTTGTCGCGATTGACGCCGCGCAGGTAGTGAACGAAGTTGATGCCCATCTGCGAGGTGAAGTCCTCGTTGAGGAGGCGGTTGTAGTCGCGGGCGAAGGCCTCGCCCTCGGCCGCCGCGGGGACAAGCTCCGCCGAAAGCTGCGGAATGCCCGCCAGCGTGAAGCCCTCGGAGGAGACGACCTCCACCAGCGGCCTGCTCCCGGCCGGGAAGATCATGCCCGGCGAGACCAGCGCCAGGTCGAGTACGCGATCGGCGGCGCCCTGCCAGTCCACCTGCACGTCCGCGCTGGTGTAGAAAGCGGTCGGCTCGTAGGGATGGCGCACGGTCACCCGGAAGACCTGCGCGTTGGCGTCGCCGGTCAGTGGCAGGCGAACGCGCAGAGATCGCGCGGCGCTGTCCTCGGACATCGCCTCACCGGCAAGGTAAAGATGCCGCGTTGGCCTTACCTCAAGCTGAGGCGCCTCGCCCGCGCCCGGGATGAGGAACTGCCGATCGGCCGGGTCAAGCTTCTCCAGTAGCGGCGCCGCCTGGTTCGTGATGCCGCTGACGACCTCGGCGTAGTCCTCCTGGTCGGCGGTGAGCCCCTCGGGCGCAAGTCGCGGTGAGGCGAGATCCTGCGTGGAGCCGGTCGCGCCGAGGCTCCAGGTGGTCATCTCGCCCCCCGGCACGTCCTCAGTCACGTGAAAAAGCTGCACCTCGCCGACCCGCGAACTGCCGGGCAGCATCAGCGTGGGCTGAGGCAGATCCGGAAGCGGCATCCGTGTGACGCCCGCCGCGGTTGACTGACCGATGAGCTGCTGTGCCGGGAGGCTGAAGCTCTCACCCTCAGGAGTTCGGCCCACGATCACCACGTAGTTTGCGGCCCCTTCGCCTTCGAAGCTGAAGGTCGCCTCGCGCGGCATGACCACCCCGCCCTGCTCGAAGCGAACCGAGGGTTCAAACCGCCCGTCGGCGAGTGTCGCTGACTCGATGTAGCGCATGTCTATCTCTGTCGGCTGGAGGCGGCTCACGGTGACCGCCGCAGTCCCTGCATCAGCGGCGACTGTGATGCGATTCGGGTCGCCCTCGATCATGAAGCTGTTGCGCCGCTCATCAAGCTGGTCGTCGGAGTATGCGAAGGGCGGGCTCTCGCTAAGATCGGCAAGCCGGCCCTCCATCAGCGCGATGACCTCTTCATCTGAGACGGCCCGATCGAGCATGACGAGTTCGTCGTAGACCGCATCGGCCGCCTGCGTCCAGCCATGCCGGTTCACCGGAGGATTGCCCCCAACGCCGATCCCGAGCGGCGTAGCGGGAGGGAAGGGGCGCTCGCCCCACGTTGAATACTTAAGCTCCCCGTTGTCATAGAAGCGCACGCCCTCCGAGGCGTCCCACGTCATGACGATGTGACGCCAGTCACCCGCCTTCCAGGTGTTGATCCCCTCGGTGTAGTTCGGCCCGTGCTGGCCGCCCTCGCGATCAACCACCCACAGGTAGAAGGACCCGCCCTTGATGTTCGCGCGGATGAACTGCTGGAAGTAGGTGTCCTCGACTGCCGAGACATTTACGAGGTAAGGGCCAGTGGAGCCGCTGCCGGAGCGCACTTCCGGATCGTCGAGGTCGTACTGCGGCTGGAACCAGTATGAAACCGTTCCGCGCTCGCCGTAGAGATGGCCGGTGGCGTCGTAGTTGAGCGAGGTGGCAGCGCCCTCATCTTTGCCCAGCTCTCGCTCCTTACTCTTCTGCGTATGCACGGCCTGCCCGATTCGTCCCTCGACTATCCGCGCATTTAGCAGACTCGTCGGCCGCGGGTTACCGCGCGCATACGCGGCTGTCGTGTCCACATCGTAGGGCGCATAGAACGTAATGCCCCTCGCGTCGAACTCGGCGGGCGTCAGTGGCTGTGCCCACGCCACGGCGCAAATCAGAGTCAGAAGCGACATGATGATCGCGTTGCGCATAGCAGATCAGCTCCCATCGGCATTGCTGCAATGGACGTCAACTCCGGCACTTGAGCATGTACCATTTCCGACGACCGTCGGCAGGATCGCGTTCGACGGCGGATGCCCGCCTGTCAACTGCCCACAGCGAACAGATCGTCGCAATCTTCGGGCATGAGAGGCTCGGTGACGCGTGTTGTTCCCGGGGGACACTGCGGCCCGCAGCCACACGGATAGTCGCGCGGGCCAAAGCCCAGCCGCGGCGCGAACTGCCGCCACATCTGAGGCGATTCGGTGCAGAGGAAGACGGGCAGATCGGCATCATACCGACGGATCTCCTCCAGGTAGAAGTCGTAGACCTCAGCGCGGAGATGGTGCGGGAAAGGCCCGGGGCGGATACCACGCATCTCCTCAACCGCCTCGCGCATCCCCCCAAGGAACCGCGGATCCAGGGCATCGGGATCAATGATCCGCTCCAGTTCAACTGCCGGCATCCACGCGATGAAGCACAGGCCGATCGTCTCCGGGCGCGCCTGCGTCATCACGCCCTCGATCATCTCCCGCGCCTCATCCTGCCAGCCCCGCACCGGCACGATCGGCTTGATCTTCACGCGCACCGGGTAGCCTGCATCGCGACATTCCGCCGCAGCCGCGATACGCTCCTCGGTGGTGCCCGAACGCGGCTCAAGCTCCCGGCTGACGGTCGCGCTCGTCATGCTCCACAGGCAGATCGTGCGCGGCAGTAGCGCCTCAGTCAGAAAGCCCACGTTCGCGCTCTTTGTGTGGATCAGGTGCCACTGATCCGGCGTATCCGCGAAGTACTCCGACAGCAGCGAGATCAGCCCGTACTCCGGCTCGAATGCGAGGATGTCCGTCAGGCAGGAGTTGAACATGAAGACCTTCTGCCACCGGTTGGCCTCGACAGTTGGCGCTACGGCGCGCTCAAGATACTCCTCCGCGTTCGTGAAGATCGCCGCGACCTTCCCCCCGCTGCAGTAGGCGCAGCCGTGCGGGCAGCCGTAGATCGTGTCGAACTGCCAGCGCGAGCGACAGATGCGGCCGGAGTCGGCCCGTTCATTGTGCCGCTGCGGGCCGCCATGCCCGAGCATCGTCCACAGCAGCGACTGCGGCGTCCCCTCCGGGCAGCGCTCGAGCACCGGTGCAATCTCCGGCGCGCCATCGGCCTGCCAGCGGGTGAAGATGAGGTCCGGCTCCGTGTGCTCCGCATGCTCGCCCTGGCGGACGCGCGAGTTCACCCAGCCTCGCTCTTCCACCATGCGCGGGACATCATCCACTGTCACGACCTGAACATCCGCGAGGTCCCGCCCTATTGCGCCGAGCATGCGCTCGGTTCGGCGCAGGCAGAGGCTGTCGCTAAGCGTGTCCTCGAACGCGTAGATCGCTTCGGGCGCCAGATCGTACATTGCGCAACCCTCACTCCTCCGGGATCAGGATGGCCGCTTCGCCCAGCCGCAGGCTGAGCGTCTCCACCGGCTCACCGAGCGTACCGTCGGCTCGCAGTGGTCATGATGCTCTCTTTCCCGGGAAGCAGCTTCAGCAGTGCATAGTTGCCCGACAGGTGGGGCGAATCCTGCCTCCGTGGCGCAGGGCTCCGCCAAACTTGACAGCCCCTGCCCATGCTGGTACTCTTCTTGATGGGCGCATACAGGCGTGCAGCCGGGAGGAAGAAGGCTCCTGCCATTGCACTGACCTATCAGGAGTTGAACGGGGTGGGGGAGCTTACTGAGCGACAACAGACGATCGCGGCCGCCGTGGTGGCGGAGCACATTCGCACGGCTCAGCCGGTGGGTTCTGAGGTGCTACGGGCGACAGCGGGTTTCGGCTGCAGTTCGGCCACGATCCGCAACGAGATGGTGCGGCTGGAGCGGCAGGGCTACCTCGAGCAGCCGCATACCTCCGCCGGTCGCGTGCCGCTCGGGCCCGCCTACCGCCTGTACGTTGATGGCCTTCGCATGACCGACAGCCGCCTCGATCGCGATATGACGTGGATCCAGGGGGAACTGCGGCGGGTTGCGGGGCAGCCGGAGGCGGCGCTGAGGCTCAGCTCTGCGATCCTGTCGCGCATCACCCGCTATCCGGCTGTCGTCGTGGCGCCCAGTGGTGGCGGTCCACGGCTGATTGACCTGTCCCTGTCGCCGGTCAGCGCCACGAATGTGCTGCTGTCATGGCTCGACGACCGCGGCAGCAGCGAAGAGGCGCTCATCGAGATCGCCGCTCCGATCACCGCCAATGAGGTCGCGCGGATCGAGGGCGAGTTGCGCGGAAGCTGCGTGGGGCGCCCCCTCGACACCGACTTCGCCATCGAAGGGCTCGATGCGGCCGGCGAGGACCTGCTCCGCGGCATACGTGAGGCGTTCGACGAGGCGGGAAGTGGGCAGGTCTATGTCGAAGGAACAACGTATATACTCGATCAGCCCGAGTTCGAGGAGCTCGAGCGACTGCGGCGGCTCATAGGCACACTCAACCAGTCACCGCTGCTGCGACGGGCACTTGGCGCCGCGGCGCGAGGCCAGACGGCCTCCGCGAGCATCGGTGAGGAGCACAACATCGGGGCTTTGCGCGATTGTTCGGTGGTTGCCGCGTCATACTCGGCAGGCGGACTGCGAGAGGGCGCGCTGGGTGTCGTAGGCCCGATGCGGATGCGGTACTCGCAGGCGCTGGAGATGGTCGCCGCGATAGCGCGTCATCTCAGCCAGGCGCTCGCGCGAGATCGAGAGCAGTAGTTGGCGCACAGACCACATGCAATGACAATGAGCGCCCGCACACCGGCGACGACGAGCAAGCGGGCATTGTCACAGGAGGACATTCGGAGATGCTGGACAAGGGTGGCAGGAGGATCAACGTGGTGGGCAGTGACGATGAGCAGCGAGTAGACGAGCAGACGCCGACCGAGGAGCATGACGCGTCCGCGGCTACGGATGAGACTTCCGCCGAGGAGCCGCAGAGCATCGAGGAGCTTCAGGCGGAAATCGAGCGGCTTCGTGAGGAACTGGCTGAGGAGAACGATCGGCACCTGCGGGCGGTTGCTGAACTGCAGAACTACCGCCGCCGGGTGTCGCGCGAACACAGCGAACGGGCGCGCTATGCCGGCCAGGACGTCATCTCGAGCATCCTGCCGGTGATGGACAACCTGCAGCGGGTGCTCGAGCACCAGGAGCAGGCCGGTAGCGAGGAGTTCGCCCGCGGCGTGCAGATGACCGTGGAGGAGTTTTTCCGCGTATTGAGCCAGTTCGGCGTGACGGTGATTGACTGTCAGGGACAGCGATTCGACCCGGAGAAACACGAGGCGGTGGCGCGCGTCACTACCACCGAGGTGCCCGAGGGCACCGTTGTGGCGGTGGACGCCCCGGGCTACTGCCTGCACGACCGTTGCCTGCGGCCGGCCCGAGTGGTCGTCGCTCACAGCGGCGATGAGGACGAAGCGGGGTCCTGACGCAGTGAGCGCTGCTTGACAGTGTGAACGCAGGGGGGCTATAATCCACCGAGTTTGGGAGGCAGCCGATGGGTTCACGTCAACAGTTCCCCAAGGAGGGGGCGTCCAGCATGCTGAGGCCGGGCGTTGAAGAGTACGCCAAGATCCGCGTCGTCGGCGTTGGTGGCGGCGGGTCAAACGCTGTCGATCGCATGATCGAGGCCGGCCTGATGGGCGTCGAGTACCTCACGATCAATACTGATCGGCAGGTGCTGGACCTCTCAGCCGCGGATAAGAAGCTGCAGGTAGGCGAGCAGCTTACCCGCGGCCTCGGTACCGGTGGCGATCCGGAACTCGGCCGCCAGGCCGCTGAGGAGAGCCGGCAGGAGATCCTCATGTCCCTCGATGGGGCGGACATGATCTTCCTCACCGCCGGCATGGGCGGTGGCACCGGCACCGGCGCCAGCCCCGTGGTGGCACAGATTTCACGCGAACTCGGCGCTCTCACCGTGGCTGTTGTCACGAGGCCATTCGGCGTCGAGGGCAGGAAGCGCGCTCAGCTCGCCGAAGAGGGGATCGAGCAGCTCAAAGAGGTCGTTGACACCCTCATCGTCATCCCCAACGACCGGCTCCTGACCCTCACTGAGGAGGACCTCACGCTTCAGCAGGCGTTCTCACTGGCCGACACGATCCTCCAGCAGGGCGTGCAGGGCATCTCCGAGGTCATCGTGGTCCCCGGTCTGGTCAACCTCGACTTCAACGACGTGCGCGCGGTCATGAAGGACGCGGGCACGGCCATGATGGGCATCGGCGAAGCCTCCGGCGAAGGTCGCGCACAGTCGGCGGCGCAGCAGGCGATCTCCAGTCCGCTGCTTGAGACCGGCATCGAGGGCGCCCGCGCCGTGCTGCTCAACATCACCGGCGGGCCCGACATGACGCTCACCGAGGTGCATGAGGCCTCCAAGATCGTGCAGGAGGCGGCGCAGGGCGACGAGGGCTCCGATCTCACGCTCGGCGCGGTCATTGACGAGAAGATCGAGGGTACGATCCGCGTCACGGTCCTCGCCACCGGCTTCAACGCCGACTACCGGGAACGCGACCTTTCGATGCGGCGGGGAGCGAAGAAGGCCCAGGAGGAGCGCCCGTCCGCTACAGAGCGCGAGGAGCGCCCCGAACCTGCTCGCCGCGAGGAGCGCGAGCGACCTGCCGCGGCCTTCGAGGAAGAGGAGCTTCCGACCTACGACGAGGACGACATCGACATCCCGGCGTTCCTGCGCCGGAGGTAGTCGCATCAGGCAATCAACTGACGCCCCCAGCGCCGGAGAGCGCGATGGTCCGCACGGACAGGACTTGTCCGTGCCATCCAACGACTCACGCGCGGATCGGGGGCGTTGTGCTGTACCGCTCCGGGGCCGACCATGAACGCCCGCCAATACAGCCGACTTGGCTTACGCAACGTTACTCGCGAGATTGACCCTCGGCTCGTGGCTGCGATCGGGGAGTTCTTCGGTGAGGACTTCAGCCGCGTGCGTTTCTTGCAGATGGCGGCAGGGTCGCCGGCGCAGCATGCCGGCGTACTCTGGGCGCCACGCGCGCGAGCGTTCGCATGGAGCCGCAATGTCCTCTTCCCCACGGGCTACGAGACCATCTACGCCGGCGATGCGGAGTGGCGGGAGGAGAACGCGCGCACGATCGCGCATGAGCTGTGGCATGTGCTGGACTTCCGCCGCACGGGCCTGATCCGCTGGTGCTGGTTGTACGCGCGCGAGTGGCGCCGCCATGGCCTGCGGAAGATGCGGCACGCGGTGCATGAGGTCCGAGCGCGCGAGGCCGCCGCGGCATTCATCAAATCGGAAGAGTTCCGCGAGGCGCGAGCAAAGGCGCTGAGCCCCCAATGAAACGCACCGCCGCGCGCTACTGCCCCTTACTGCCCTACCTGCTTGCCGCGCTGCCTCTGCTCTATCTCGTACTCCTGCTGGCGCGCCACTACGTGGATGTTCCGGTCGCCGATCAGTGGCTGCTCGTGCCGATGATCGACAGGGCATTCCGGGGCGAACTGACCTTCACCGATCTGCACTCGGCACAATACGAGCATCGCATGCTCTTCCCCCGCCTGATCATGATCGGCCTCGCCCTCATCACCGACTGGAACACCGGATACGAGATTGCCGTCACGGTGATCCTGGCAGTCGGCACGCTGCTCGCCCTGCTGTATCAGACTCGCCTGACGCAACAGGACACCGGTTGGAGCCGCTTCAGGTGGCACATGCCGGTGCTCGCGCTGATGGTCTTCTCGCTGGGCCAGGGCGAGAACTGGTTCTGCGGGTGGCAGTTGCAGTTCCCGCTCACGGTACTGAGTGTCGTCCTCGGCTTCACCCTGCTGAGCAGGCCCGAGTGGTCACTGTGGCGCTATCTCGGCGCCATCGCGCTGGGGGGCGTGGCGACCTATTCGCTCGGCAATGGCCCGCTCTACTGGCCGCTGGCGATCGCTCTGGCGGCGGTCATGCCGTGGCGGCCGGGTCGCCTCAAGTGGGCCTCGTCGGTGCAACTGCCCTGCTCGGCTGGTGGTACAGCCGCGGCTATCTGCAGAGCACGGGCGTCCCCGTCTTCATGCCGTGGGACGGCCCGGTGCTCTTCCTGCGCTTCACGCTCGGCTTCGTCGGCGGGCCGCTGAGCAGCCATCTGCCGGAGCTCTTCGGCCTCGGCGGCATCCTGCTGCTGATCGCCTCCGCGTGGGTGCTGATAGGACGCCGGGGAGTCAGCTTCGTCGCGCTCGCACCGTGGCTGGCACTGGCCGCCTTTGCTGTGATGAGCGGCGCGATTACTGCCGCTGGCCGGCTGAACCACATCACCCTCGCAAACTGCGCCGCGTCGAAGTACCAGACCATCGGCCAGTTGCTCTGGGTGGCCAGCATAGTCCTGCTCTTCATGATCCTGACGCCGCGCGAGGGCGATCCGCCGCGCATCAAGTGGCCGCCGCGCCGGCGGATGATGGCTGTCGCTGCGGCTGCCGCGTTGGTGTTGATGACGCTGGCGCTGATACGCAGGGAGATCGTCTGGGCGGGCGAGCTGAAGCAGCAGGGGGAGTACCGCGCGTTCCTGAGGGACCTGCTGCTGGGGCCGGATGAGATGCTGCTTGATCCCCCGCTCGAAATCAGGGACGAGGTGCAGGCGGTCTGCACCACCTGCTGGCCGGTCGATCTTGAGCGGGTGGTCGAGCAGCGTCCGGTCCTGATCGAGCGCCGGCTGTCGCTCTACCGCCATGCTCTGCCGACGGACAAACCGCCCGGGCCGCGATAGATCGAACCAACGTTGGGCCGACCGCAGATGCTCCGCATCTATTGGCGATGCACGGCGATCTCGGCTCGTGCCGCCCCTCCTACGGCCAGACCGCCCACGATTCGCGGGTAGAGGCAAGCGCCTGTAAAGGGCGCGATCTTTTAATGTAGGGGACGAAGGACTTGTGATTGCGGTGGTGAATGCCTTTGGCGAAAACGCGCCAATTCGGGACGTGGAGGTGCATCATGCGTAGAGGCTTCACGCTGATCGAACTTCTTGTGGTGATCGCCATCATCGCGATTCTGGCGGCGATCCT
>LSQX01290830.1_pt4 | contig 18592 bp, 14 predicted proteins | sample 654561 | NCBI WGS metagenome assembly LSQX01 (sample SAMN04489861, study PRJNA283612) | anaerobic digester metagenome | isolation source: 4 biogas reactors fed with cattle manure at either 37C or 55C with and... | place: Denmark: Kongens Lyngby | collected 2014
GCCATCGACCAGAGAACGGTCTGACGATAACTGCGGGCAACCTGCATGGCGCAGGCAACGGGAATGACCAGCAAAGATGAAACAATCAGAGCGCCAACAGTTCTGGCAGCCACCGAAACGGTTATCGCGGTCATCAATGTGAAAATAAAATTGATGGATTTGACCGGTACACCGGCGAGCCGAGCGGCTTCCTCGTCGTAGGCGATAAAAAACAGCTCTTTATACAGCAGAATGAATGTCAGCAGAACGATAAAACTGACCAGGACAACCAGTAACAGTTCAAACTGCGTAATGGCAACGATACTGCCAAAAAGAAAGCTGTTGAAGCTGGCAGCATTCTGGACAAAACCGGATAGTACCGCAGCCAGTCCGATGCCGGTAGACAAGATGATCGCGATCGCCAGCTCTGAAAAGCGCGGTATTTTTTTCCGGATGGCATCAATGCCCAGCGCTGCCGCAACACAAGCGATCATCGCACCAAGAACAGGGTTAAAGTTAAAAATCAGACCGGCTGCGACACCCGCCAGAGATGTATGGGCCAGAGCCTCGCCGATCATGGACAAACGCCGCAGCACAATGATAATACCGATGCAGGGAATGATCAAGGCCAGCAGAATGCCGACAAGAAACGCTTTCTGCATAAAAATATAGGAAAAGATGGACAAAACCATTTTTACGCCTCCATCGGATCACAACAGACACATTCAGGATTGACAGGATGCTTGTGGCGATGGCCCAGTTCATCAACCAGCTGGCTGTGAGACAGCTCGATTAAGGAGCCGCTTTCCAGACAAAAAACACGGCTTAGGTAGGACTGGACCCGGGCTACATCATGGGTGATCATCAGGATCGTCAGCTTACGCTCTTTGTTCAGTTCGCTTAACAAACTGTATAGACTGGCTGCCGACCGCTCATCAATCCCCGTTGCCGGTTCGTCGAGAATCATCAGCTGCGGTCTGGCGACCAGTACGCGCGCCAGCATCACACGCTGTTGCTGCCCACCGGAAAGCTGTCCGACAAGTTTGCCTGCTATCTGCTCCATGCCAACCATTTCCAGCGCCTGACGAACCTGTTCCCGGTGTTGACGCCGTGCGAAGCGCATAAAGCCAATCTGAGGATAGAGACCGGTCTGAACAAGTTCCAGCGCTGTTGCGGGAAAGGATTGCGCGGTGAGGATATGTCCTTGTGGCAGATAACCGACCCGCCACCATTCATGAAACTGCCGTTGCTCCTGACCGAAAATATGAATACGGCCGGTAGCCGGCTTCAGCTGCCCAAGCAAAAGCTTAACCAGTGTGCTCTTACCTGTTCCATTGGCGCCAATGACAGCTGCGAAATCACCGGGTTGCATTGAAAAGCTAACCCGGGAAAAAACTGGCGTTCGGCCATAATAAAAACTAAGATCTTCAGTACTGATGATTGTCGTCTGTTCCACCTTGCTTAACATTTTGCTTATTACCTCTGTCTGACCACCTCACGGCTGTCAACTTATCCAGTACCATTATTCTGTACGAATCAGGAAAGAGCCCCAACCAGCGCTTCAAGGTTCTGCCTCATAATCGAAAAATAATCTTCACCAGCCGATATTTGTTCCGCAGTCAACCCTTCCAGAGGATTAAGCACAGCCGTGCGCGCACCGATTTCACGTGCTATGGTTTCGGCTACTTTAGGAGAAGCCAGTTCTTCGAAAAAAATAACTTTTACATCATGCTCTTGGGCAAAGGTGATAATCTCAGCCATGCGCGCCGGATCAGGTTCTGTTTCAGAAGCCAGACCTTCAATGCCAATCTGCTGCAGTCCGTAGGCTTCGGTCAGGTAGGCGAACGCTTCGTGAGCAACGATGATTTCACGTCGGGTCAAATCACGGAGCGCTTCGCGGTAAGCATCGTCCAGCGCAGTAAGCTCAGCAGCAGCCAGATCAGCAGCTGCCCGGAAATCAGCAGCATATTCAGGTCTGGCCGCGATTAATGCATCTCGAATCATGTTCAGCTGATGGCGTGCCTTAACAGGATCAAGCCAGACATGCGGGTCAAACTGGCCTGTCATCTCCTCATCTTCCTCTTCATCGTGATTTTCTTCTTCGAGGACATCGTCATCATGGTCATAACTGTGGCCGGCAGCCAGTAAAGACAGCCCCTTTGTTGTCTCTACCATGACCAGGTCCTTGTTGGTAAGCGATGAGGTCACTTTCTCAACCCAATGCTCCATGCCTGCTCCATTAAAAATCAACAGATCCGCTTTTTCCAGACGCACGAGATCTGAAGCATCCGGTTCCCAATGATGGGGTTCGGCACCCGGCGGAACAAGATTTGTCACCACGACATGGTCACCACCGATTCTACTGGCGAAATCATAGAGCACATAAAAGCTGGTGACAATCTGAAGGCGTTCATCACCCTGATCAGGTTCGGCTATTGGTTTACAGGCTGAAGCAGTCATCAACAGCAGTAAAATCAACAGGACGACGGTTATTCTCTTCAGCATGCGCGGCCTCCCTGTGCTTGATTATGTGTTTCACTCAGTTTTTCCGGTTTTCGTTGTCTCATCATAACCAGAGCTGGTTCACCTGTCAATTTGTCTACGTGCGGCCGGGCCGTCCAGCTCTATGCTCTGTCCGGTCCGGCCACCATCTTATTATGAGATCAACCCTCAAAGGTTATGGTATGCGTCCGATGCAGGGTCTCACCGGCCGGAACCGCCATAATACCACGTTTTTCAGCGATTTTACCACTGGATACCGTTTCGTCCGGCAATCCGCACCAGGGCTCAATACAGACAAAGGGTGCCGAAGGGCGCGTCCAGATTGCCAGATAGGGGACGCCTGGAAAATCAACCCGGACAGCACGGCCGCCCCCACGTTTAGCCAGTGTGACAGCCTGTGAGCGGATGGTGGTGAAAATCAGCGCGTCAATTTCAAAATATGAATTTTTCAAGGGCAATACAGCGCCTTTTTCAAGCACAGGTGTCAGCTCGTTATTCAGCAGATTGCCATCGACACCGCAAGTGGCCAGTTTCTCTTCCTGTTCAAAGCGCAGTTCATAGGCTTCCGGTCCTTCAGGACAGTTGAAACCCTCATGAGCGCCGAACGAAGCGTACTGTGTCGTGGCGGACTTGTTTTCGATGGTATAGGTGATGGCCAGCTGTTTGCCCAGCAGCTGGAACTTAACCGTAAAGCAGAAGGCAAAGGGATAGATGGTGCGGGTGTTTGCGTCGTCTTTGATTGCCATGCTGACGGAATCAGCGCTCTTATCCGTAACTTCAAAAACCATTTTCTTGGCGAAGCCATGTTTGGGCAGTGTGTAAGTGGCACCGTCCAGTTCATACTGGTCTTTGATAAGTCCGCCAACAATGGGGAACAGAACGGGCGCCCTGTCTGCCCAGTAGGCAGGGTCACCCTGCCACAGATGCTCTGTCCCCGCCTGATCTTTGATGCTGGCAAGCTGAGCACCCAGCGGATCAACTGCCACCGTTAAAAAGTCGTTTTTAATAATCTGGTTCATATTGTCTCAATACCTCCTGATTTGACATTTTTTATCAGTATACCGCTTATCAACTGCCTTGTGGGCATTCGTTCTGAAAAACAACGTTTCATGATTGTCAGCCTGCGTAACGACAGGCTCAGTTGTCCGTTCTGGCTACATGCAGGTCAAACAGTTCATCCGGCCTGCCCGTCAGTACCTTCCTTTGCGCTAACCCTGGTCCTGCTATCGTTAAGGCACCCGCATAACCAAGTTTGACATGGAGGTCAACCAGCTGACCATCCTGCCAGCGGAAGCTGATCCTGTGTCCTCCAGGCACATGCATACCGGAAACCCGTCCAGACGGCCATGCAGCAGGCAGGGCACGCAATAAATGCAGACAGCCGTTCCAATATTGGGCCAAGGCTTCATTCAAACATGCAGCAGCACCCAGGTTGCCATCAATCTGGAAAATCCTTGGTGGATGCAGGTCAAGCAGGCTTTCCGTGGCAAAATCAACAACAAGGCCACGCAGATGCTCACGAACGGCCTCTCCCCGTCCGGCCCGGGCAGACAGGCAGGCTACCCAGGCCCTGCTCCATCCCGTATGGCCTCCTCCCTGTTCCAGCCGGCTATCCAAGGCCAGCAGGGCTGCGTCATATTCATCAGGTCGCTCTTCCGGGTTGAACAGGTCGGATGGATAGAGACCATAAAGGTGGGACAAGTGACGATGGCCCGGTTCCACTTCTACCCTATCTTTTTCCCACTCCAGCAAACGCCCATCCTGTCCAATGGCGAAAGGCGGCAGATGATCACGCAATTGTTGCCAGCGCAGGACAGCTTCCTCGTCTGTACCTAGAATGCCGGCAGCCTTGATGGCATAACCCAAGGCGTCATAGGCCAGCTGCACATCCATAGCAGAAGAGATGCCGATACTGACCGGAAAATGTCCGGTTCCGGCAAAACGGTTTTCCGGAGACTGGCTGGGCATGATCTGAACCACCCCAGCTTCATCATAGGTGCAGTAGTCTTCATAAAAGAGTGCAACATCCCGCAGAAAGGGATAAGCTTTGCCGGCCAGAAAATCAAGGTCGCCATGATACAGATAGTGCCACCAGAAATGCTGGGCGATCCATGGCGCTGCGCCAATCCAAACCGACCAGCCATAGCTTTCAGGCGTCGCCCTGCCCCAGGCATCCGTCTGGATCGGCAGCCAGACGCCACGACAGCCATATAAGTCCCGTGCTGCTTTCCTCCCGTGTTCACTCATGCGCAGGACATAACGAAACAGCGCTTCGCTGCATTCAGAAAGGCCTGTGGCCTCTGCCGCCCAGTAGTTCATCTGCAGGTTGATATCAAAGTGGTAATCACATTCCCATGGTGGCTTTATGGCATCATTCCATTTGCCCTGAAGGTTAGCCGGCAAATCACTACCCATTGATGAAGCGACCAACAGGTAACGGCCATAGTGCGCAGCCAGGATCAGCAGGGTTTCATCGGATGCGCCTGCACGCAAAGCAGCTATCCTTTCATCGGTCGGCAGCGGGTTGTCTTCCTGATCGAGTTCGATGTCCATACGGTTCATCGCACTGCTGAAGAACCGCCGGTGAATCGCCAGTCTTTCCGGCCAGTCACGACAGGTATAAGAAAACTGCTGCCGGCTGGCTGCGGAGAGGTCGGGCATAACGGATGTTGTCACCTGGACGCTCAGAAGCAGTTCCCTGGTATCATGAAAGGCAATGCCTTCATCACAAACCTCGGTCTGTCCGTCCAGATCAAGGTCCACCTGTACAACATAAGTCATACCTTCAGGAAAGGACCCGCTGAAGCTCAGGCGCCGGCTGGTCAGATGCTGTACGCTCCGCAGCTCAGCGTCTTCTGTTCGGGATAAAACGATAAAGCCCTCAAAGGCAGCCGGACAATGACAGTGCAGGTAGATACGCTGATCCTGAGCATGCGCGATGAACTGGCTGGTCAGGATGGCTTCGGACCCTTCAGAGGATAGGACCCGGCGGCAGGCTGTCACCAGCCCTTCGCTTATATCCAGCTCGCGCCGTTCAAAGCCAACGGTTCCAGGCAGTTCGAGTGTAAGGTCAGCGGCCGGCTGGTATGCGTCGACCCGGCCGGGAAGGCCGGATATGCCGCCTAGTCCACCCAGCCAGGCATTGGCTAAGGCGGTTGCCCGAAAAAAATCCTCCTGTTGCAGTAATCTGCGTATTTCTGCCAGATGGTTGGCGCAGGTTATATTTTCCCTCTGCCGGTTCTTGCCACGCCACAGCCATTCATGGTTCAAACTGAGGACATCTTTTTTTTCAGCGTTACGGACCATAGCAGCCAAACGTCCGCTGCCGACAGGTAACCCATTCATCCAGGCTTCGTCAGGATGGGCATACCATAATTTCTTATTCATCGCACAACCTCCATCTATAGGACAGAAGACCGGTCAAAGCCGGCAGAATATGCCGGATCAGTCAGTTTTCGGCACAACAGTGATAAGATCCCCCTGATTCGGGAAACAGATGTCTCCGGAATACTCGCTGCGGCAGGCGGCGACACAGTCAGCAGGCTCCAGTCGACTGTGTACCAGAAGCAGTCTGCCGACAGCAGCCTCCCGGGCAGTCCTGCCAGCGTCAAATGACGAAGAATGCCCGTTGCGTTGATCGGTCACCTGAGCCGGTCCCCAGGAATTTTCATACACGAGCAAGTCACAGCCCGCAAAAAATGGTATGAGCGCATCCTGAAACAAGGTATCTCCGGAGAAACCGATGGAAATCCCCTCATGGCTCAATCGGTAGCAGAAACCACGGACCGGGTGGACAGAGGGATGTGTCTTCAATTCATAGTTACCTTTCGTTGTCGATAGAAGAACAGTCTCCGGACCGTGTACAGGGACTATTTTAGGGTACGCCGCCTTATAGCCGGCATCTTCCATCCAGTAGTCAACCGCTTTTTTCACCATGCGTTCCGCGTCTTCTACCGGCCCGACCATGGTTAAGTCCCTCAGGTCACGCCCTTTCAACAGCAGGTAGAAAAAAAGCGCATTCAAGCCGGCATAATGATCCGGATGAAAATGCGTAATAACAATAGTTTCAACTGCCAGCGGATCCATATCCTGATTAAGCAGGTTGTTGACGGTTGCCCAGCCGGTATCGATCAGAATGTGCTGATCCAGCAGATAACTGGCGGAGTCATTGCCTTTCTTGGGAAAACAATCCAATGAACCCAGGCAAAGCAGTTGCATAGCCATCAGCTCCTTTCATCAAAAACAGTCTTTTATTCGTCGAGCTGCAGCTGCACAAGCAGCTGTTTCAGATAGTCACGTCCAAAACTCAGGCGTTCTTCCATCTGCTCAAGGAAAGGCGGCGCTTCATAGTCATCAACAGGCGGCAGCTCACCGGACTGCAGTTTACCTTGACCCAGCCAGGCCAGCCTGGCAAACTGGCCCAGTTCACGGGCCGTCAACTCCGGGTTATGGTCAAACCATGCCGCGTTGAAAATCTCTGCTTTAAAGAGAGACTTATGATCCTCAATCGACAAGGGCAGATCAGGACAATATGCCCCAAGAATCGGCAAAATGCGAGGAAAATCAACCAGACCCATACCGGGTGCCTTACTCTGGCGAAGCACGCCTTCATCGCAAAAGGTTACAATGCCATCCTTGGTATGGGTCAAATGGGTATAAGGTGCGACGCGACTTGCAGCGCTTACCGGGTCTTCCCCGTTAAGCAGTGTATTCGCCGTATCCAGGCAGACTCCCGTCAGGTGAGGTGATGTCCGCTCGATCACCTGGAGAATGTCAAAGGTCGATTCACCATGGGTTTCAATGTTAATCCGGCAGCCATATCCTTCCAGGGTCGGCCGCAGCGCGTTGATCAACTTGACACAGGCATCGATATGGGCCTGCCAGACCACTTTATGCGTATACCGCTCTCTGCCGTTGTTGATGGCACTGCGCAGTTCATACCAGCCGCAGGCTGCCGCTGCCCTTATCTGCTTTTCCAGTTCCTGTTTGAGCGCTTCGAAACGGCCTTTATAGGTGATAGGGTTAACCGTGGCGACGGAGACATGCGTGTAAAGGTTTTGTGCGTCGGCATATGACTTGATATCTTTTAGCACACCAACATCCAGTGTGTTGCTCAGGGAATCTACACTTCCGAATTGCGCCCCTTCAAAAGACCGCTCGGCAATAAAGTCGAGGGTCTGATATGGATTAAGCTGTAAAGCCCGGATGGTATAGGTATCGATGCCAACTCTCATGTTTGCCACTCCTGATAAAAATCTACATTAAGCTGATTGCATCACCACATAAATGAAAGCTCATCTTCCTGATGCTTTTCTGCGCTAACCAGAAAGCTCGTCAGACCGTTTTCCTCGTTTAGTGCTACAGCTGCTCCCGACACGTCACGTACCCGGGGCTGTGCACAGCCATGCAGGAAGACACGCAAGGCTGGTACAGGCCCCATCCCTTCATAGGTGCCTATCCGTCGCCCGATCCGCAGCATATGAACCTGATCATGTTCCTGCAGCTGCAGTACTGTTCTGGCTACTGCACCCGAACGATACTGCTCTGTGATGCCGTCATCTTCACTCAGAACCAATGTGAAATCGCCACCGGTATAAACATGCAGATCCAGACAGTCTGGCCTATAGCGCTCCAGGCTGGGTGACCAGGGCTGCCTGATGACAATCGATCCTGCCCGGGCAAATAAACCACCGCCCCGGTCTTCAGGTGGTGTGTAGGCAATGGTCTGCCCACCTTGCAACCGTTCATCTGTCCAGAAATCATACCAGTCACCTGCCGGTAGTACAGCCTGATCACTAAAAGCCGTCACCAGGAGTGCGTCACCCAGCATGTACTGGGTCATCACATCATCATACTGGTCAGTTTCCGGCCAGGCCAGCGGCATCGAGCGCATCAGGGGCAAGCCGGTCTCATAGGCTACATGAGCGTAACTGTAAAGATAGGGAAAAAGGCTCGAACGTAATTGTGCGTAAAAACGCACGGCTTCTTCCAGATCATCGCCCAACAGCCAGGGTTGCAGCCAGTAGTTCCAATTATTTTGTTGCGTCCATGCCTGGAGGAAGCCGAAATGAATGCTTTTGATTTCAGTTACTTCGATATCGCAGCTTGTGCTGGATACGCCGCAATGCCCCAGGTTCAGCATAGAAACAAGTGGTTTGGCGCCACCACCGGTATCACCGGCCCAGGTGGCACAGTAGTGCTGGATGCCGGCGTATCCCATGGGGATGTTGATCATGGCTCTTTCTCCGGTCTGGGCGGTGTAACTCCGGCTCATCTGGCGGCCATAGACAAGAGGCAGCAGATTGTGTACTTCACGGTCATGGTAGCGATCCGCCCAGAGCCGGTCGGGGTGTTCCATGATAAAACTCGACGCATCAAGCTTGAAAGCGGAAACACCCTGGTCAACAAACGGCTTCAGATGTTCATACCAGGCTTGGCCCGGCACGGTCAGCTTATCCATACGGACCGGAAAGGAAAAATGGTCGTCCTGGATTTTGGCATCATCATTCCAGGTTTGCTCTTCTTCCCTGTAAGCGCTTTTTTCTTCTTCCCAGAGAAGGTCATAGTCGCAACAAAGCCAGAGGCTAAGCCTGAAACCCAACCGGTGCAGGGCGCCCAAAAAAGTCAAGCGGTGATAACGGCGCATATCGCGAATCCAGTATGGGATATAGAATTTGTCGGGATGCCACTTTTTATCGACACTGAAATCGTAGTGCTTTTCCATCCAGTCCGGCTCAAGGCCAACGGAGTCGCAGGGAATCTGCCGTTCCCGGAACAGCCTGGCATCATCAAGCATGGCCCGGGCATCATTTTGCTCATTGCAGATAAACATATAGCCAAAAGCATACCTCGGCAGCAAAGTCGGCCGCCCGGTTAGCCTGGTATAGAGGTCCAGCAGGCCTGCCAGGCCTTCAGCAAACATCAGGTAAAAATCACAGGGACCATCATCAGCCCGGATGTCCAGGCGGTCAGACTGTGTTGCACCCAGATCATAATGGTGTTTGAAGGTCGTGTTGACCAGGATAGCCCAGCCTCTGCTGCTGGCCAGATAAGGAATGGGGATATAGCTGCTGACATTCCTTGCCCAAAGCGTCGCCCGGCGACCCCGTTTCATGATCGCGTCCCTGTTCTCATCACCCAGACCAAACAGCCTGTCTTTGTCATGCAGCGGCATGGTCAGTGAAAAACCTTGATTTTCGCGACAGACACTCATATTTGCTGTGACCGGACTTAGTGTCACCACATCTCCGGCATCCTTACTGATCGACAACCGGGTTTCTCCGGTTTTGATCAGCCAGGCGTCGTCTGTTTCTTCTTCTGAGAAAGAAACGGCCGCCCAGTCACCTTCTATGAAACGATAGCGATTCAACAAGGGTTCCGGAAAAGGGTTTTTTCTGCTGTAACTGAAACGAAAGAGCCTGTCGGTTAAGAGCTGGACCCTGAGGTTAAGACCACTGGCCAGCGTGTATTCCCGGGTGATAGGTTTTGACAGTTTGTTACTTTCCATGTATTTCATTCCCTTCTTTGATCTGGGCGACAGCGCGTCCCAGAGCGGTCAAGCGTTGGCAATTCGGGGCATAGGCATGGGTTCTTTACCCATTTCCGCCCAAAGAAAACGCAGAAGAAGGCCGGTCTTGATCTCACGATAGGCCGGGTCATGCCAGTGGTTATGGACTTCCTGCGGATCCTCCCGCAAGTCGTACAGCTCGCCATATTCCTTGTTGTAGTAAACCGTTATTTTATAACGCTCATTCACATAAGTCTTCAGGTGGACCGTCGTCGGCTCGTGATGGTTCTCACACAGAATATGATCCCTGGCTTTGTCCTGGCTGCCCAACCAGACAGGACTTTGATCAACACCGGTCATCTCCTGTGGCACCTGCAAGCCAGCCAGCCGGAGAAAAGTGGGCGCCAGATCCACCAAAGAAGTCATGGCCGATGTAGTCCTGCCCGCCTGGATCCGTCCGGGCCAACGAACAATGAAAGGTACCCGGATCATATCTTCATAATGGAAAGGCCCCTTGGCGATCAGGCCGTGTTGACCGAAAAAATGACCATGATCTGTGGTGAAGACCACGATTGTGTCCTCTGCCAGGCCCAGATGATCAAGTTTATCCAGGATCTGGCCGATGTACTTGTCCATCATGCTGATCATGCCATAGTATACAGCCATGTCTTTTTTCATGATCTGCCTGTCACGCACATGTGAATGTAGACCGTGTACCCCATAGCCGCTTTCACGGTAAGCTGAAAAATCCGGACTTTTTTGCTGTGTTGCGGCAAAATGGGGCGGATTGAAAACATGTTCGCCTGCAGTTGCTGCCGGCAGGGTCAGATCGTCCGGATCATACATTTCGTCCCAGGGACGGGACACCAGGTACGGAGGATGGGGATCGGGAAAGCTGGCCCAGAGAAAAAATGAATCCTCATCACGCTGGTATTCATCCAGTTTCGCGCAGGACCTTTGCGCGATCCAGTTGTTGTAATGATAAGCTTCTGGAATCTCCCAGGTATGCTGTTGTGCGGGATCTTTTCTCCCGGTCGGAGCGACAAAATAGTCACGCCAGTTATCCAGTCCGTTTTCTTCCAGCCACAACGCATAGTGCTGACCGGCCCAGGCCTCATGCGTATGATTTCGCATCAGTTCCACATGTTCGAACCCATAGAAACGTTCCTTGAACGCTTTCCAGTAAGCCAGATCCTGCATCAATGGATTGGCTTCCAAAGATGGGTACGTTTCTGTAGATTTCAGAGGTTGAAAATGCGCTTTCCCGATCAGCGCTGTTCGGTAGCCGGCGGCCAGAAAATCCTCACCGACCGTGTGTTCATTTTCAGAAAGCTTTGTCCCCAGGGACCAGGCACCATGCTGGCTGGGGTATTTCCCTGTTATTATTGATGATCTCGTGGGTGTACAGGTTGGATTCGGGCAATATGCCCTGGAAAAATAAGTGCCTTGCTCCGTCAGTCTGTCAAGATTGGGTGTTGAGATTTCCGGGTTGACAAAACCCAGGGTATGCCAGTGCTGCTGGTCGCTGGTTATCAGTAGAATATTCGGTCTTTTTTTCATGTTATCCTTCTCCAGAAAAGTGCGTCAGATCATGTTGTCTGCGTTCAGCTTGCATCCATCACGCTGTATACATTATCATCTACTGGAATACCAGCGTCAATTCATTCAGTTGACAAATGGTAAAGATGAAGTCCGTCACGCTAAGCTTTTTTCTGTATTTTGTCATATTGGGGAAATAAAACGAATGTAACGCACATTTTCCTGTCTATATAGGTGAGTGCATCATACTGCCAAAGGAGGAATGTATGGAGGACGCACAGATCATCGAGCTTTTCTGGTCACGCAGCGAAGCAGCTGTTCAGGCAGCAGCAAAGAAATACGGCCGTTTACTCTATCATATTGCCTATAACATCCTGGCTAACCACGAGGACAGTGAGGAATGTGTCAACGATGTCTTTTTTCAAGCCTGGCAGACGATACCGCCGCAGCATCCTGTTTCCCTGACCGCCTATCTCGGCCGCCTTGTCAGAAACCGCTCCATAAACCGCTGGCATGAGAAGCACGCGCAGAAACGTTACGCAGGTACGGAAATACTGCTTTCTGAATTAGCTGAATGTATTCCTTCTGTTGATTCCGTGGAGCAGGAAACCGATGCGCATGAACTCTCAGCGTTCATCAGTGAATGGCTGTCCCTGCAAACAAATGACAACCGTATTTTATTTCTACGCCGCTACTGGTTTGGTGATTCTGTCAAAACGCTTTCACGCCAGACCGGAACAGCAACGAACAAACTGGCGGCACGATTGTACCGTTTGAGACAAAAACTGAAAAAAGCGATGGAAAAGGAAGGAATCAGGCCATGAAGGAGAAAAAGATATTTGATGCGATAACGGATGTCCGGGAAGAGTTGATTGAAGAAGCTGAAAACAGCAGACTGAATAAGAACAGGCGACTCTGGCAGAAAACCGCTGTCCTGGCAGCCTGCGTCGTGCTGGTCATCGCTGTTGTGCTGCTTATTCCCGGTCTGGAAAAAGAAGAAACCAAGACAGGACCCTTGCTCGATGTGGTATACCCGGATGTCTATGCTTTTGATGATGGTGAGGCAAGGATGGCCATCAGAAACCAGAATCCTGTTGATGCTGCTTTCGTTGAAGCCATCAATAATTTTTCATACAAAACAGCCACACTTCTGTTGCAGGACGATGGCCGCAACAAAAGCTACGCCCCTCTCTCTCTGTACTTTGCCCTGTCTCTGGCCTCCTCAGGCGCAAGACAGGATACCGCAACCGAATTGCTTGACGTGCTCGGTGTACCGGATACCGGGACAATGATGCAGCAATGCGGCAATCTGTATCGTTTGCTGTACCACGAGAATAAAATAGGCAAGCTGAAAATAGCCAATTCCCTCTGGTTGGATCATGATTATCGGGGGCAGCCTGTTCACTTCAAAGACGACTTCGTCAAACAGGCGGCGGAACATTTTTATGCGAGCTCACATCATGTGGATTTTGCCCAGCCTGAAACCGGGAAACAAATGGCTGCTTGGATCGCTGAGCAGACCCAGGGCACTTTAAATCCTGAAATCGAAGCTGACCCGGAACAAATTCTCGCGATCATCAACACCATCTATTTCTATGATCAGTGGGTTGACCGGTTCTCCAAAGAGGAAACATCCGAGGATATCTTTTATCTGGCTGACGGCAGTGAAGTGAAAAGCGATTTTATGAACCGGACTTGCTTCTCAGCAGGTTTCAGCCGGGGAACAAACTTCACGCGTGCCGGTCTGGCATTGAAAAACGCAGCCCAGATGGTCTTTGTCCTGCCTGATCAAGGCGTGTCACCGTATGAACTGCTGGCATCACCAGAGCTTACACGACTAACCATCGAGGGGGGCGACGAGCATAACGGTGAAGTCATCTGGAAAATCCCCAAATTCAGTTTTGGCTCAGCCTTTGACCTGAAGGACATGCTGATCAAGCTCGGTGTCAATAAAGCCTTTCAGCAGGATGCTGATTTTTCCGGGATCACCGACCATACCGCCTTTATCTCCCGAATCAGGCAGGAAACGCACATCGCGATCGATGAAAACGGCGTGGAGGCAGCTGCCTTCACCAAAATCGACTATGCCGGTGCCGCCCAACCGCAAGGCCGGGCAGAGATGATCCTTGACCGGCCTTTTATCTTTGCTGTCATCGCGCAAAATGGCAATCTGCTTTTTGTCGGTGTCTGCGAAAACCCTGCACAATGAGGCTTGTCACCTGAAACCCCAGATACTGCGATCGGCCGGTTCAGGGAAGCAGTGATCCTCCTTGCTGCAAGATACGTCTGATCTGCAAGGTGTCAAGATCCCAGACCGCCTTATCTGTGTCCACCGCAATAGCGGCCGCGACACCGGCCGCTTCACCGATCTGATTAAGATTAACCATGACACGGACAGCCCCAAAGGCGTCGGCGTCAGCGTGAATCATCCTGCCGGCCATGATCAGGTTGCTGACCTTCCTTTGTACCAGCGTTTTGAAGGGGATCTGGTAGTAGTCTGTACAACGGTTGTCTGTCCGCCACATCTGCCGGACAGGCGGACTGGTCCGGTCTTTGAAAACCTCTTCCCGCCCGTCGAGATAGCGAAAGGTAATGCCGGCATCTTCCGCGTGATGAATATCAACGCGGTAGGTACCGCAGGCAATCGCATCAGGAAAAGACACGCCATACAGCAAGTCATTTTTGTTCAGACAATAGTCGCTGGTAAAATGTCTGGTTTCCCGGATGCCCATAGACGAACACATTGCCGCGATGCGGTACGGTGAACCGGGCTGGCCGGCATGCTGGTTGAGCAGCTTCACAACCGCGAGCATCTGCCTGCGCCCTTCGATCTCAGCGTGTGTCAGATCATCGGCTTGAGCACAGTCGATCCCGAAAACATGGGTGTCGGCCCGAAAAGAAAGTTCCGGCATGGCAGGAATCGGGCCGCCCCAGCCCCAGTCTTCCGGCAAGCCAAAGACCTTGCCGTATTCTTGCAGCAGACTGGACACGTGTACATGCGACACATCGCCGTAAAGTTTAAAGCCCGGTGTGGGTGGTTGCCTGTTATCATGGTGGTAATGGTCAAGATTCAGATCATAAGCCAGGTCACCATCGCCCGAGGCATCAATAAAAAATCTGGCCAGGATCACCTGCCGCCCATCTTTATTCTCGATTACGACACCCCTCAGCTCATTTCCTTTCTGGAAGGGAGCGCAGTACATCGTATGCAGGAAAGGCTGTATCTTATTTTCCACGATCAGGCGGTCGAGCTCAATCTTCAACAACTCAGTGTCCAGCTGGTAAGCGGTATTGACACTTTTGTTGCGTAAAATGCCGCCGTCTTGATCCAGTCGATCGATGGTCTCACTGGTTAAGCCGCCGATGATCTGCCGGTTGCCTCCCATGTTGTGTAAACTGTGCCAGACATTAACCAGCCCCGCTGTCGCAGTCCCGCCAAAACAGTTCTGTTTTTCCACGATGGCGACCCGGACGCCCAGCCTGGCCGCTCTGACTGCAGCAAATACCCCCGTACAGCTACCGCCTACAACACAAAGATCAACGTCGGAAACCACCTTGATCTGACGTTCGGGTTCTTTCACATATTTCATAAGGTCACCTTCCGTTTCAGGTTGTTGCCATACCGGCTTGAGAGGCATAATCATGCGTCAGACTGAAATCCAGCCTTTTCCCGATCATAGGCTCTGATGGCATCAGCCAGATTGGCACCCAGACGAAGCAGCCTTTTCTGGCTGACCGGATTGTCCGCTGTTCCGAAATACATGGTCTCAAAAGTCAGGCTGAGCTCGATCGTGTTACTTCGTGAATAATATTTTGAACAGGTCGGCGATGCACTGGAATTCCACGCGACATCAACCTCAATGTCATTAACGGTCTGGTAGCGCATACTGTTAGGATCCTGTTCTGTCAAATTCTGCAGAAAACATCCCAGCTTCTGGTAACGACCGCTCATTTCACTTGCAGCATGAACGATAAAGCATGTATCGTTGCGTCCTCCCAAATGCCAGGGCGAATGAAGATCCAGCAGGTATTTCACATTCAGGTTCTGTGTGTAAGCCATTAATGCCGCCGTCGCAGCATAGATCGGCTCAGGTATATAGTCACGATTATGGTCATGAGGAAACCTGTTCTTCCCCTGATCACCGGCCAGGACACCATCCAGGTCGATAAAGGGCACGGCAATGACCCGCAGGCCGGGAATTGGCTCCTGCCTGAGCGTTTGAAGCATACCCTCCAACACATAGGACCCGGTTGACTCACAGCAATGGTGACGTGCTGTCAGTATCAGGCAGTTTGGCTGACTGCCGATCTCCGCCATCACCACCGGATTGTTTTTTCTGGTGTGCGTCAAGGTGCGCAGCGCTAATCCTTCTGTTACTGCAAAGCGCTGAAAACGGTCAGGCAGATAAAGCATGTTATGAGCGAAGTAAACACAGTTTTCATCTGGACCAAACGTGTAGGTAAAACGGCTGGAATGCTCAAGTACCTCAGCCCCTGCCCAATGCCAGTTCTTCAAGTCATGACTGACAGCCGGGCCATAATAGCCCAGGTAAGGTTTGCCACAAAAATCGAAAGTCCAAGTTTCATTCTGGGCACCCTCGACACAAAAAGCCCAGTAAAACCAGTCTGAAGTGGTGTCCCGCAGCTGCGGACGCACATAAGCCATGTGATCCACCACGCCAACGACATCACTATTCGCTCCGGTAAACGCTGTATTGATTTTCATTTTGTACCCAATATACCCGGGGTATATTGTCCTGCCTCCTGCCTTGGTTTTCTCCATAGAATCATCTGATCTCAACCGTTCCATCTCTTGACGATCACGAATGAACAATCGGTCATGTCACATATGCAGCTTCCATTGCTTTAATCCTGTTGTAATAGAAGGTGTTCACCGGAACCGGCACCTGGTGTTTGGCGGCAATCCGCATGACCGTTCCCGAGAAAAGATCAACCTCTGACGGACGTCTGGCCAAGGCGTCCTGCCTCATAGATGGGTAGCTGTCCGGTTTAAGTGTGCGCAGGATGGCGACACTTTTTTCAATGTCTTGCTCTGTCAGTCTGACCCCTTCTTTTCCCGCAATCAAAATCACTTCATACATTGCGTCGATCATAGAACGAAAAATTTCTTCAGATTGCAGTACCTCTGAATAAGAGGTTTCATAGACCATGCATGCCTGATTGATGCCGACATTAAGCAGAAACTTGGCCCAAAGCGCATGCCGGATGTCTTCCTCCACCGTGCAGGGCAAGCCAACAGCATCAAAAAAATTTTTGACAGCAATAAGTAAAGGTCTTTGCTGCTCACTGAACACCCCGATTTGCAACCGGCCTTTTTTTGTATAGTGCACCGCATGACCAGATCGCATCGTGTCCATCCCTATGGCGACACAGCCAAGCACAGGCTGCCAGCCGAAGCGTTCGGCGATGATTTGTTCGCTGCTGATGCCATTCAAGACAGACAAAATGATGGTTTCATCGTCAATCAAATTTTCCATCAAGTCCAAGGCCGTGTGCAAGCCACTGTACTTTGTCGCGACAATCAGGAGATCAGCAGGACGCGCCACGGCAGCATCAACCATTGTAAATGACTGTAGTTGGCCGTTAACCGTGAAAATCTGATCCTTGCTTGCTTGATAGCGGCCGGAATCCATGATGAAATGGACCTGTCCCGGCCACGCAGACTGACCAATCAAGTCACCATACATCATGCCCAGAGCCCCCATACCGATGATGGCCACATTATTGATTTTCTTATTTTGAAAAGTCATCGTTACATCCTTATCACTTTTTAACGCTATTGTACTCGTTGTGGCTCCGTTTGATCAACCTCAGAACAAAAGAAGCATTGAGAGCATAACAGATTAGCTCTCTTTATTTTTATAATAGACAACATAGCATGACTCATCCCTCGTCGCCGATCTGTCGCGGATTCTGCCGGAACATGGTTATCAATTCTTTTGTTTGTTTGCGGACGCGAAAAAACCAATTTCCTGTGGTAGATAACGTAAAAATCGGGTTTGTTGATCAATGAGTCATGGATGAACTGAAATTCACCACACGTTGTTGAATAAAGCCTGAACAAGTCCTCGGCGGACCAAGGTGTTCTTGGCCGTCGTTATCCAGGTTATGACAGGGCGCATATCATTACGCTTTACTGGTGTCTACGGCTGCATGGCACCAAACAGCACCAGCCAGGCTAATATGGATTTTGCCACCAGGCTCAGGATGATATACACTCTTTCCCCATAGAGGTAATCACGCCATTTACCGACCTTCTTGTACTGCAGGATCATATTGACCGGGAAGGTGTTGAATGCCACAAAATAGGTACCAACGATTGCCCAGACAAACCAGGGAACCCGGCTGAATTCACCGGTGCCCAGCATATAGATTATAATTGCGATCCAGGGCGCGATACCGGCAATGGAACCCCAGACAAAAGGTCCCCAGCGTACATTATCTTTGCTCCTGCCCTCATTCAGCTGCTCCATGACAAGACCGAAAAGATTCATAGTAGCGTTAACGATGAAAATCAAAATCAGTGTCGCGATATCATAAATACCGAACAGTGTGGCAATCAGCACAATCATCACAGAAGAACTAAGGGCGTACTCAAACCAACGGAATTTGTTGATGCCCTTGGCCAGATCACGATTATAGATACTGTTGAGGCTTTTAGGCAGCGCGATCAGTCCGTGAAAGAATGCTGACAGTAAAAGGAAAGATGCGACAAAAAGACCAAATGGTAAATCAAAAAGGGTTCGCGAAGCCGATACGAGGGACTGGGTCTGTGGATCAAAAGTCAGATATAACTGAATAATGGATGGTTTAAACGCTGCGATGTTCTGGATTACCGTTGTTGCCAGAAAAATCATCGCGATGCCTTGGATGAAATGCAGGGCTCCCATAATTATGTTAAACCTGCGTAACTTGAACAGCTGATCTTTTTCCATATGTACCGCTCCTTGTATCATTCTTTTGTAGCCCAGTCATAACTGTCTTAGCTGGGCTGGCCGTTACGATTCTGGGTGATCAGTTTGGTATGGCTTTACAGGGCCGGAG
>LSQX01170376.1_pt1 | contig 18589 bp, 17 predicted proteins | sample 654561 | NCBI WGS metagenome assembly LSQX01 (sample SAMN04489861, study PRJNA283612) | anaerobic digester metagenome | isolation source: 4 biogas reactors fed with cattle manure at either 37C or 55C with and... | place: Denmark: Kongens Lyngby | collected 2014
ACGGCAATTGCGTGGCGGGAGCGTGTGATTTCGGCTTCGGCCTGCACATATATTTTGAATTTTCCATTCCCCTCATAAAAGACAATAAAACAGGAGACGGATTTACTTTTGCCATTATGAGTTCATTAAATAATACAAACAACCGCACGGGCGGTTTATCCCAGGAGGAATATGGAGGTTCATTTCCGCGTGAGGGCACTTCTGAGCCATCCTCAGTAGCCGGTGGGGAACTGCTGGGCTATTCTGGTCCGGGCAATACCAGAGAATTGGGCGTAGGTCCCGACGGGGCGGGCAAAGGAGAGGGATTAAGGCCCCCCAAAATAGCGCTGCAGTTTGATACTTCAAGAACCGACGGTTTTACACCTATATACGTGGCCGGCTCGAGAAATGATCCAGACTTCGGAAGGGATGATGGACATGTTTCACTTATGTTTTGGGGTGATCCTTCTTTGACGGGAAACACACTACCTTTGACATACATAAAGGGACCAGCCGGCGTCACGCATACGTATCCCTTGAGCAGCTTCGATGACAATCGTCACGGAGAGGGGCCGACATACAGAAAAAACGGATTTCCAAGATTTTCGACTACGCTCAAGGATGGGAAAAAGCGTTTTTGCCGTATGGAGATCACGCGTAAATTATCACCGGAATCAAGCGGCTCCCACCCCGGAAGATACGAATACTATATTAAAGCCTGGATGGGTGAAGTAAGCACACTGACTGCTGATCCGGAAGAAAGAATCAGGCTTCAGGATGTGGTCCTGCCCTACAACGGTGTTCAGGAGATTAAAATCAGCGACTCTGCCTACTTTACGCATCAAGAGCATGAGGAATTCAACAGGATCTACTGGGGGTTTACGCAGGGAACAGGCTGGGATACGCAAAATATCACTCTCGAAAATATAACTGCCTTTTTACCCAATACGCCGCCCGGTCAGTGCAGCTACTCAATATCCCCCGCAGAGGCCACTCATCCGAGTACCTCCGGGACGGGTACAGTTGATGTGAATGCACCGGATAGCTGCTACTGGCTGGCCTCAAGTCTTGAAAACTATGACTGGCTGACGATTGTGTCACCTCCGTACGGGAGGGGAAACGGAAAACTTAATTACAGCATATCCGAAAATACAGGACTTCCAAGGAGCGGCACGATCATGATCGCCGATCGTCCCTTTAATATTCGTCAGGAAGGCAGCATTACCTTTGACACATACACAATCAGAAACTCCACAGGAGACACTATTTACAGAGAATCAGGAGGTTATTGTAGCAATAGCGTCAATAACAATGACACTTATACTATAGACAACAATTCGCCCGGAGTTACATTCTATTCGGGAAGTTCTTTTTGGTTCCAGACATGCATAGGAAATAGTATTAACATCACATTCGAACAGGCGGCGCAAATAGACACCAATACAAATGGCATGGTTCAGATTAGCCCAGGCTTGACGCTGACCGACTACTAATGACATGAAATCAAGCAAGGTATGTTTATGTTCCCTGATGATCAAATTCATACAGGCAGCCACATCGACATGCGCGATAACAAGGCGCTTTTGCTCGAAGTAAAAAATACCGCCGGATTGATTTTGCCCGGTTTTGACTTCACCCGTTTCAACGCGGCTTTTGCCGATGTGGAAAGGCTCTTTGCCGGCTTGTATCCCGGCTACCGCGCGTGCAATACCGCCTATCATGATTTTCGCCACACGCTGCAGGTTCTTCTGGCCATGACGCGACTGATGCACGGCGCGTCGGTGGAAGGAGTCGGCTTTACCGACCGCGAAATCAACCTGGGGCTGATAAGCGCGCTGATGCATGACACGGGCTATATACAGAAACTTGAGGACAAGGCGGGCACAGGCGCCAAATACACACTGACGCATATCAGCCGCGGCATCCGCTTCGTTGAAAACTACTACGCGGGCGATGATTATTTTGAACCTGAGATGAAAAATTTTCACGATATTTTAAGCTGCACCGGCATTCATACCATGGTTGCGGAAACGGAATTTGCATCGAAAAAGGCAGCTCTTTTGGGCAGGATGCTCGGCACGGCGGACTTGCTCGGCCAGATGGCCGACCGGCTCTATCTGGAAAAGCTCGTGATTCTTTATAATGAATTCGAAGAGGGGGCAGTGCCCGGCTTCAACAGTGAGGCGGATCTGTACCGCAAGACGGTCAGTTTCTACAGGCGCACAAAAGCGAGGTTCAAAAACGAGTTCGGGAATGTGAATCGCTTCATGATCAGCCATTTCCGCAAACGCTGGAATATCGACGCCAATCTCTATGAAGAGGCGATCGAAAAAAACATCAACTATCTGAAATATGTCCTGAAGGCCGGCCAGAAAGATATTTATCATTGTCTGCGCCGCAACGCCATATCACTGCAATAATCCCCCCGGCGGCCGATTGACTTTTCTTATCGATGTGTTAAGAAGTTCCAAGCCATAGACAATGCTCCGGCGGCAGCAGTAAACGCTTTAAACCATTTACTGCGGTTTTCCAAGCCGGGCGGGAAAGGCGCTCTGTGGCTCGAAAAAAAATTCATGCGGAGGCTCATTTGAAAATCACGGTTAAAAAAGGAAAGCTGGCACAAACAAAAACTCAGTCTGTTATTTTGCTGATATGCGAAGATGAAAAAAAACTCTCCGGCGAAGCGGCGGCAGTCGATAACAAAACGGGCGGGCTTGTGAAGGAAATGCTCAAAAGCACAGACTTTACAGGTAAGGCCCTGCAGACAGCCGTGTTGTATGCGGGGAAGAACGCGCCTTTCCGGAGAATTCTGCTGGCCGGGCTTGGTAAAAAAAATGAGCTGACAGCGGAAAAGGTACGCCAGACAGTTGCCAAAGCCGTTCGTCATCTGTGCGAACTGAAGGTGGGGCAGGCGGCAGTTGCGCCCGAGTGGAACTTGCTGCCTGGTCAAAAAAATACTCTGATTGCTTCCATGGTGCAAGGGGCGCGCCTCGGCCTTTATAAATATCTGCCCTACAAGACACAGGAAAAAGACGACAGCGCCGAAATGCCGCGCCTGGAAATTATCTGTGACCCCGCAGATTATACCCTGGCCGCCGCTGAGGCGAGAAAAGCGAATATCATCGCGGACGCCGTGTGTTTCGCCCGTGATCTGGTATCCGCGCCCGGCAATGAAATGACGCCTTCGATACTGGCCCGGCAGGCGCGCAAAATTGCCGACGGGAAGAAACTTGTCTGCAGCGTGCTGGGAAAAGCGAAGCTGAAATCACTGGGCATGAATGCGCTTCTGGCCGTGGCTGCCGGCAGCCACGAGCCGCCTCAATTTATCGTTTTGGAATACAAAGGAGCGAAAAAAAGCGCTCCCCCGGTGGTGCTGGCGGGTAAGGGGCTGACGTTTGACGCAGGCGGCATCAGCCTTAAGGTTGCGGCAAAAATGGACGAGATGAAAATGGATATGGCCGGCGCCGCTGCGGTGATGGCGGTGGCTCACGCGACGGCAAGGCTGGGCCTTGCCGTCAATCTGGTGTGTCTGATCCCCGCCGCGGAAAACATGCCCGGCGGCGGCGCTTTAAAGCCGGGCGATATTGTAAGGTCATATTCCGGAAAGACGATAGAAATTATCAATACTGACGCGGAGGGTCGTCTGATACTGGCCGATGCGCTCGCCTACGCCTACAGATACAAACCGGCCGCCGTCATCGACATTGCCACATTAACCGGCGCCTGTATTGTGGCCCTGGGCGAGGAGGTCATCGGCATGCTCGGCACGGACGACGCTCTCAAGGCCGGAATCAAAAAAGCGTCGGAAGCCGCAGGCGAACTTCTCTGGGAGCTGCCCTTGTGGGATATGTATTCCGAAATGATCAAAAGCGACATTGCCGATGTCAAAAACACAGGCGGCAGGCAGGCGGGCACGATTACGGCCGCCGCTTTTTTAAACAAGTTCACGGGAGATTATCCCTGGGTTCATCTGGATATCGCGGGGCCCGCCTGGGCCTCAAAAGACAGGCCGTACACTCCCAAAGGGGCCTCGGGCGCGGGCGTGCGTCTGCTCATTGAATATCTGAAAAATATACAGGCGAAATGACGATGGAGCCGCTTCTGGATATTCAAAACCTGAAAACCGTTTTTTCCACCGCGAAAGGACAGATCAGGGCGGTGGATGGTGTTTCTTTGTCTTTAAACGCGGGCGAAACAGTGGGTGTCGTCGGCGAATCCGGCTGCGGCAAAACAATGCTGGCCCTTTCTGTGATGAGGCTCATTCCCGCAAACGGACGCACCGCGCAGGGCCGTGTACTGTTTGACGGAGCCGACCTGCTTGCTTTACCCGAACAGAAGATGCGTGAAAAACGCGGCCGGGATATCGCGATGATTTTTCAGGAGCCGATGACTTCATTGAATCCTGTTTTGCGCGTGGGCGATCAGATCGAAGAGGCCATCAGGCTTCATCTACATCTGCCGCCCGGCCGGGCCCGTCAGATGAGCATCGAGATGCTCTCCGAGGTCGGCATTTCCTCACCGGAAAAAAGGGTGAGGGATTATCCCCATCAGTTAAGCGGGGGGATGCGCCAGCGCGTGATGATCGCCATGGCCATGTCCTGCCGGCCACGGCTGCTTTTAGCGGATGAACCCACCACCGCGCTCGATGTCACCGTTCAGGCGCAGATTCTCAATTTGATTTCACGGCTGCAGGCGAAAAATAATATGGCGGTCATGCTGATCACCCATGACCTGGGCGTTGTCGCCGAGACGACGCAGAAAGTGGCGGTGATGTATGCGGGAAAGGTTGTGGAGCTGGCAGACGCTGACCGGTTGTTCGCCCGGCCCGCACATCCCTACACCATCGGCCTTATCGAGTCGCGTCCGGCCGGATGCGCCCGGCAGGAAAGCGCGGAGGGCTATCTGAAAACCATACCCGGCGCAGTTCCCAGTCTTTATAATCTCCCCTCCGGCTGTCGCTTTGCCGAGCGCTGCGCGTGGGCGCAAGATGTGTGTCGCCACCGGGAACCGCATTTGACACAAATCGAAGAAGGCCGCTTTGCCGCCTGTTATTTTCCACAAAACATGACGCATTGAAAAGTGAGCGACGGATGACAAAAGCCCTGATGAATGTAGAGTCTGTGCAAAAAGAGTTTGCCCTGGGCGGCGGATTTTTGCAAAGCCGCACAGGGTTTGTGCGCGCCGTCGATAAGGTTGATCTGCAGATTTTTGAAGGAGAGACGCTGGGGCTGGTCGGGGAGTCCGGCTGCGGAAAGTCAACCCTGGCCCGGATTCTCATGCGCCTGGAAGATCCGGACCAGGGCAGAGTAATTTTTGAAAACCGCAATATTTTCAAACTCTCCTCAGATGAGCTCAAAAGCTACCGGCGCAATGTGCAGATGATTTTTCAGGATCCTTATTCTTCCCTCAATCCGCGCAAAACAGCACTCAGTATGATAGCCGAGCCGCTTGATATTCATGGGGTGGCAAGCCGTGCGCAAAACAGAGAGCTTGCCTTGCAGATCATGGGTAAAGTCGGCCTGACCCATGAACAGGCAAAAAGATACCCTCACGAATTCAGCGGAGGCCAAAGACAACGCATCGGCATTGCGCGGGCGCTGGCGCTCAACCCGCGGCTGGTCATCGCCGACGAGCCTGTTTCCGCGCTCGATGCGTCCATTCAGGCGCAGATACTGAATCTGCTCAAAGACCTCAAAAATGAATTCGGCCTGACCTATCTGTTCATCTCGCACGATCTTAACGTCATCCGTCACGTGTCGGACAGGATTGCCGTGATGTATCTGGGCCGTATCGTGGAGGTGGCGCAAAAAAACGATCTGTACCTGAGCCCGGCTCACCCCTACACGCGTCTGCTCTTGGCGGCCATGCCGACTTGTCTGCCGGGAGTAAAAAAGCAGACGGCGATGATAAAAGGCGAGGCAGGGGGCACAGGCAAAGGCGGCTGCCTTTTTCAAAACCGCTGCAGCTACAAAATTGATAAATGCCTCGAGCACAAACCGGAACTGCTGCCTTACGGGGAAAACAGGTGGTGCGCCTGCCACCGGACGGGAAAGATTTGATTCATGCTCAAAGAAGAAAAAGTGTTCTGGAAAAACGGTGCCCTGACGGGTGAAGGGCTTTACTGTCCGGGAACGGAAAAAAGCGGCGTCGTGATCTGCCATCCGCATCCGCTGATGGGCGGCTCGATGCACAACAATGTTGTCGAAACGCTGCAGGAGGTTTTCGCCGGCGATGGCTATGCGACGCTGCGCTTCAACTTCCGCGGCGTCGGAGGCAGCACCGGAAGCTATGATGAGGGCAGGGGAGAAAAAACGGACATCGTCTCTGCGTGCGGCTTTCTGAAAAGCCAAGGAGTTGGTGAGATTACTCTGGCCGGATATTCTTTCGGCGCCTGGGTCGCCTGCCGTCTGCTTGCCGGGGGCGATTATAATGAAGGAGACGTTGTTTTAATTTCCCCGCCGGACAAATACTTTGATTTTGACTGGGAGATGAAAAGCTCGGCCGTGAAACTGATCATCTGTGGCGACTCTGACATGTTTTGCGACGCGGCGGCCATGAGAGCCAGGGCTTATGGGCTGGGCGCGAAATTTGTGATGATCGAGGCGACGGATCATTTTTATGGAGGTAGGGAGAGGCTGCTGGCAGAGTGTTTAAAAGGATATCTTGACGAAAAAAAAGCTTGATTTTAATAAAAATAATGTTAGAGTCGGCACACATGCGTCGACGGATCGACCGGCAGCACAGGCATGAATAGGATTTTCGGGAAATATTTAGTGCACAGCTTTTTCAGTAAAGTTATGATAAACCGCTGCGAACTCTTTCACGCGGAAGGGTTCTTGCGGTTTTTTAGTTTCCGGGCAATTTCAGCCGCGGGAAACAAATTTAGAAAGGGGGACTTTTAGCATTGGCAGAAGGAAAGGTAAAATGGTTTAACGAGAAGAAGGGGTTTGGGTTTATTGAAAGTGATGAGGGTGGGGATGTCTTTGTGCACTATAGCGCAATTGCCGGCACGGGTTTTAAAACCCTCTATGAGGGGCAGAGAATTCGTTTCGATATTGAACAGGGTAACAAGGGTCCCAGCGCAGCAAACGTTACACCACTGTAGTAAATCCATTAAGTAACTTCAGAAAATGCCCCGATGTTCGCACGGGGCATTTTTTTTGATGTTTTTCTCATGCGGGTCCGTTGATGAAGAAAAATCTGATTGTCATTTTGGGGCCTACCGCTTCCGGCAAAACGAGGCTGGGCGTCAGGCTGGCGGCTGAGCTCGGCTCAGAAATCATTTCCGCCGATTCCCGGCAGGTTTACCGCGGCATGGACCTCGGCACGGGAAAGGATCTTTCCGAATACCGTCTGTCCGGCAAAACGATCGCCTGCCACTTGATCGATATCATTGACCCGGAAGAGGAGTTCAATCTCTTTGAGTATCAGAAAAGATTTTATCAGGTCTTCGGCGCATTGCACGACAAAGGTATCCTGCCGGTGATGGTCGGAGGCACGGGGCTTTACCTGGAGGCTGTGCTTGCCGGCTATGTACTGCCGGAGGCAAAGCCTGATGAGCGCTTAAGGCGGGAGCTGGCGGGGAAATCGATGGACGAGCTGCGGGCGCAGCTTCTTGCGCTGAAGCCTGAGCTGCACAACAAAACGGACCTGGAAGACCGCGGGCGGCTTATCAGAAAAATAGAAGTCGAGCTGGCCAGGAAAAAGCACGGCGAGGCTAAAAAACAAAACCCCCTCATTGACGCCTGCGTGTTCGGCATCCGCTGCCCCAGGGACCTGTTGAGGAAAAAGATCTCGGAAAGATTGAGCCACCGGCTCAAGACGGGGCTGGTCGAAGAAGTTGCCGCACTGCACGCACGGGGGCTTTCCTGGGAGAGGCTAGACAGTTTCGGCCTGGAATATCGGTATCTCGCCCGCTATCTGCAAAAGAAAATGACCTGGGAGGAAATGGCCGGCGGGCTCGAGATCGCCATCGGGCAGTTTGCCAAAAGACAGATGACCTGGTTTCGGCGCATGGAGAAAAAAGGAATTCATATCGAATGGGTGGAGGCGGACGGTTATGACCTGCTGCGAGACCGCGCAATGGAGTTATTGCATTGAAAAAAGCCTCCCTACTGCATGATTATCTCAAAAAGTACGCGGCGGGCCATCCCTGGAAGCTGGAAGCAGCTTCACTGGAGAACATTGCCCAGGTTGTGGTCATCCCGGCTCTGGCGGAGAAAAAACACATTTTTGACACGCTGGCATCGCTTGCCGCCAACGCCCCTGAAATGCTCGCCACGACGCTTGTTGTCTGCGTGATCAACAATAAGGCAGACGCGAAACAGGAGCACCGCGCGGACAATGCCGCAACTCTCGCCTTGCTTCGCGCGCTCGTGGAGAAAAAAACTCCTGCCCTTCAGGCGGCGCCCTACGCTCAAATGGAAAAGATCGCCTCGAGCAGGCTCAGGCTGTCCGTTGTTGACGCGTCTTCACCCGGCCTGGAAATACCGGCACGCGCAGGCGGTGTCGGCATGGCGCGTAAAATCGGTATGGACACGGCCTTGCGGCTGACCGCCACGCAGGGTGACGGGCCGCGCCTGATATTGAATCTCGATGCCGACACGCTGGTGGCGGCCGATTATCTGCAGGCGGTGTGCGGGGCGTTCGCTTCACGCAGGGCGCATGCCGGAGCGGTTGCCTACGAGCATCAGCCCTCCGACGATCCCGCCGAGCATGAGGCAATAATATTATATGAGATTTATCTTCGCTCCTGGGTGGCGGGACTCACCTACGCCCGCTCGCCCTATGCGTTTCACAGCGTCGGCTCGACAATGGCGGTCTCCGCGGAAGGTTATCTTGCCGTGCGCGGCATGAACCGCCGCGCGGCGGGAGAGGATTTTTATTTTTTAAACAAGCTGGCCAAAGCAGGGCCGGTAAAACAGATCAGGGAAACTGTCGTTTACCCGTCGGCACGCATCTCCGCAAGGGTTCCGTTCGGTACCGGCGCGGCGGTAAACAGGCTTGCCGCGACAGACAGTTCACCACAGATATTTTACGATGCGCGCGTGTTTAGTGTGGTCAAACAATGGCTCGCACTCGTTGCAGAATCTGCAGACAGACCCGCGGCTGAAATTATCCGCAAGGCCGCCAGGATCGACGAGGCCCTGGCCTCTTTTCTGAAGGCCCGCGGGTTTGTTGCGGCCTGGACGAAAATCAGCGCCAACGCCGCTTCTGAGCAGGTTTTACTGAAGAATTTTCACCACTGGTTTGACGGGTTCGAAACACTCAAGCTGATCAACTTCCTTTCGCGTGAATCCTTGCCGCGCACGGGCTGGAGACAGGCGCTGGAAGGAATGTTTGCCTCAGGCGGCCCGGCATTCGGTACGCAATGCGGCGCTGTGGAATCTCCGTCATTGCAGGACCCGGCCGCTGCGCTGGCGTGCCTGCGCAGGCTGACCTGACAATCGCCCTATGCGGATTATCCGCTTGACTTGCCGCGTTGTATTTGACTATAGCGTAGGCGCGTTTTTATAATCACTGCTGTTGAGCGGGAGGACATAAATGAAAGAAAATTACACCAAAAAAATTGTATGTTTACTGGCAGCCATGACAATTGCCCTGTGCACAGGCTGCGGCAAAAAAGAGGAGGCCGGGCCTCCGGATGTGCAAATAAATCCACCGCAGGCGGAAGAGCCGGCAGACCAGACTTCGGATGCGGCCCTGGAGGCGCAAGAAGAAGAGTCTCAAAAGCAGGAGGCCGAAAAAGATGTGGTAATCAGTGTGGACGGGAAAGTCCTGAAAAAAGCCGAGCTGGCCGCAAACGTCAAGAATAAAATGAAGCCTTACAAAGATATGATTCCCGCGGACAAGATAAAGGAACTGGAGCAGGGCGTCAGAAAGCAGCTTCTTGAAGAGTTTGTGGTGAAAACAGTTTTACTAAAGGAGGCGGACAGAAAAAAAATCACCGCCACTCAAAAAGATATCGAGATGTTTTATGATGAAATCAAAAGTCAGCTTCCCCCGGATAAGGAACTGTCCGCTTTTCTCAAGGAGAATAATGTCACACGCGACGACATCGTCCTGGGAATCAAAATAAGAAAACTGGTCGAAAAGGAAATGGGCGCCAAGGCAGCCCCCACGGAAAAGGAAATCAAAAACTTTTACAAGGAAAATGCCGACAAGTTCAAAACCAGCGAAACAGTCCATGTGCGTCATATTCTCGTGACGCTGGATCCGAAAGACGATGAAAAAACCAAAGCGGAAAAAAGAGAGAAAATAGAAAATCTGCGTAAAAAAATACTGGAAGGTGCTGATTTTGCGGAGGTCGCCAGAGAGAGTTCAGAATGCCCCAGCAAAGAAAACGGGGGCGACCTGGGCGAAATCAAGAAAGACCAGACGGTCAAACCCTTTGAGGATGCGGCATTCGGCCAGCAGGTCAATGTTGTCGGGCCTGTCGTGACAACTGAGTTCGGCTATCATGTTATTGAAGTTTTAGGCAAGACGCCTGAGAGCACCGTGCCCCTCGACGAGGTAAAAGACAGTATCGCCTTGCACCTGGAGCAGCAAAAGGAAGCGGACATTTTCGGCAGGCTGCTCGAAGGGCTGCGCAAAAAAGCGGACATCATCTACTACGAGAACTGATGAGAATTAAACAGCCGGGATTGATCACCGCAGGGCTCTGGATGCTGGGCACCCCGGAGTCGAGCGTTTATCTGGCACAAGGCAATAGATCGTCCGCCCTGATCAATGCGGGCTTGAGCCATGCTCTGCCTGACTACTTTCAGCAGCTCGATGCCTGGGGCATCCGGAAGGAAAAAATACAGCATATCATTTTGCTGCACAGCCACTTCGATCACGTAGGCCTTGCCCCCTGTTTAAAAAGAACATATCCTGACATAACGCTTTATGCATCGGCGCGCGCCTGGGAGCTTCTGGGCAGACAGCGCGCCGCGGGCGTCATCAACGAGTATATGCTCAAAGTATGTCGCAGGGTCAAAGGCGCCACGGAATTTCTTGACGCTTTCGACTGGCAGTGGCGCGACGACATGCACGGGGAGATTGTCGGGCAGGGAAGCAGCCTGGACCTGGGCGGGCTGACTGTTGAATTTCACGAAACGCCCGGCCATTCATCTTGCTCCATTTCCGCATATATCCCTGAATTGAGGGCTTTATTCCCCTCCGATGCCGTAGCCATTCCTTATCGCGACGAGTATGTCATCGCGGCGGGATCGAGTTTCAAGAAGTATCAGAAAAGCCTGGACAAGCTAGGCAGGCTCGATGCGGCGCTGATTTGCGCGGACCATTACGGATATATAATGAATGAAGAGGCCGGCCGCTACATTGCCGAAAGCAAAAAGGCGGCCGGGCAGATGACACACAGGCTCATCGAAGCGCTCAAAGACAATTCCGATATGGGACAGACGGCCAGGCGGCTTGTCGATGTGCATTTCCAGCTAAGGCCGGACTATTTTGTCCATCCGGATATTCTGGTCGGCACTTATACGCAAATGCTCAAACAGTTTGCCGACGACCGGCAAGAAGGCGCTATTTGAAGCTGTATCTCTCATCAGGAAACGCGCCTGTTTTCACCTCGCTGATATAGCTTTTGACTGCTTTTTTCATTTCCTGATTTAACTCGGCATATTTTTTTACAAATTTCGGCACAGCGCGGCCGGAGATTCCCAGCATGTCGTTTATCACCAGAACCTGCCCGTCGCAGTGCACCCCCGCACCGATACCGATGGTCGGCATGGACAAGGTGGCGGTTATCTCTTTGGCCAGCGCCTCGGGCACGCACTCGAGCACCAGTGAAAAAGCGCCCGCTTCTTCCAGGATTTTGGCGTCGCGCATGATGTTTTTGGCCGCGTCCTCATTTTTGCCCTGGACCTTGTAGCCGCCCAACTGGTTGACGGATTGAGGTGTCAGTCCCAGGTGCGCCATGACGGGAATACCGGCATAGGTCATTTTATAGACGATGTCCGCGTGCTCGCGGCCGCCTTCGAGTTTTACCGCCTGCGCATTGCCCTCCTTGAGCAGCCGGCCGGCGTTGGCAAGGGCGGCATCCACCGATGTCTGATAGGACATGAAAGGCATGTCCGCCACGATCATGGCCTTTTGCACACCGCGCGCGACCGCCTGTGTGTGGCGCACCATATCATCCATTGTAACGGGCAATGTCGAGTCATAGCCTAAAATAACATTCCCCAGCGAATCGCCGACGAGGATAATGTCGATATCGCATTCATCCAGTATACAGGCCATGGGATAATCATAGGCTGTGAGCATGGAGATTTTTTCGCCTTGTTCCTTCATCTTTCTGATGTCCATGATTGTCTTGCGGGTGATTTTACTTTGCGTGTTCATTTTTTGACTCCTTTCAAAAGACCCGTAATTGTTTTTGCCTGATCCGGCTTGAGTGTTCCTTTTTCCATGGCCAGTTTTACCGTGATGCGCCCCAGTTCGGCATATACTGAAGCGATCTCTGGCGGGGCCTCCGCCAGCGCCTGCATGTGTTTGCGTATTGTTCCCGCATCGCTGCGGGCGATCGGCCCCGTAAGGGCTTTTGCGCACCCGTGCGCTTCGATATTTTTAAGACTGCCGTAAACGAGCGGCAAAAAAGCCCTGCGTGCGTCTTTTCTGGAAAAACCGACACGCAGGTAAGCTGATTCGACCAGGCTCATCAGCGAGACCAGATAATTGGAGGCCATGCAGGCCGCCAGATGATAAAGAGGCTTTTGTCCGGAAGTGATGACAAGGGGAATCCCTCCGAGGTCACGCACCACAGCAGAGGCGAGCGCTTTTGCGCCTCGTCCGGCGGTCACTCCGAAGTAGCTGCCGGGAATGCTCTGCACGGCGCCTTCAATGGTGGAAAAGCTCTGCAGGGGGTGAATGCAGGCGACTTTCGCCCCGGCCTGCGCCGCGGACTCCAGAAGGTCGAGCCCTCCTGCGCCGCTCATGTGGAATACCGTCTTGCCGCGCATATCCACGCCGCGGACGGCCTGCGCGCAGGCCTGTGCGATGATGTCGTCGGGCGTGGTAATCAGCAGGCAGGCGGCATAGGCCGCCGGCTTTCCGGGATCGTGAAATGTGGGAATTTTCCCCAGGCGGGCGGCCGCTCGTCTCAGGTGGGCCGGCGATGTGTCGGCAAGGGCTGAAACCAGATGGCCCGCTTTTTTCAAAAGAATACCGATGGCTGTGCCGACCATACCGGTGCCGATGATGGCAAACGTCATCGGGTTTTTAGTTTTCGTCATAGCTCATCACTTACCGGAAATGCCCTGACGGTTGAGAAAAAACAGACAACCGACATCCGAGCCGCCTTGCCCTGTTGGTTATTCATGTGCAAGTGTTGGATTTTTAACATACCGTATGATAGGCGTCAAACTATATTTGGCAGACGGTTATCCGGTGATGACGCTTGTATTTGTGCCGCCTGTCGGCTATACAACCGCCCGGAGGTCGGGGAATAATGAAAAAAGTGGATTTGATGATTTTTGATTTTGACGGGACAATCGCGGACACGGGTGCGGATATTGTCTTTTCGGTTAATTACACTCTGGCGTCGATGAGGCTCACACCTCTGACAGACGCTGAAATTATCAGTTTTGTAGGCGACGGTGTCGTCAAATTACTGGAAAGAGCGCTGGGAGGAGAAAACAAGGCCAGAATAGAAGAGGCGATGACGATCTTCAGCTCTCACTATGAAAAGCACATGATGGACCGGACGGTTCTGTGCGCGAACATAGAAGGCGTGCTGAAGTATTTCGGCCATAAAATGAAGGTCGTCCTCACCAACAAGCGTCATCATCTGACTGCCGGCATTGCTCGTGGTTTGCGTGTTGACCGCTACTTCATGGAAATTGTCGGCGCCGATTCCACTCCCTACCAGAAGCCGGACCCCCGCACGGTGGAGTATCTTCTGGAAAAATACACAGTGTCACCGCAAAAAGCGGTTCTTATCGGGGACGGGGTCAATGACATTGCGGCGGCCCAAAATGCAGGGATAGTTTCCTGCTGTTATTTGAACGGTCTGGGGGACAGAAAGTCGCTCCTGAGAATGGGTGCTGATTTTTATTGTGAAGATCTGATCGAAATCAACACGATGTTTCAGTAATGATCGCAAAAATCAGAAAGACAATCATCAAATACTCGCTGCTGGAAAAAGAGGATCGCGTTGTTGCGGCCGTTTCCGGCGGAGCCGATTCCTGCGCCCTTTTATCGGCGCTGCATTGCCTGGGGGCTGAGTTTGGCATAACTGTTTTTCCTGCGCATTTCAATCACGGCCAGCGCGGTGCCGATGCGGACGCGGACGAGGCATTCTGCAGGCAGTTGGCCCAAAAATACGGTCTGTCTCTGGAGGCGGGGAAAATCGACGTGGCGGCCGTTCCCCGGGGCATGTCGCCGGAAGATTATTTCCGACGCGCAAGGTATGCTTTTTTGAACCTTGTCGCCTCAAAATACGGTGCGAATAAAATCGCACTGGGCCATCATCGCGGTGATCAGGCCGAGACGATTTTGATCAATATGCTGCGCGGTGGAGGCCCGGCCGGACTCAAAGGTATTTTGCCGATGCGCGACGGGTTGTATATCCGTCCGCTCATCGAGGTGTCGCGGCGTGAGATCAGCGCTTACCTCGAAAAAGAAGGGACCGGCTTTCGCGAGGATGCCTCCAACGCAAGCGGCATTTACCTGCGTAACCGCGTCCGTCAGGAGCTGATTCCTTTTTTGAAGGAAAAATACAATCCCTCCATCGAAAAAAACCTCTCACGGATGGCCGGGATTTTACGCCGCGAAGACGAATGGTCTGACATGTATGTCAGAGAAATTGCCTCCTCGGAACACATAGAGAGGGCAGACGGTAAAATTTCTCTGTCCGTGGAATATTTTAAAACTCTGCATGCCGCGCCCGCTTTCCGCCTGGTCAAAATGCTGCTGGAGGGAGCAAGACCGGAAGGCGCAGGATTTTCATTTTCGCATATTGAATCCGTTGTGCGTCTCATTTCCGCCGGCAAGACCGGAAAAAGGATTTCACTGCCGTATGGAATTGCCGTCCGAAAGGATTATGACCGTGTCGTGATCACCTGCCGGGAGGACGAAAAGCACCTGGATTACGAATACGGGGTGACAATTCCGTCTGCAGTGATTATAAAAGAAAGACAGATGACGTTCAGACTCAGCCGGCAGCCGGCCGCGTCAGTCGATTACGGCGTTCATGGGAGGGTCTTTTTCGATGAGGATAAAATAAGCGGGCCTCTGGTATTGCGCAACCGCCGGAAGGGAGACAGTTTTGCGCCTTTGGGTATGTCCGGTACGCAAAAAGTAAAAAAGCTCTTCATTGACCGTAAAATCCCCAGGCGCGAGCGCGACCGCATCGCCTTGCTGGCTGACAAAGAGTCCATTATATGGATTGAAAATCTGCATTTGAGTGAAAGGGTCAAAATAACGCCCGAAACGAAGAATGCCGTGATGCTCGAGCTTTTGCCGTCTCAGACGTCCGCCGCCGGGGTATCACAAGAAAATATTTGAGTTAAAACAGATATTATTATAAGGGTCGACAAACGTGTTAAAGGAGAGAAATATTGAATCAGTTTCAAAAAAATATCGCACTCGTTCTGACGGTGCTTCTTGTGTTTCTTCTGGTGTGGCAGCTGTTCAATCAGCAAAAACCGGGCACAAAAGAGATAAACTATACGGAGATGCTGTCTCACCTCGAAAACGGTGAGATAACGGAAGTTACCATCCAGGGATATACCGTAAGCGGGAAGCTGGCCAACGGAAGTATTTTCAAGGCTTACGCCCCGAAAGATGACGGCCTGGTGGCGATGTTCAGAGAAAAGAAAGTCCGGATTACCGCAAAGCCGCCGGAGGAAAACCCCTGGTACATGATTTTCGTGTCGTGGTTCCCGATGCTTTTGCTCATCGGCGTGTGGATTTTCTTTATGCGCCAGATGCAGGCGGGCGGCGGCAAGGCCATGTCCTTCGGCAAAAGCAGGGCGCGTCTGATTACAGACAAGTCAAAGAAAGTGACTTTTACCGACGTGGCCGGAATCGACGAGGCGAAAGCCGAGCTCGAAGAGGTTATCGATTTTCTGAAAGACCCGAAAAAATACACGAAGCTAGGCGGACGCATTCCCAAAGGGCTCTTGCTGGTCGGCCCCCCCGGAACCGGGAAAACCCTTCTGGCCAGAGCCATTGCCGGCGAGGCGGACGTTCCTTTTTTAAGCATCAGCGGCTCCGACTTCGTGGAAATGTTTGTCGGCGTCGGCGCCTCGCGCGTCAGAGACCTGTTCAGCCAGGCGAAGAAAAACGCACCGTGCATCATCTTCATTGACGAAATCGACGCCGTGGGAAGGCATCGCGGCGCGGGCCTGGGCGGCGGGCATGATGAAAGAGAGCAGACCCTCAATCAGTTGCTCGTCGAGATGGACGGTTTCGAATCGAATGAAGGGGTCATTCTGGTATCGGCCACGAACAGGCCGGATGTGCTCGACCCGGCGCTTTTGCGCCCGGGCCGTTTCGACAGGCAGGTGGTGGTTCCTCTGCCTGACGTAAAGGGACGCGAGAAGATATTTGAAGTCCACGCCCGGCGCGCGCCGGTGACGGATGATGTGGACTTTGCCGTTTTAGCGCGCGGCACGCCCGGTACCTCCGGCGCGGATATTGAAAATCTGGTCAATGAAGCGGTGCTCAATGCCGCCCGCATGAATAAAGAAAAAGTCACCATGGCGGATTTTGAATTTGCCAAAGACAAGGTTCTGATGGGGTCGGAAAGAAGAAGCCTGGTAATCAGTGAAACGGAAAAACGAAACACCGCCTACCATGAGGCGGGACACACACTGGTTGCCCGTCTTATTCCGGGCACGGACCCGATCCACAAGGTCACCATTATCCCGCGGGGCAGGGCCCTGGGGTTGACCCAGCAGTTGCCCATCGACGAAAAGCATACGTATCCCAGTAAATACCTGGAAAGCAATATCGCCGTACTGCTTGGCGGCCGCGCGGCCGAAGAGCTGGTCCTCAAAGACTTCACCACCGGCGCCGGCAACGATATTGAAAGGGCCACCAACCTGGCGCGTAAAATGGTATGCGAATGGGGGATGAGCCAGAAAATGGGACCGTTGAGCTACGGGAAAAAAGAGGAACAGATCTTCCTGGGGCGTGAATTTGCCACCCATAAGGATTACAGTGAGGATACAGCCAGAAAAATAGATGAGGAAGTCGTCACGATTGTGAAACGCAACTACGACAAGGCTGTCTCTCTTTTAACCGAACACATCGAAATTCTTCACCGGATGTCGCAGGAACTGCTGGAAAAAGAGGTTCTCAACGGAGCGGAAATCGATGAGATTATCGGCAGCGCTCTGCCTTCCGAGCATCTCGCGCAGGTCTGATAAATTGCAGACCCGCCGCCTGCACGACTATGTGTCGCCGGCGGCGATTTGTACGAAAAACAGGCACGCCGGGACTTGTATCCGCGATGCCTGTTTTATTTTAAACAGTGATTTCACTTGCATACGGTGAAGGAATTTGCGAATCGTCAAAATCGACAATCAAATCGAAGCTGTTAAAATATTAAAGAAAATCGATGTTGATCCGTACGGGGTCGCGGCGATGGCCCCGAAAACCCGTCAGCTCAATGTTATGCTCACGGGGCAACCGTGCAGGACAGCCAATATTCTCAAGCAGGAAATGCTTTCACTTGGCGCGGATGCAGCCGTTGCCAGAGGCAGTGTCGCATGCTCAATCGACCGGACGGATGTTTTGCTGATGGGAACCTTGAAGCAGCTTCGCGCCTTGCCGGATAAAATCAAAAAGCAGCCCTTCGGACTCGATGTTATCGCTCAAGAACTTCAGACTCTTCTGGGCAATATCGAGCCAAACCGCCGTATTTTTAAAACTTCACGTCGTGAAATTGTTCTCGGGGAAAAAACATTGATTATGGGCGTGCTCAATATTACACCCGATTCCTTTTCGGACGGCAATCTTTATTTTGAAACAGACAGGGCTATCGAGCATGCTTTGCGAATGCAGCAGGAGGGGGCCGACATTATCGATATCGGAGCGGCCTCATCCAGGCCGGGGGCCGAACCTGTCACCGCGGCTGAAGAAATCGACAGGCTTTTACCCGTACTCGACGGCCTTCAAGACAGTCTTAGTGTCCCCGTGTCTGTGGATACCACCAAGGCTCAGGTGGCAAAAGCGTCCCTGTCTGCCGGGGCTGAAATTGTAAACGATATCAGCGCCCTGAACAATGACGGGGAAATGGCCGCAATTGTTGCGGCGGCAGGGGCCGGGCTGATTTTAATGCACATGAGGGGCACGCCCCGAACCATGCAGACGGGAGATCTGGTCTATGCGGATCTGATGGGCGAGATCATCGATTACCTGAAAAGCAGCTTGGAAAAAGCCCGCCTGGCCGGGATAGAGGCAAAGCGGATCGCCGTTGACCCGGGGATAGGTTTCGGTAAAACTTTTGCCGACAACTGCAAAATCATCGGCAGATTGTGTGAACTAAAAACGCTCGGTCTTCCGTTGCTTATCGGGACATCCCGCAAAGCGTTCATCGGCGCCGTTACGGACTCTGCTCCCGACGGGCGTCTTGAAGGAACTGCCGCAACCGTCGCCGCTT
>LSQX01354891.1_pt1 | contig 18587 bp, 17 predicted proteins | sample 654561 | NCBI WGS metagenome assembly LSQX01 (sample SAMN04489861, study PRJNA283612) | anaerobic digester metagenome | isolation source: 4 biogas reactors fed with cattle manure at either 37C or 55C with and... | place: Denmark: Kongens Lyngby | collected 2014
GTCTCCACCAGCGCGCTGGCGTAGATGCCCGAGCGCCGGTGGGGGAAGATGATCGTCTCGTCGAGGTGCGGGTTGTGCTCCAGCAGTGACGCGAAGGGGCTCTGCGCCAGCCATGCCACGTGGGCATCGGGCAGCGCAGCCTTGATCGCACGGGGCAGTGGCGTGGTTTGTATCAAGTCTCCCATCGCCGACATGCGGACGATGAGGATACGTTCGGGCATCGGAAGACTCCCTCCAGGCTTCGGCCGGGACGGCAGAGGGTGAAGTCAGTGACGGCGTCCTACAGGTATGACTGTCGCCTCTTCAACGGCTACAAGCCGTGCGCCTACGATTCTGAGTGCGAAGACTGCGGGCACTTCGAGCCAAGAGGGCCGCGGGTGCTCGTGGTGAGAGTGACTCAACTGGGCAATATTGTCAAGTCAACGCCGGTGCTGGAAGCGCTGCACCGGAAGTTCGAGCGGCCATGGATCACGTGGCTGTGCAGCCCTGTGGCGGCGCCGCTTCTGCAGGGCCATCCGCTGGTGGATGAGGTGGTCGAGTACACCTGGGAGGCGGTGCCGCTGCTGATGGCGCGGCATTTCGACCTCATCCTGAGCCTCGAAGCCAACCGGGCGGAGGCCGCTCTCGCGCAACTGATCCCCGCCGATGACCGCCTCGGCTTCGGCGTCCATGAAACCGGCTGCCTCATGCCCATTGACGAACGCTCGGAGGGGTATGTTTCGCTGAGCCTCTCCAACCGCCTCCGCTTCAAAGAGAATCAGAAGACGCTGGCGGAGCTTTGCTTCGACCTGCTGGGCGTGCCCTACGCGGGCGAGGAGTACTCGCTCTACCCGACGGAGGATGACGTCGCCTACGCCCGAGGGTTGCTGGCGAGCTTCGGGATAGAGCCGGGGCGAGATCGTATCATCGCTCTCGGCACCGGTGGCGACACGAGCCGCTTCCCGACCAAGGACTGGCCGCCGCAGCACTTCGGCGAACTCGCCCGGATGCTCTCGACGCGCTGTGATGCGAAGCTGCTGCTGGTGGGCGGGCCACTTGAGCGCGAGGTCAATGAGGCGCTGGCGCGGGAGCTCGGCGGCATCGTGGTAAACGCCGGTTGCGGGCACAGCATGATGCAGTTCGCGGCGCTGCTTTCGCTGTGCGACGTGTCGGTGAGCGCGGACTCGTTCGTCTTCCACGTGGCGGTGGCGATGAAGACGCACGTGGTGGGCCTGTTCGGGCCGACGCCGCCGCAGGAGATGGCGATCTTCGGGCGCGGGCGGAAGATCGTGACGGAGATGCCGTGCGCACCGTGCTACCTGCGCCGGCCTGAGCAGTGCCCGCATGGAGTGGCGTGCATGAGCGGCCTGGCGCCGGAGATGGTGGCGGAGGCGGTGCTGGAAGTGCTGGAGCAAGCATGGGGAGGCGAAGAATGCGGCAGTGGCGAATCCGCACGGTGAGCGCTGCTTGAGCGCCAGACGTTCGTTCGGCAATTGAGGGAGGATCCTTATGAAGCTCGGTCTGCTGACGTTCAACATGGCGATGGAGTGGGACCTTGACACGATCATCGAGAAGTGCCTGAGCCTCGGCTTTGAGGGCGTGGAGTTTCGCACTCAGCGGGAGCATGCGCATGGCGTCGAGATCTCGCTGAGCGAGGCGTCGCGGAACGATGTGCGGAAGAAGTTCGAGGATGCGGGTGTGGCCATCTGCGGTCTCAGCACCGGCTGCGCCTTCGACGCGATCGACCAGGACCTGCTCGAGTCAAACATGGATGAGGCGCGCAAGCACCTCGATCTCGCCGCGGACCTGAACGCTGGGGGTGTGAAGGTCTACGGGAACAAGCTGCACCTCGGAGATCAGATTCCGGCGGAGCAGACGATCGAGCAGATCGGCGCCTCGCTTGCGGACCTGTCGGACTACGCGGAGAGCATCGGTGTTCAGGTGCGCTTCGAGATGCACGGCGACTTCACCTCGCCCGAGGTCTGCAACCGTCTGATGGACCTTGCGGGCGACGGGCCGGGGATCTGTCTGATATACAACTGCAACAACGCCTTCGACGTGGATGACAACGGCTCGATCGAGTGGAGTTACCGCGCGGTTGCGGACCGGGTCGGGCATGTGCACGTGCATGACCTCGCCGATCCGGCGTTCCCGTATCAGGAGCTTGTGAGGCTGCTGAAGGCGGACGGCTACGATGGCTGGTGCACCGGCGAGCTTCCGGATAGCCCCGATCGCGAGCGCGTGCTGCAGTACTTCGTCGCGCTGTGGCGGGCTTACGAGGAACTGGCGTAGGGCGGACGCACTGCGGGTTAAAGCGACGCGGTGCTTTCCCGTGGTCGTTGGAGGGGCCGGTCGCCTCAGCCCGTCCGGCCGTTTCTCCCGGCCTCGCCAGCGTCTCCGGGGCACGGACACTCCTGTCGGTGCTCTGTACGATGCGTAGCGGCAGACGGAACGGCCCGCGGGTCCCGCCCAGGGGCGGGATGGCACAACAGAGAGGGGCGCGACCAACATGGCCGCGCCCCGTGCTCGGTTCTGTGGATTGCGTGGCGGGCTCAGATGCCCAGCGCCGCGCGCTTCTTGTCGATGTGTGCCGCGATGTCCTCAGCCACCGCCACCGGATCGTCGCCCAGCGCGACCTTGCCACCGGTGATCCCCTCGAGGTCCTCGGTCAGGAGCTTGACGACCTCCGGAGAGCCACCCACAGGTGGCGTGGGGGAGACGTGCGTGTAGAGGCCGAGTGCGAGCGCCCCAAGCGCGTCGATCGTCGCCTTCTGCTCCATGTACTCCGGCGCCGTGACCGCGATCGGAAGCTGGCTCGGGTCCACGCCGAGCGCATCCGCGACCGCGCCAACCAGCAGCGCGATCCGACCGCAGTCGGTGCAGGTGCCGAAGCTCAGCACCGGCGGCACGCCCAGCGCCTCGCAGACGCCGCGCAGGCCCTCGCCCGCGAGCGACTGCGCCTCGATGGAGTTGAGACCCGCAACCTGCGTCGCGGCGTTCCCGCAGCCCGCGGAGAGCACGAGGATGTTGCGCTTGATGAGTTCCTTCACCACGCTGACGGTCAGGCTGTCCTGCGGGCCGTTCTTGAGCGTGGTGCAACTCACCATCGCGACGATGCCGCGGATCGCGCCGCCCTTGACCGCGTCGAGGAGCGGCTCGAGCGTCCCGCCGAGGGCCGTCAGCACGGCCTCAGTGGAGAAGCCGGTCATGATCTCCTGGCGCCGCTCGACCGGGTTCGTCTCCTTGCCCTTGCGCTCGATGAAGTTCGCGATGCCGATGTCGATGATCTGCTGCGCCTGCTCCGCGGCCTGCTCAGGCACGTAGTCCACGCGCTCGTGTGTCCCCGGCACGCCGATCAGCTCCGATACCGCTACGAGCTTGGTGTTGTAGCGATCTGCGATTTCGCCGAGCGACGGGACAGAGCAGTTCATGTCCATCGCGAAGACGTCGATGGCGCCGGTCGCGATTGCATATTCCTCGCAGATCCAGTTGCCGGTGAGGCCGACGAAGACCTCGCTCTCGGAGAGGCGCTGCATCATCTCCTGGCCGGTCTCGATGGAGCCGACGATGCGAAGGCCCTTCGCGCCCGCGTCCTTCGCGCGCTGCTGGACCTCCTCGGACTCGGCGGCCTGGACGAGCGCGAAGCCGATGAATGGCTCATGGCCGTTCGGGACGATGTTCACGTAGTCCGGGTCGAGGATGCCGAGGTCCACGTGCGCGGTGTGCGGCGTCGGGGTGCCGAAGATCGCGTCCTGGCCCATCTCCAGCGGCACCTGTACGCCGTAGAAGGTGGCGATGCCCATCCGCAGCGAGGTCTTCGCGAGCGAGATGTAGTCGCCATCGATGTTCGTCATGCCGCGCGCGACAGCATCCTGCAGCACGAACAGCGGGCCGCCCGGGAAGATTCCAAGCTCCCGCCAGAGTTGCTGGCGGCTTTCCGGGGCCAGCTTGCGCACCCAGATGGACTCCTCCTCGAAAGGCTGCGCCATCGAGGCGAGGATGCCCTTGCCGACCGCGACCGCGCGAGCGTTCACGTCCGGCTCGTCGATGTCGAGCACAGCGGCGAGCATATTGAGCTTGGATTCGTCCGCGATACCGAAAGGCGTCTTGCCCTCGCCGGTCGCGATCAGCGTCTTCGCCACCTCAGTTGTGTGGTGCGCGTATGCGCCCAGGCCCATCTGATTGAGATGCATCATGTTGCGCATGACCATCCCGGCGGCGTCAATGCCGCAGACGCCACGAGGGGCCTTCGCAGTGATGCGGCACGGTCCCTGACTGCAGAGCGAGCAGCGCAGACCCTGCTCACAGAACGGGCAGCGGTTGCCCTGCGCATCGTAGCGGTCCGCGACGTTGGTAGCCCCATCCGCCGCCATCACCTGGTGCTGCGCGTTTACCGTCTCGTGCTGACTGATTGTCTCCGGCATCGGTGTTTCATCCTCCCAGTGATATGGGTCGCACAACTTCTTCTACATAGTGGATTCGACGCGCGTGAGCTTTATCCCCCGATGTGGATTACACGTTCTTCAAACGGGATCCGCCGCCCGGACTCTGCGAGAGCCTGCTTCACCAGCGCAACGAGCCCGGAGCAACAGGGAACCTCCATGCGGGCCACGGTGATGCGCTGGATATCGCGCTCGCGGAAGATCTGCGTGAGCTTGTCGAGGTATGGCCCGACATCGTCGAGCTTCGGGCAGGCGGTGATGACCTGCTTGCCCGCGAGAAGGTCGGAGTGGAATGAGCCGAGGGCGTAGGGAACGCAATCGGCGGAAATGAGCAGATCGGCGCCATTGAGCCACGGTGCGTGCGGGGGCACGAGCGTAAGCTGCACGGGCCAGTTCTGCAACTCAGACCGCTGCCGCACTGACGCGGCGGGAGCGGCTGCGGGCGCGCCGAGCTTCATTGCCGCCGCACTGGGGCAGCCACCACCCGAGCAGGGACTCGCCGCAGGAACGGCCTGCTGCTGCCCGAGATGCTCGGCCACGGCCTGCTCGTCATAGTCGTCGGCCTCGCGCTCCTCGATGGTGATCGCGCCACGGGGGCACTCGCCGAGGCAGTCACCGATACCATCGCACAGCTTGTCTGCAACCAGGCGGGCCTTGCCGCCGATGATCTGGATCGCGCCCTCATGGCACGACGGCACACAGAGCCCGCAGCCATCGCACTTTTCCTCGTCAATGCTCACGATCTTACGCACTTGCTTCGTTATCATCATTGTCTCCCTGAGGTGAGGCATGGTCTTCGTTACAGGTCTCGCTCGGGACGGCCCTGGCGGCGATGCTGGCAAGGGTCGCGGCACCAAGGCCCGCTTCGAGTTCGTGCTGCACGCGCATCCAGGTGGGGCGGAGCGGACAGCAGTCGGAACGCTCGCAGATGCCGAGGCCCATCACGCAGCGGTTGACCTGCAGCGGACCCTGCACTGCGGTCACCACTTCGAGCAGGCTGATCTCCTCGGGCTTGTGGGCGAATGCGAAGCCGCCGCTGGGCCCACGCCTGCTGGTGACGATGCCGCCGTCCCGCAGCGCGCGCATGATCTTGTGCATGAAGTCTTCGGTTGTGTCGGCGGCATCCGCGAGTTCGGTGGCTGTGAAGGCCTCCGTCTCCGGATGGGTCGCCATGTGCAGCAGGGCCCGAAGACCGTATCCTGTGTCGCGCCTGATTAGCTCCATATTGATTCTGGAGTAGATTACTCCACTTTAGAATGAGTGTCAAGAGGAATCTTGGTGGCGGTGGCGTCAGTCGTGTATGGCACGCATACTCCCGTCGGTGCGTCGTAAGTCGTTGTGGCCCTCGCGCCCTCGCAAGGGGCGGCGCGAAGCGGCGCTGTCGTTCCGCGAGCGACATCAGGCAACGGCGCGGCGGGGTACAAGCCCCCGCCCTACAACAGCAACACTGCGTGGGAGCGCCGTTTATTGCCGTCCTGTGCGTCCTGTGATATAAGGGGAGCGGCAGCAATGCCGGAGAGGAGACGGGTCATTGTCCCGCGTACGGGAAGCGCATGAGATCGTTCAACTGATAGCAAGCGCCTCACCGCAGATCGAGGAGGAAGTGGCGGCCGTCTCGTCGGTGCTGCGGTCATGGGGATACGACGTTCGCGTGATGGCGCCGCTGACGCGGCCATTCGCGCGCCAACTGAAGTCGGTCGGTGTGAGGGCGCAGGATGTGCGCGAGCCGACAGGGGATTCGGTCTCGGCACGGTACGCCGATGTCCGTCACATTGCCCGGCTGCTGCGCGCGGCGAACCCGCTGCTGGTTCACGCGCACGGGCTCAGATCGGCCGCCGCTGCCGCAGTGGCGCGACATGGAGCCCCCCGGCCGCCGCTCGTGGTCTCACCGCACGCCCTGCCGCATCTGCTCGATGAAGACCCGAAGATGGGCCTGCGCGGGCAGGTGTCGGGATGGCTGCTGCGGCGGGCGGATGCGGTGGTGGTTGAGACACAGACGCAGCGCGAGGACCTTGGGCAGTTTGACGAACAGGTGGGGGAGCGGGCCGAGATGGTGCCTTACTCGCTTCCGGTGGGCGACCAGCCGGACAGCCTGGACCTCGGCCGGCGGCGGAGCCTGCTTGGGATCACGCAGGGGGCGGTGGTGATCGGCTGTGTGGTGGACGCGCTCGAGGAGGAAGCCCTCGAGATGTTTCTGGGGGCCGCCGCGTCGGTGTGCATGGACTATCCGAGCCTTGAGTTCGCGCTGATCGGGCGCGAGATGGACATCTCGCAGATGCAGGAGCGGGCGCACGCGCGCGGAGTGCTCGGCGCCACCGTCTTCGTGGATCCGCACGACCGCTTCCGGCGGGCGATCGCCGCGCTGAATGTGCTGGTGACGCCGCAGCGGGGGTGGCCGTCGGGGATGCTCGCGCTGCAGGCGCTCGCGGCGGAGGTCGGGGTGGTGGCGATCGAGGGTGGTGAGGTCGCGGAGATGCTGATGGGACACGCGCGGGTGACGCTGGCGAGTGCCGACGGGGCGGAGGCGCTCGGGCAGGCGATCATCAGGCGCCTGCGCGTGGCGGCGCAGCAGATGCGCCCTGAGCGCGAGCAGGTGGTGGAGACGCCGTCAATCGCGCCGTTCCTGGTGTCCCGCGCGTTCTACGACCTCGGGGAGTCATGGGCGACCCCCGAGCGCCATGGGGGAGCCGAGGATGACACCGCGATTGACCCCGCGGAGACCTTTGCGCCGACAAAGGCGGCACGGGCGCTAATCGGGATCTACCAGAGGTTGTTGGAGTAGTCGTTCCGTGCCACCCACACTCCTGTGCGTGTGTCGTAAGTCGTTGTGGCCCTCGCGCCCTCGCGAGGGGCGGCGCGAAGCGGCGCTGCCGTTCGAGGACGGCAACGGCGGCCTCACCCCCCCGGCCCCCCTCTCCCTTGGACTTCGCTGCGCGAAGTCACTCGGGACGAGGGGGGAGGAACGACACGGCAACGGCCGACGCATCCAAACAACGGGATGCGTCGCTCCGAACGGCTCACGACAACGGCAACGGCAACGGCAACGGCAACGGCAACGGCTAACAGCACAGGTCGGCGCGGGGGCCGACCTCTCCAACGACGAAACGACCAAAGGCAACGGTCGGCGCATCAACTTCATCAACAGAAAGAGGCGCCCGGATTCGGGCGCCTCTTTGTGCTCACGAAGCGGGTCCGACGCGACGAGCCATCACTCGACGGTGGTCGCCGCGACGGCCTCGGGCAGGTTCGCCAGTGGCGCGTAGTTCTGCAGGCAACAGGCGGTAGATGCGGCCCAGGAATTCGCCAGGTCCCACGAGGAAGCGGCTCCCGCGGCCTCCGCATCGTTCGGGTAGACCGTGATCAGACGGACGTCATCCACGTAGATCGTGGGCTTGCCGCGTATCGCCTCCACGCGAACCTGGTGCTCACGCACGTCGGCGTAGGAGAGGATGTGTACGACGCGGGTATCCACGATGCGGGCGCGCTCAGCGGCGCTGAAGCCGGCCGCGGAGGTGCGGATCACGAAGAACGAGTAGCCGTTGACACCGATGTCGAAGGTGTCGGGTATGACCCTCGCGTCGGTGATCGGCTTCTCATCCTCCCCGGCAAGAATGACCACTTCATCCTCCGGCTGCGCGGCGGCGGGGAGAACCGCACCGAGCAGCACCATGCACAACACGAGCAGTCCTACGGTGTACTTGGTCATCTGTTTTCACCCTCCCGGGCGACCTCGGTCTGACGCCGCGAATCGGTCTCAGTCATCCAGCGCGAGGCCGCCGAAGCGTCGTTGACGTCTGCTGTATTCAGCTATTGCTGCATCAAGGTGCTCCGGCTGGAAGTCTGGCCAGTACTCCGTCATCGGGTAGAACTCGGCATAGGCTATCTGCCAGAGCATGAAGTTACTGACTCGCAGGTCACCCCCGGGCCGGATGAGCAGGTCAACCGGGGGCAGGTCCGGGACGTAAAGATAGCTGCCGAACATGTCCGGGCCGATGTCGTCAAGCTGCAACTCACCGGCCGCGACGAGTCGCGCTATCTCCTTCGCCGCGTCGGTGATCTCCACCTGCCCGCCGTAGTTGACGCACAGGTTGAGGATCATGTCGTCGTTTGCGGCGGTTGCCTCCTCGGCATTGCTCAACGCGCGCTGCAACGGCGCCGGAAGCTCCCACCGCCGGCCGGAGACCTTCAGCCTCACGCCGTGGCGGCATAGCTCCTGAAGCTCCACGAGCAGCGCGGTCTCGATAAGCTCCATGAGCGCGTCAACCTCGGGAGTGGGGCGGGCCCAGTTCTCGGTGCTGAAGGCGTAGAGCGATACGGCCTCGATGTCGCGAGCCTGAGCGGCTCGCATGAAGCGACGAGCCGCGTGTCTGCCGGCCCGATGGCCCTCCTCACGATCGAGGCCACGTTCTACTGCCCAGCGGCCATTGCCGTCCATGATGACGGCGACATGCCGCGGGATCAGGACCTGTTCATCAGTCATCTACAGATACTCCATTCCCATTTTGATCATCAGGCAAACAGGCCCGGGAGATTTCCCGGGCCTGAATGCGAAGGTTCTATTGTTCGGGCGCCGCCAGAGGGACACGCCATTCGCGGGCTACAGTGAGTTCGACTTTGCCTGATTCGGGGCAGCGCTGGCGTATGACCATGGAGCGGCGGTGGTCGGCATCATCGGCCGGGTTCGGTCCGATATGCTGCACATCAGCGACACTTGCTCCGACGTCGGCGAGCATCTTCGCGGCGCGTTCGAGAGGATAGCCGATGACGTTCGGGAGCGGCTCGATCATAGTTCCAGGATCTCTTTGATCTTCTCTTCGCCGATCTCGTCGATCATCTTCACGTGCTCGTTGGTGAGGTCCTGGACCTCTTCCTTGCCGACGCGGACCTCATCCTCGGAGAGCCCCTCGGCCTTCTCCATCTTATCGATGGCATCGTTGGTCGCGCGGCGGGTGTTGCGGACGGCAACGCGGCCGTCCTCGAGGCGCTTCTTCACCTGGCGGGAGAGCTCCTCACGGCGCTCCTCGGTGAGCGAGGGGATCTCCAGGCGGATGACGTTGCCATCGTTGGTGGGCATCAGGCCAAGTTCTGAGGTCATGATGGCCTTCTCGATGGCGGAGAGGGCGTTCTTGTCCCACGGGGTGATCTGCAGGAGGCGCAGATCCACCACCTGTATTGAACCGATCTGGTTCAGGGGGACTTTGGTGCCGTAGTATTCGATCTCCAGGTTGTCGACGAGGGCGGGAGAGGCCCTGCCGGTGCGGTAGGCGGCGATGTCTTTGCGGATGACTTCGACCGTTTTGTCCATGTCGGCCTTCGCTTTGGCAATCAGCCGGTCCATGCTTATCCCTCCGTAGAGTGGAGTCGGGAGCTATTGCACCGTAGTGCCGATCGACTCGCCCCTGATACACCGGATGATGTTGCCCGGCACATTCATGTTGAAGACGATGATCGGCAGCTTGTTGTCCTTCGCGAGCGAGATAGCAGTCGCGTCCATGACGCGTAGATCGCGGTTGAGGACATCAAGGTGGGTTATCTCGCGCAGAAGGGTGGCGTTGGAGTTGTGATCGGGGTCGCTGTCGTAGACGCCGTCCACGTCGGTGGCTTTCATGATGACGTCGGCCCCGATCTCCAGGGCGCGCAGGACGCCGGCGGTGTCGCTGGTGAAGAACGGGTTGCCGGTGCCGGCGCCGAAGATGACGACGCGGCCCTTCTCGAGGTGGCGCGTGGCGCGGCGGCGGATGAACGGTTCGGCGACCTCGCGCATGTCAATGGCGGTCTGAACGCGGGTGTCAACGTCCCGGCTCTCCAGTGCATCCTGGAGAGCCAGGGCGTTAATGACGGTTGCGACCATGCCGGCGTAGTCGGCGGCTGCGCGTTCCATGCCCTCGGCGGCGGCATCCTGTCCGCGCCAGATGTTTCCGCCGCCGACGACGATGGCTATCTCGGCGCCGAGTGCCTGTGCATCACGGATCTCATCGGCGATGCGGCCGACGGTGGGCCAGTGAATGCCGCCACTGTCGGGGCCGCGGAATGCACCGCCGCTGAGCTTGAGCAGCAGGCGCTTGTACTTTGTGTCACCGGCAGGATGTTCTGATGCCACGCGATCTACTCCTGTTCCTCGCCGACCTGAAAGCGGACGAAGCGGGCGATGACGATGCGCTCACCGGTGGTGCTGACGAGCTCGTTGAGCTTGTCTTCGATGGTGAGGCTATCGTCGCGGATGAAGGGCTGCTTGATGAGGCAGACGCTCTCGTAGAACTTCTGCAGCCGCCCCTCGACCATCTTCTCCACGATATGCTCGGGCTTGCCCTCCTCGAGTGCCTGCTGCTTGAGGACCTCGCGCTCGTGCTCGAGGGCCTCGCAGGGGACATCCTCGGGGGCGATCCACTTCGGGTGCATGGCAGCGACCTGCATGGCGATGTCGCGGCCGAACTCGCGGAACTCATCGGTGCGTGCGACAAAGTCGGTTTCAGAACGCAGGTCAACGAGCACGCCGATCTGGTTGCCGGCATGGATGTAGGAGGCGATGACGCCCTCCTCGGCCGCGCGGCCCTCGCGGGCCATGGCGACGTCAATGCCCTTCTGGCGCAGCAGATCGACGGCTTTGTCCATGTCGCCGGCGGCCTCAGTCAGGGCGTTCTTGCAGTCCATGAAACCGGCGCCGGTCTTCTCACGCAGCTTCTTGACTTGTTCAGCATTGACTGACATACGATATCCTCCTGGGTCCGCGGCGGCTCTGCAGGGCGACCGCGAAGACTGGGGCTGGTTTAGGCTTCCTCGTCGATGAGGTCAATGAACTCGTCTTCGACGAACTGATCCTCGGGGGCGCCGACGAACTCCTCTGCCTCCTCCGCGGGGGCGGCGGCCTGCTGCTCTTTCGCCATAGCGGCCTCTTCGGCAGCGATGGCTTTGGCGACAAGCTCCTCATCAAGCTCGATGCCCTCTCGGGCGGCCATGGCTTCGGCCTGCTCGATGGTGTCGGCCTGTGCGATGAGCTTCTGCTGATGCTCAAGCTGGCCCTCGATGATGGCGTCTGCCACGAGGTTGGCGAAGAGCCGGATGGCGCGGATGGCGTCATCATTGCCGGGGATCGGGTAGTCTATCGGCTCGGGATCGCAGTTGGTGTCGATGACGGCGACGACGGGCAGACCGAGCTTGACTCCCTCAGCGACAGCGGTCTCCTCGCGCTTGGTGTCAACTACGAACATGGCGTCGGGGACGCCGTCCATGTTGCGGATGCCGCCGAGCGAGTGCTCGAGCTTTTCGAGTTCGCGGGAGAGGCGGAGGGCTTCCTTCTTCGTGAGGCGGGCCCACTCGCCGCGGTCGCGAGCTTCCTCGAGCTGGGTCATGTGCTCGATGCGGCTGCGCATGGTCTGCCAGTTGGTGAGCATGCCGCCGAGCCAGCGATTGGTGACGTAGGGCATGCCGCACTTCTCGGCTGCTTCCTCGATGGACTCCTGTCCCTGCCGCTTGGTGCCGACGAAGAGGACTTTGCCGCCCTTGCTGGCGAGGTCTTTGATGAAATCGTGGGCATTCTCGACGAGTCTGAGCGTGGCGTGAAGGTCGATGATGTAGATGCCGTTGCGCTCGTGGTAGATGAACGGCTTCATCTTCGGGTTCCAGCGTCGTGTCTGGTGGCCGAAGTGCACGCCAGCTTCGAGCAGTTCCTTCATTGTAACGAGAGCCAAGGTGATCTTTCCTCCAATGCCACGGCCGCAGTTGCGGCCGCACGTCAAAACGCTTCGGCCGAGAACGGCCGAGCAGCGCCGACGTTGGTACGTCAGGCTTTTCGGCTGCGGCGACGCTGCCGCAACCGTGCTGTTGTCCCCTGTTGGGGGAGTTGGAGTTTATCACACAGGGGAAAAGAAAGCAACGGAAGCGACGGCAGCAACGGCAGCAACGGCAGCAACGGCAGCAACGGCAGCAACGGCAGCAACGGCAGCAACGGCAGCAACGGCAGCAACGGCAGCAACGGCAGCCTCGCCCCCCGGCCGCCCTCTCCCGTAGCTCGCGGGGCGAGCACATGGCGGGCGAGGGGGGACTCTTCGTCGTTGTGGCCCCTGCGCCCTCGCAGGGGGCGGCGCGAAGCGACGCTGTCGTTTGCCGTAGCCGTTGTCGTTCATGTGGCACGGGTGCCCCCACCCGTGCGTCGTGCCGTGCGTAGCGATTGTCCGAGCGACCCACGGGTCCCACCCACGGGCGGGATGGCACATGTAAGCTAAGGCTGCTTCTGCCGTTGCCGCAGTCGCTGAACTGCCCCTCGCCCTGTGTGCATAGACGACATGAGCAGGCGGGAGAGGGGAGGAACGGCCTACGGCAGCAATGCCAGCAATGGCGAACGGCAACGGCACAGGTCGGCGCGGGGGGCCGACCTCTCCAACGACAAAGACAACGGCAGGCGGCTACGGGAGTGTGATCGTCTGCTCCACGACGCCGGCGCGCTGGGATGTCGCGTGGAGCGTGACCTCTCCGCCGGGTTCGGCCCGGATGAACCACTCAAGCTCCCCCGAGCGCGCATGAGGCGCCAGGTGCCCGATCTGACGATGCAGCGCGTTGGAGAGCAACTCCATGCCATCATGCAGCGACAGGGACACCCGCACCGGCTTGAGCGAGCGGAGCTTCAGCGCTCGCTCGGTGATGTTCGTCGCGAAACCGCCATCGTTCATTACCCGCGCGCGAATGCGGTAGACCTCGGACGCGACGGCAGTGGCGTCAATCTCGGAGATTACCAGGCGCGGGCGGCGCCGGCAGTACTCCAGGATGAAGCGCGAAGATCCCGGCGCGATGGTATCCCGCAGGTTTTCAAAAGAAGGGTTGATCATCCAGAATTTGCGGAAGCCACCGATCTCTACCGGGCCAAGCTGGGGGTGCTCGACCTCATGCCAGTCTACGAAGATCCCGTAGTCGGGATGCTCATCATGATAGCGGATGGCATCCTTCTGGAACCCCGGGCGCGCTCCGGATCCGGCGGCGAAGTAGTCCTGTGTTGATACGCCCGCGGCATTGTAGATGTTGCCCTGCTCGACCTCGAAGTGAAAGAGACCGAGGTGCTGATAGCCCCAGTCGGCGGAGTGGCCCCTGAGGGCGACCGGGGGCTGGTCGGCTGAGCGGTAGTCAATAGTCGGCAGCAGGGTCAGGTCGGTCAGTTCGGCGGCGCGGGTGCCAAGCTCGCGGAAGATGGCGAGGTCGGCGCGCGGTATGTCATCAACCGTTCCGGTGCTTGGCGGCATGAGGATGGCGCTGCAGCCGCAGTGGAAGCCGAGTATGCCGAAGATGTTCTCGTGGGCGTAGACGAAGTCGGCGATAGCGCGCATTTCGGGCTCGGAGAAGGGGTAATCGCCCGCGCCGCCCTGCTCATGCTCCTGATGCCAGTTCGCGGGCCAGTTGCGGTTGAAGTCATGCGAGCGCGCGCAGCGGCGGAACTCTCCGCCGTCCCAGTCGGCGATCAGGCCCTCCGGATAGACGGCATAGAAGGTGCCCTCGTGATCGGTCGGCTCCCGCGGCACAAGGATTCGCGGATCGTCCTCGAGCGGCTTCCAGGTGCCGTCGGGGCGCTCGATGCGCATGTCAACGATGGCGCCGTCACCATCCACGTCGGCCTGGTAGAGGCAGTTGGGCTCGCGGATCTCGTCCATGCGGCTGCGGATCTCGCCGCCGGTGGTGAGGGCGAATTCGGCTCCGTCGGGATTTAGGCGTGGGATGATGTAGACCACGACCTCGCGCAGAAGTGCGGCGGTGTCTATCCCCTCGGGCGCAGAGCCGAGTAGATCCCAGATGAGCTTGAGCGAGGAAGTGGTGCCGGCGAGTTCCTTCGCATGGATGTTGGCGTGCACCAGGAAGGCGGGGCGGCTGTCAGTGTCTCCCGCCGAGAAGTCCGCGACCTCAAGCAGCCAGATATGGCGGTCTTCGGGGGTCTTGCCAATGGACCGGAGGCGGCACTGATCGGGACGCGCAGACTGCACCTGCTGCAGATAGTCGGTCAATTCGGCATAGCTGTACCACGCATCGAAGCGCGGAGGGGCGAAGTCGGCCATCGCGGAGACCTCCCATCAACTGCTCGAACCTGCGGCGGGAGGGGAGTTCGCCGTCCGGCGGACGCTGCCCTTCAGCGGAGGAAGAGGTCAGGAGGCTGCCGAGGGAAGAGCGGCGAGGCGGCCGGCGTGGCGCATGATCCAGTAGGCATGTGCAGGAGTGCTCTGCGGCGTGCCTGCGGCCGTGCCCCAGATGGCGACGCCCTGAGCGCCGGGCTGCTGCCCCCGGAAGCGAGCGACGAGCCAGTATTCGCCATCGGTGCGATCTGCAAGATCAACCGCATCAGGCAGCACGACGAAGTGCGGAGCGCCAGTGGAAGGCGCAGTAGCGGCGGTGGCGACGGGATCTGCCGAAACCATCACGTCGAAGGCGGGGCCAGGGATGCGCGTCGCGGCTTCGGCGGCGGCAAGGGCGTAGATGCGGGAGTATGAGCGCGAGCTTTCGGGGCTGGTTACCTCCCTCGTCCAGCATGAGGCGCTGCGGGGAAGCACGATGTGGTCGGCAATATTGGCGTGTAGTGCGACGAGACTGTGACTGGGCAGGTTGTCGGCGATCCAGCGCGATGCCACGGTGGGGACATCAACCGGCGCCCGCTCGACCGCTGGCCCGCTGATCGCCGGCAGGGCGACGATGACGCCAACGCAGAGGACAAGTGACGAGTATGCCGGTGCGGAGATGCGTGTGCGCAGGTGGCGAAGAGCGAACCACACGAGGATGGCTCCGGCTATCACAGCCGCGCTGGTGAGAAACAGATCTGCGGCGGTGCCGGGTGAGTGAACGGCGGGCATGACCGCCATGGCTGCCGCGAGGAAGGATGCAACGCCGATAGCGAGTGTGAGCGCGGCGTCGGCCTTCCGCTCGCGCAGAGCTGTATGAGCGGCGATGACTACTATCAATGCGAACGCCAGCGCGGCCAGGGGGATGGCATCGGTTGCGAAGCCGAGGCAGAGGCCGATGGCGACGGCATGAAGCGGTCGCAGGTTGCGCCAGTGAACGACCGCAACGAGCAGGCCGCAGAGCAGGTAGAGCAGGCAGTATGCCCCCGAGTCGAGATCGCGGCCAAGCTCGACGGCGGCGGGATGGATGGCGAGGACGAATGCGGAGGCGGCGCCAGCGACAGGATCGAGCAGGCGCGATACAAGCGCGTATGCAAGGAAGACCGAGATGACCCCGGCGAGCAGAGTCGCATAGCGGGCGATCAGGCAGAAGCGGGCCGGATCGGAGATGAATGCGACGCAGAAGTCGAATGCTGAGACGTCGGGCGCGACGAGCGAGATCCCGTGGAATGCGGCGGAGTAGATCGCGGAGTTGATCCAGGTCGCGAGTGCGGCGTCAACAGGAAGCTGCTGCGAGAGTCCGATGGCGGCCGAGACGGTTCGGTACTGCAAAAGATCCCCGGCGGTGGCGTCTGCCGGGGGAGTAGGGGCGGCTCTAAGAATGACGGCGAGTGCGAGTGCGATTCCAAGAACCAGGGCGACATGCCTTCGCGCCCAGGATGGCAAGTTGAAGCTCCTTGCGACCATCTGATCCCTCCGAGGTTCGGAGGGCGCTTGCGGACAGGACGTCCAACCGTGCGGTCCTCAGCCCCGGGGCGGTAAGCCGGAGTAGAGGCGTAATGAGTATAGCAGCGTCTCCTCGCGGCAGGCTCAAGGCGCACTCAGGAGTCGCTCACATTGTTGCGGGTAAGGAAAAAAGATGCGCCGGGATAGCACGAAAGGGATGCTCCGGTTAGGTAGTAAGTGGAAGGCGATGAAAGCAACGGCAGACGGCAGCAACGGCAGCAACGACAGCAACGGAAGCAACGACAGCGACGGCAGACGGCAGACGGCAGCAACGACAGCAACGGAAGCAACGAAGGCAACGACAGCGACGGCAGACGGCAGCAACGACAGCGACGGCAGCGACGGCAAAGGGCGACGGCCGACGCATCTGGCCGCGCGAGCGCGGGTGCAGATGCGTCGCTCCGAACGGCTGCCCCTCCCCCTCGGTCCCCCTCCCCCGTAGCTCGCGGGGCGAGCACATGGCGGGAGAGGGGGAGGAACGGCGGCGGTAGTCTTTCCGTGGCACGGACACTCCTGTCCGTGCGGCGTGCCCGTACGAATGTGATTCAGGACGCTCCGAACGGCGACGGCACAGGTCGGCGCGGGGGCCGACCTCTCCAACGGCAAACGGCTGGCGGCAAACGGCGACGGCGACGGGGGACAGCAGACCGATATCAGAATGCAGATCGACCGCACCTAGGCCCGCGATGACACGGGGAGGCGGTCGCATGCAGATAGCAGCGACAGAAGCATTCGAGGAACAGCCGGCACCAATAGCCGAGTTCATCACAGCGCCGGAATACCTCGGACTGAGCGATGAGGTATACCCGGCAATAGTTGACACGCTGAAGGAGATCTTTGAGGGCGACTACGAGGAAGCGGCGCTGTGCTGGGGGATCGGCGCCGGGAAGTCATACGCGGCCAGCCTTGCGGTGACGTACCTGCTGCACCGGACGCTGTGCCTGCGCGACCCGCAGCGCTACTACGGGATCGGTGAGGGCAGCACGATCAGCTTCCTCAACATGTCCACCAACGGCGACCAGGCGCGGCGCGTCGTCTTCGGCGAAGTGCTCAGCCGGATATACCGCTCACCGTGGTTCAAGGCCTACAAGCCGAAGGTGATGACGCGCGAGTTGCGCTTCCCGAAGAACATCGTAATGATCAGCGGGAACTCGGCGGAGACCTACCCGCTGGGCTACAACGTACTCGGCGCGGTGATCGACGAGGCGAGCTGGCTGCTCGAGAGCGACGGCGGCAGGCATGACGCGGCGGAGGAGATCTACAACGCGCTCCAGCGCCGGATCCGCAGCCGCTTCATGGACAAGGGCCTGCTGGTGATGATCTCCTCGCCGCGGCATCGGGGGGACTTTCTCGAAAGGAAGCTCGAAGAGGCGCGGACGAATCCGCGGATCTACACCTCGCGGCGGGCGACGTGGGAGGTGAAGCCGCCGGGGACCTACTGCGGCGAGAGCTTCGACTGCGACGGCCTGCAGGTGCCGGTGGAGTTTCGGCCGGAGTTCGAACGCAATCGGCTGCGGGCGATGCGGGACCTCGGAGCACGACCGGCGGAGGCGTTCGAACCGTTCATCCGTGATGCTGCGGTGCTTGAGCGGGCGATTGACGGCACGATCGGCGAGCCGTTCGACCACCACGGGCGGCTGCGGGATGGCTGGCGGCCGGCGGGGCTGTGGGCGCGCTACGTGCATGTGGACCTGGCGCTGAAGCGGGACGCCTGCGGGATCGCGATGGCGCACTGCGAGGCCGAAGCGGGTGACGACCGGCCGACGGTGGTGGTGGACCTGATGCTGCAGATCGTGGCGCAGGGGGACGAGGAGATCCAGTTTGGCGACGTGCGCGAGCTGATCGTGGCGCTGCGGCAGCGGGGCTGCAGGATTGCGCAGGTGAGCTACGACGGCTACCAGAGCGCCGACAGCCGGCAGATCCTGCGGCGGAAAGGCTTCCGTGTGGCGCTGGTGTCGGTGGACCGGGACCTTGAGGCGTACGAGACGCTCAAGGAACTGCTGAGCGAAGGGCGGCTGCGGTGGTATCGCTACGGCCCGGTGCTGCAGGAATGCAAGGGGCTGGAGATCGTGGGCGGGACGAAGGTGGACCACCGGCAGGGCGGCTCGAAGGACGTGGCGGACGCGGTGGCGGGAGCGGTGAGCGAGGCCGTGAGCGGCTGGCGTGGGGGAGAGGTCACGGGGGGGATAGTGTGACGGCAACGGCTGCCCCTCCCCCTCGGTCCCCCTCCCCCGTAGCTCGCGGTGCGAGCACATGGCGGGAGAGGGGAGAGTCGTTGTCGTTGTGGCCCCTGCGCCCTCGCAGGGGGCGGCGCGGAGCGGCGCGGTCGTTCGTGAACGGCCACGGCTGCCCCGCTTATGGCAGCAACGACAGCAACGACAGCAAAGGAAGCAACGAAGGCAACGACGGCGACGGCGACGGCAACGGCTACGGCTACGGCTACGGCTACGGCTACGGCAACTGCACAGGTCGGCGCGGGGGCCGACCTCTCCAACGGCAAACGACGAACGACGAGGGCGACGGCGACGGCGACGGCGACGGCAACGGCAACGGCAACGGCTACGGCTACGGC
>LSQX01126705.1_pt1 | contig 18583 bp, 12 predicted proteins | sample 654561 | NCBI WGS metagenome assembly LSQX01 (sample SAMN04489861, study PRJNA283612) | anaerobic digester metagenome | isolation source: 4 biogas reactors fed with cattle manure at either 37C or 55C with and... | place: Denmark: Kongens Lyngby | collected 2014
CACGCTCATCGAGTTGCTGGTGGTGATTGCGATCATCGCGATTCTCGCGGCGATCCTCTTCCCCGTCTTCGCCAGAGCGCGTGAGAAAGCGCGACAGACGTCATGTCTCAACAATAACAAGCAGTTCGCCCTCTCGCTGATGATGTACGCCCAGGATTACGACGAGTACCTCCCGCCCGCGATGATGGGCGAGGAATACGGTGGCGTGCGCGGCACGGTACACGGCTTCCCGGAGCTTCTGCATCCCTACACGAAGAACTGGGCCATCTGGGAGTGCCCCAGCACCGGCGGGACGTCCCTCACGTTCCGGCCGGGGCCATCCGGTACTCCAAGCTACCGCCTCAGTTACGTCGCCAACTACTACATGATGCCGTGGGGTGACTCGCCCGAGACCTACCCGGCATACGCCCAGGGCGCAGCACTGGCGAAGATCAAGCGGCCCTCGGAGCAGGTGCTGATCGCCGAGCGCGGTAACGTCTCAAGCTGGGGCACCAGCGACTGCGCGAGCGATCGCCTCAACCGCACAATTCACAACGAGGGCGCGAACTACTGCTTCGCCGATGGGCACGCCAAGTGGCTGCAGGAGAGCGCATTCCTGAGCAACAAGGCCACGTACTGGGGCACCTGCTACTGGTTCGACATGTAGTTCACGGGCGGACAATGAGCCGCTGCAGGCGGGGCCGCCCCTCGTTGGCGCTGCTGCCTGCGGCGGCCCCTCTGCATATTGTTGCACCCCGGGGTGATTGTGATGCGCAAGCTCTCATCGCACCTTCTGCCGGCGGTATTTCTCGGCGCGCTGGCAATGACGCTTCCCGCCTCGTCTGATGATCACGTCCAGCATGATGTCATCAGCCCGCGGCTTGAGATAGCCGGTCTCGACGATGACGCGGCATGGGGACGCGCCGCCCTCATCGAGCAGCTTGTGCTGCTCGGCTCGCAGCTTTCCCCGGTGGAGCAGCAGGCCGAGGCGCGCGTGATGCATGATGAGCGCGCCCTGTTCATTGAAGTCCGACTTGCCTCCGGCGAGGCCGGCGACATTCCGCGGCTCGCGCTCAACGACCGGCGCGTTTACAGCCACGAGCGCGTCGAACTGTTCCTCGATGAAAGCCCCGGTGAGGAGAGTTACTATCAGATCGTGGTCGATCGCGGCGGCAACATCCGCGCCACGCGCACAGGCATGGAAGAAGAGGACCGGCGTGAGGGCACGCTGGCGGAGGATGTTGAGGTGGCGGTGGCCGAGGTCGAGGGCGGCTGGCTGATGCGGATCGCGATCCCCTTCGCCGCGATCGGAGCCGAGACACCCGCGCCGGGTGATCTCTACCGCCTGAAAGTCTGCCGCGATGGCAGCCTCGAGGGCCCGATGAGTTGGCCGCCGAACCCCACCAGCGGCTTCCACGTCCGCGAGGCCGATGGCGCGCTGTACTTCGAGACGATGGACCTGCTCATCAACGGTGACTTCGAGGAGGGCGAGGGCGAGCATCTGCCCCCGCCGTGGTCGGCAAGCCTGACCAGCCCCGAGGTGGACAATGCGCCGCAGGGGACGGTCGAGACGCTCGCAGGGGTCGGAGTAGACGGCGGCCGCGCAGTCCGCAAGACCAAGCTGCTGGACGCGCTCTGGTGGCCGCAGATCTGGTCGCCCGGCTACGATCTCGAGCCGGGCGCGCACTACGAGTTCTCGATCATGGCCCGCGGCTCACTGCCGACAGTCAATCTCCGCGCGAGCGGCTACGCCGACGGCCAGCGGGTGATGCGCCTGTCGCAGAGTTTCGAGGTGCCCGAGGAGTGGGAGCGGCTGCGCTACTACTTCAGCGTCCCGCACGAGGCGCCACGCATCTCCGTCGGGCTTTCCGCGCCGAACATGATCTCCGGTGAAGTCTTCTACGACAAAGCGATGCTCAGGAGGGTGCTGATGGCAGCAGACGGCTCCGGGCTTCCACCGGTCGCGACCTACGATCCCGATCCTGACCAGTTGCAGGGCCTCTACGCCTTCGCCGAGCGGCAGGGGCACAAGCCGTGGGACCTCTACATCCGCGACGAGGGCCTGCTCACGCGGCGGACGATCTTCCGCGACCGCCAGTTCGGCACGTGGGTCTGGATGATGGACGACTCGCATACCGTCGGCCACGTCGGGACCGCCTCAGTCTGGCCCGCATGGAACGCCAATGCTTCGCTGCTCTACCTCCCGGGCGCGCGCATCGGCCCCGACGGGCGGCAGAGCGGCTGGCTGGCAACCGCAGATGGCACGAGGCTGATCAAGGTCCCCGGCGAAGGCGGGTCGATGAGCTTCGATCGGCAGAACCCGGACCTGCTCTTCCTGCACCGCAGCGGATCGCTTGTTGAGGCGAATGTGCGCACCGGCGAGACGCGGACCGTCGCTCAGTGGGAGCCCTACCCCCGCGAGCGCATCTACGGCTTCACCCGCGACAACCGCTATCTCTTCCTCGACACGCCCAACGGTGGCCTGTGGGTGACGTATGAGCCCGACCCCAACGACCCGATCCCCCAGTGGGGGCTGCACGACGGCCGCCCCGAGGCGCCCGATCCGGACGGGAACGCGCGCAACCCGCGCGAGGCGGACAACATACTCAACCTCAGCCGCAATGTGGTCGCCGAGACTGCTGAGTGGGGGCACATCTTCCTGCTTCGCGTCGGGCTGCTGATAGATCGCCAGACCGGCGAGATGGAGAAGGTGATCGCGCCGATGTCCGGGCACGAGGGCTATCTGCGCGCGTTCATCAGCGACCGCGTGAACTTCCCGAGTGGCGGAGGCTGGGAGGACTACCGCGTTCACGCGAGCGAGGATATTGATGAGATGTTCGAGATCTACCGCTACTACCCGACCGCCACGCACGGTCATGAAAGCCCCTCGCCCGATGGCGAGTTCATCGCCAAGGACGGCGGCCCGACGATCTTCCCGACTCGGGGCGGGACACCGATCAACATGCGCCTCTCGCCCAACGGCGGCAACTACCACCTGCACTGGGTGAAGCACCCGCGCTACTTCATCGGCTGGGTGCGCGGCTGGAGCTTCGGCAGCTACGTGCGGCCTGCCAACGCGAACATCGAGTTCCAGGTCTTCACCGACCGCACCTTCCAGCCGATCGTTGACACCAAACACCTCTTCAACGGCTACTACGGCGGCGGCGACTTCTCCATGCAGTCGCCCGACTCGACGAAGATTCACTACGGCTCGAGCATGACCGGGCGCTTCAAGAACTACGTGGCGGTCATGGCGCGGCCACGCCCGCCGCAGAATCTCACCTGGCAGGCAGACGGTGGCGCCGTCGCGCTGAACTGGCAGCCCTCCGCCTACAGCCGTGAGACCCGCGGCTATCTCGTCTACCGCTCAGACCGCAGCGGTGACGAATATGCGCTTCTCACGCAAGATCCGGTGGAGGCTACTACCTGGCGCGATGAGACCGCCGAAGCGGGGCAGGCATACCACTACGTGGTGACGAGCATCGAGCACTCCGGCCTTGAGAGCGGCTACTCGGCGGAGATCGCTCGCGCGGGGATAGACCTGCCGGCGCAGATCGAGGAGCCGCTGGTGGTCTACGCCGAGCCCGAGCACTCGATCCGCGATCTCTACACCACCGATCGCCCCGGTCTTGCGATGGGCGTGGACCGCCTGGACGCCTCCGACTGGTACTACCTCTACCGCCATCCCGACGACGAGCGCGGTGAAGCCACGTTGGCCGTGAGTATACCCGCCGCAGGCGACTATCACCTCTGGGCGAGATTGCGCAGCGGGCAGGTGGCGCGCAGCGTCTGGCAGATCTCCGCAGGCGACACAACCGCTGAGGTCGCCACAGGCGAGACACAGTGGACGTGGGTGCGCGCTGGCGACGGCCCGGTCAGCCTCCCCGCCGGGTCGGTCGAGGTCGCGCTCAGCACCTCAGACCGCCACGCGCAGCTTGACCTGATCTGCCTTGTGACCGACGCGAACTTCACCCCCGAGGGCCCGCGGCCGGAGAAGACCACGCCCCCCGCGCCGGTGACGGCGCTGCGGGCGGAGAACGTGCGCGAGCGGGTCAACCATCTGACCTGGGAGCCATCGGACGATCCCACACTCTCACACTACCAGGTCTACGCCTCCCGCGAACCGATCGCCGAGGCGAGCCAGGAACTGCTGGTCGGCTCGCCTGTGGAAGCGGAGATGTTCGACTGGGGCCTGCAGGCGGGCACCACCTACCACTACGCGGTGACGACAGTTGATCGCCGCGGCAATGAGAGCGCAATCGCCACCGCCCGGGCCGCGACACCCGCCGAGGACCCGGCGGTGACCATCGCGCTCACGTTCGATGAGGCCGAGCGCGAGGGGCCGTTCGAGCAGTCCGAGGCGGGCGACACGCACGGGGCGTTCTACGTGGTGCCTGAGGAGCCGCAGACCAATGCGGTCTCGTGGCAGATCGAGGTGCCGCGCGCGGATGACTACTACCTGTGGCTGCGCTACCTGCACCGCGGCAACGGCGGGCGCGGCGGCGAGGTGAGCCAGAACGTGCGCGTGCTGGTTGATGACGAGCAGGTGACTACGCTCGGTGGAGGGCTGACGGACCTGCATGTGCCAGACGCGATGATCGCCGAGAGCCATCCGCTGCACGACCGCCTCTGGACGTGGGCATGGCCCGGCGGCGAGGACCTCGTGCGCGTGCCGCTGGAGGCAGGCCCGCACACTCTGCGACTGCAGGACTTCGCACCCGGCGTGCGCTATGACGCGCTGGTGCTGACCAGCGAGCCGACGTGGGTGCCCGAAGATGGCCGCCTGCGCCAGCGATAGACCGACTTTGCGCGAGCAGATGTCCGGAGGATGCGATGCGGATTGGCAGCGTACTGATGGCACTTGGCTTCACGGCGATACTGCTTGCCCACGGTGCTTCCGCGCAGACACAGCCGGAGGACAATGCCGAACTCGTGGTCGTCGCCGCGCAGACGGAGCTTCGCTTCCCGGCGTCGGCCGAGGAGTTCGCCGAGCATATGCGTAGTCGCGTCGAGGCAGCCATGGTCTATCGGCCCGACCTGATCGTCTTTCCCGAAGACATCGGGATGCCGCTGATCGCGCTCGGCGACTATGATCTCGTCACCGGAGCCGGCAGCCCCGAGGAGGCAATCGGTGGATTGCTGACGCGCCATTCCGCCGCTGTCGGCGCGCTGGTGGCCGAGCACGAGGTGTCGCCACAGCGGGCGCTGTGGCTGGCGAAGGCCGAGGTCATCAGCACCACCTATCGCGAAACGTTCTCGGCCCTCGCGCGCGAGCATGAGGTCTACATCGCCGCAGGCTCGGTGCCGATGGTGCCGCCCGACAGGCCCGGCGCAGTCCTCAACACCGCCTGCGTCTTCGACCCGGCGGGTGAGATGCAGATCGTGGGCACCAAGGTCCACCTGGTGCCGTTGGAGGGCGAGGAGGGGCTGGACTTCTCTCCAGGCTCCGCAGAGGACTACCGCATCGTGCGCACCCCGAAGGCGACCTTCGGGACGATCATCTGCGCGGATGGCTGGGACCCCGCGATTGCCGCCGCGCTCGTCGAGCAGGGCGCGGAGGTGCTGGTGCAGGTGTCGGCAAATCCGGAGCAATGGAGTGAGGACACACGCGAGGGCTGGCGAGACAGCCTCTTCTCGCGGGTGCAGGAGCTTCAGGTCTACGGCGTCTGCGCCATGGGCGTCGGGAACCTGCTGGGCGTTCCGATGCAGGGCCAGTCTGCCATCATGGCGCCGCGTGACTGGACCGCCGACGGCTCAGGCTTTCTTGCGGAGGCTGCCAGCGCGACTGGTGAGGAGATCATCGCCGCTACGCTCGATCTGTCGCGGCTGCGCGGCAAGTAATCAGTGGTTCGAGTATGATACTCAGCGGGGTCGGGGGCATCCGGCCCCGCGTTTGCGTACAGAGGAAACCGGGGCGTTCAACGCGAACGAACCTTCATCCCCTCACTGACATGGAGGCCAACATGAGACTGCCAGCACCAGCAGTAGTTCTCGCGATCGTCATGACTGCCTGCTGCGCCCTCGCGCAGCCGACGGGCTTTACCAGCATCGAGGAGTACCTTCCGGAAACGTGGGCGACTGACGGGAGCGTTGACCTGCGCGAGCAGATCCAGCGCGCCTTTGACGAGCGTGCGATGGTCTTCTTCCCCGGCAGCGATGACCCGGAAAGCCCCCGCGTCTACCCCGTCACCTGCGGGCTCGAGGTGCGCGAGAATGCTCGCGTCAGCTTCGGCGCCAACGCACGGCTGCTGCGCCTGCCGTCGGAGGGCTGCGTCATCAGCCTCGCGGATGGCGCGCATCTCTCAGGCGCGGTCATCGACGGCAACAAGTACGCGCACTTCCCGCAGTTCGAGGACCTCGGCAAGAGCGATGCGGGCGTCCGCATCGCCAATCACTGCGTCATCGAGGACGTGGCGGTCTTCAACAACCCGGGCATCGCGTTCTTCAGCTACGGATCATACAACAAGCTCTACCGCTGCCTCGCGGAAAATGTCGGCTACATCGACGTGAAGTTCGGCGCGATGAACTACGCCGGCGCGCGTGACGCCTGGAGCGGCGACGGCTTCTACTTCCGCGGCACCGGCAACCTGATCCGCGACTGCGAGGCATACGACGCGCAGCGATGGGCCTTCTGCTCCTCACACAGCGGCGCGAAGCAGAACACCTACGTGGACTGCCGCGGAGGCGACATCAACTTCCGCACCTACGGCTTCATCGACATCGAGGGCGCCGACGCGAACAACCGCCTGATCCGCTGCATCAGCCCCAACAGCCACATCGCGCTGCCCGGCGCTCCGCAAACCGAAGTCATTCAGTGCATGGCCTCGCGCATCAGCTTCTATGACCATCAGAACCCCGACAGCGTCGAGATGTACGGCGGGCAGAAGGGCGTCGCACCTCTCATTGACGGCTGCATCACCACCGAGGGCGGGATCGTCATCGGCGGCTGGTCGAGCCAGCGCAATAAGCTCGTGCCGGGCGCGGTGGCGCCGATCATCACCAACAACCGCATGTACAAGAGCCACAGCGGCCCCAGCGATGGCTACAGCGACTGGTCCTTCAGCGTGCATTCCACCGACGGCAGCGGCGTGGTCTCGGGCAATATCCTCTTCGAGTACGACGACGGCTACACGAAGGGGCCGGGCATGAACCTGGGCAACGTGGAGGGCTCCAACAACCACGTCGTCTACGGCCAGTGGAAGCTCGACCTGCCGAAGCTGCGCATGCGCTACGGCTACCTGCAGCAGGAGCAGATCGACGCCCGCAAGCTCGACTACGCGCGCGAACTGCTCGCCGACAGGAGCGAGGAGCTTGGCCTCGAGGGCGAAGTAACCGCGCTCGAGTGGCTGCCGATGAGCGCGCAGTTCGTCAGGGACCCCGGCGACACAGGCGAGGACGCGGGCTGGGCGGGTGCGCTCCCTGAGGGGCAGGAAGCAATGACGATGCCGGTCGGCATCCACTGGAACTCGGTGCTGGGCCGCTACACCAAGGTCGGCTGGTACTACATGCCGCTTGAGCTACCGCAGACGCCTGCGGGCAGCCGACTCTACTTCTACATCAGCGGGATAGACTACGCGGCGAAGCTCTTCGTTGATGGCCGGCTGATCGGGAGGCATGAGGGCTGGGACACGCCCTCGCTGATCGAGATCCCGGAGGACGTGCGAACGGGAGAGCCGCAGCTTCTTGCGGTGAAGGTCATGCCCGGCGCGCTCGGCGGTATCTACGCGCCGATGGCGCTGGTCGTGACAGCCGGGGGCGAGGATGCATGAGGATCGCCACACTCTTTCTGCTGGCCCTCTGCGCAACCATCGCCTGCGCCGAGCCGTATGCAGTCGACTTCACCTCGCGCGAGGCGCTGGATGCGGTCGTGCGAGAGGGCAGCCAGAGCTACCGCGAGGAGGGCGGCTACATGATCCTGCGCGGCGGCAGCAGCGTCTACTCCGCGGAGGCTACCGGCCCCGGCGTCTACCACGTGCGCTTCACGATGATCGAGGCCGACAAGTTTCAGTACCATGTGCCGCTGGCAGAGTTCTTCAAGGCTGACCCGGCGGACTCAAGCAGCGACGGCTACGGGATCACGTGGCAGCCGTGGGGGCTGATCACGCTGAGCGCGAACGTCGGCGGCGAGCGCATCTACCGGCGGGAGTTCATCGACCCGGGCCCGAACAACCGCAACCGCTACCAGGCGGGCGAGGCTGTTGACCTGACGCTGCGGGTGCCACCGGAGGGCGATTGCGTGGAGGTCTACACTTTCCGCACCGAGCCGACGGGCGAGCCGACCTGCCGCTTTAAGCTGCTCGACCTGCCGCTTGAGGGCCACTTCGGCTGGCACAACACGAAGTCATACTCGGATACGTGGATACACTCGTTGAGCTATCGGTAGGGCGTGCCGGGGGGCGGGGGAGAGGAGCCGTTGCCGTGGCCGTTGCCGTTCCTCCCCCCTCTCCCGCTTGTCCCGCCTGTCGTTTAGGCGGGACCAGGGAGAGGGGGGAGCGAGGGGGGTGAGGTAGTCGTACAGCGACTAACGGCGCCCCCCCCGCCAACAGTGTCGATGGGCGAGGAGCCGTGTGCCGTTGCCCAGCCCTATGGAGCGGAGGGGCTTTCAGCCGCTCCGTCAGCGATACAGAACGACACTGGCGCCGCTAAAGCGCCGCCACTCCAGACGGCAACGACCACGCAACCACTCACGCCGCGCCTCACCACTCCTCGTCGGCGAAGCCGAATGAGTACATCTCCGCGTTACGCAGGGCGAACAGCACGCGCACGCTGCGTCCGCGGAGCGCCGACACGTCGTCGCCGCCCTTCCAGCGTATCGGCGCGCAGACCGAATCGCCGCTGAAGGGCACGCTGTCATCCTCCGCCGGGTCATCGTCAAACCGCGCTCCCCAGCCTCGCGCCCGGGGCTGCACCAAGCCGTCGCCGAACTGCACCGTGCGCGGGTGGACCGCATCGCCCATCGAGAAACCCGGGATCGCGCGGCCGGTCTGTGCGTCGCGTATCTCGGCGCGGATCTCCCCGCCCATCGTTCGCGCGTTTATCCGCAGCTTCGCGCCATCCACGTCCACCGGCCGCGTGAGGATCATCCCCGGCTCATCCCCCGCCTCCAGCGAGGCGAAGCCGTCCAGCCGCAGTTTCGCGAGGAAGATCGCGCCCAGCGGCCGGTCGCCATCAGCGAGGCCTATCTCCTCCAGCAGCGCCATGCTGACATGGCTGAAGCGCGAGCCGTAGTAGTAGAACCACATTTCATCGCCCCGCCGCACGGGTGCGCAGGCGTGGATCGCGCCATTGTCGTAGATCGCTTTGTCATTGCAGGGCGAGAGCGGGATGAACGCCTCGCGCCGGTGCGGGCGGCTCCACTCGCGCAAGTCCCGGCTCCACGCCAGCGACGGCCACAGCAGCCCGTCCTGATTGTGCTCGTTGGGCCGCCCCGGATACTGCCACAGCCCGCACTGGTGGAACATCACCGGCAGCGCCATGACGAGGTTCTCATAGCGGAAGACCGGCATGTTGTATACGTCCGTCCACGAGTGCTCCGGGTCCACGAAGATCGGCGACAGCAGCGAGTCGTCTTCGAGGTGGAGCGCTACGCCATCTTCGCCCGCCCGTCGGTCGCGAAAGTCCGCGTGGAAGACCACCTCCGGCTCGCTCCAGTCGAGGCCGTCGGTGCTGGTGGAAACTGCGACCGCGCGGCCGTACTCGGGCACGGCGTATGCCGCGCGGCCATGCCTCCCGCCAAGCTTCGCGGTGGCGACCAGGCGCCGCGTCACCGGATCGTAGCCCAGGCGATACTCATCATCGCTGGGGATGCCCGGAAGGTCGTCATGCAGGCGCCACGTCAGCCCATCGCGCGAGGACATCGGCCTGAGCCGCCCGCCGACACGGGTGAGCGCGCGATGCGGCTCCTGCGCGTCGCAGTCGTCGGCCCGGCATAGCACCAGCCGCCGCTCCTTACGCCCGGCGTCGAAGCCGAGGTCCACGAGGTTGTTATCGCGTGAGCCCTCATGCTCGACCAGCCCGAGCTTCGGCCTCTGCCAGTGCAGGCCATCCTCGGAGGTGGCGTAGAGCGCGTGAAGCTCCTCGCCGCCGATGTACCACATGCGCCAGCCTGAGCCATCTTCAGCCGGTAGCGGCGGGCTCCAGATGTGCAGCCGCTTGCCCTCCAGCGGCCCCTCCGGCGCCAGCACCGGCGGCCCGTGCTTTACCGCCGGATACCACCGCCGCACCAAATTCTGCTGAAGCTCCATGATCGCGTTCTCAAGCAGAAGGTGCTTCACAGTAGGCCTCCCAGGTTGCGCTCGATCTCAGTTAGCTGCTATCCGACGTATCGGAGGCGACAGGTCGGGGGATGAGCATCTTGCGCGCGTCGCTGAGGAGCTTCACCAGGCCGACGATCACAACGTAGAATTCGAGGCGACCAAGCAACATGCCGATGATCCCCGTCCAAAGCACCGCCGGCGCCATCGTGGGCGCGGTGATACCCGCCGAGAGGCCGACGGTGCCGATCATTGACGCCGCCTCAAAGACCGATTCCTGCAGACCGAAGCCGCTCGCGGAGATGACGAGGGTGGCGACAATCAGCGCGACGATGTACAGGAATGCATACTCGGCCACGGCGCGCAGCCGGCGGTCGTCGATGAAGTCCTTGTGATCGCCACGCCAGATGTAGCGCTCGGCGATCGCTGAGGGCGGTAGAAACGCCCTCCGGACCTCCCAGGCGAGGGATTTGAGCAGGACGTAGATGCGGTACTGCTTGATGCCTCCGGAGGTCGAACCGGCGCCGCCACCGATGCACATCAGCACCACAACCACGAGGATGCCGAAGCCATTCCAGATGCCGTAGTTCACGATCGTGAAGCCGGTCCCGGTCAGCGCCGAGACTGTCTCAAATATTGCCACTCGCGCTCCGTAGCCACCCGCGCCGTAGATGGGCACCGCGACCAGCGCGTAGAGCAGCAGCGCCGCGAGCGGTATCACCACCGCGATGAGCCTGAGTTCCCCGCTGCGCGCGGCATCGCCGAAACGTCGCCGGACCAGCGTCCACGCAGTGAGGAAGTTGAGGTTTCCCAGCAGCATCAGCGGGATCGTCACCGCCTCGATCCGCACCTCGTTCCAGGCACCGATGTTCTCCGGGCGCGTTGAGAAGCCGCCGGTAGCGACGGCGCAGAACGAGTGATTGATGGCGTCGAACAGCGACATGCCCGCGATCCAGTAGGCGATGATCCCGACCGACGCATAGCCTGCGTAGAGCGTGAGGACCAGCTTCACCGACGCGCGCACGTGCGGGACCAACTGCTCGCCGCGCCCCTCGGCTGCGGAAAGCCCGATCCCGGAAGGGCCGGCGATAGACGCGATCATGATGATCGCGAGGCCCGCTCCGCCCGCGAGTTGCATCAGGCTCCGCCACAGCAGCGTCATGTGGCTGGCGCGGGTGACATCCACAACTGACAGACCGGTGGTTGTCCAGCCGCTGACGGCTTCGAACAGCCCGTGCGTGTAGTCCATCCCCTCCACCAGCACGAAAGGTAGCGCGGAGGCGAGGGAGACGAGTATCCAGCCGAGCACGACGATGACGCTGCCCTGCTGGATAGTCAGTGAGACCGCCTGCCCCGGGCAGAAGTAGCGCCACAGGCCCATCCCCAGCAGCGCCAGTGCCAGGCTCGGAATGATGAAGCCGTAAGCCAGCCGAAGCTCGGCGGGCCAGAAGATCGCGCAGGCGATCGGGACCAGCATCAGGCCCGCGCAGATCGTGAGGATCAGGCCTGTGTAGGAGAAGATGGCGCGATAGCGCAGCCGCAGGTGCGGATTTGTGCGGCGCCGCTCATCACTCATCTGCGTCCCCCACAAGCTGCCGCATCGTCTCTTTGTAAGTCTAGGGGAGGCACACAACCACGATTCGGTCGCGTTCGCGCAGAACCGTCATTCCGCCGGGGATGATTGGCCGCCCCCGGCGCAGGATAGCCGCGATAAGCGAGCCCTCGGGCAGTGGTATGTCCTTCAGCGCCATCCCGGCTACCGGCGAATTTGTATCGAGGCTCAACTCGGTGACGGTGATGTTCCCCTCGACCATCGGCACAAGCTGCTCGATGTCGTCGAAGGCCATGTGCTGCTCCAGCAGCCTCACCAGCATCTGCGTCGGCGAGATGGCAGTCACGCCGAGGCCGCGGAAAGTCTCCTCGTGATCGGGATCGTTGATCAGCGCCAGCGTCCGCGGCACGTCGAACTGCACGCTCGCCACCTGGCAGATCACCAGGTTGTCCTCATCATTGGGCGTCACCGCGAGTACCGCGTCCGCCTCGTAGGCCCCCGCCTCCTCCAGCACCGCCGGCGTGCTCCCCTCGCCACATACCACGACAGCGCTGAGCTTCCGCGATAGCCGCACACACTCCTCACGATTGCGGTTGATGATCGTAATCTGGTGCCCGCTGTTCATCAGCGAGCGGCTCAGGAAGTAGAGCAACTTGCCGCCGCCTACTACAAGCACTCTCATCGGTCCTGCGCCCTTCCGATACCATGGTCGCGCCGCAGGCTCTCCACGATCTCGTCGCTCACCAGCGTGGCGGGGCAGATCGTCTCAAGCCCCAGGTCATAGAAGATATCCTCGCGCTCTGGGTCCGACACGCGCGCAATCACGCGCTGCACTCCCAGCAGCTTCCGCGCCACCTGCCCCACCATCAGATTTATGTTGTCACTCTCGGTCGCGACGACTACCACGTCGGCATCCCGCACATCCGCATCATGCAAAGTGGCAAGCTCAGTGGCATCGCCCTCGACGCGGAAGCCGCTGTAGTCGGGAGAGAGAGACGCGAAGGCCGCCTCGCGGTTGTCTATGACCGTCACGTGATGCCCCAGCAGGCTCATGCGGTTCGCGACGATCGAGCCGAGACGCCCGCAGCCCACAACGACCACGAAAAGCTCTCCCTCCCCTCGCCCTCGCGGCTCCATCCGCGCTTCACGAGCGGAACTGTGTGATGGATGGCCCTTCGGCATACTGCTCCTCCCAACGGTGCGCCAGAAGACGAACAAGGCTGCGCCCGAGTCGCAATTCAATTCGTCTCCAGATGCCGACGAACCTGCAACCTTAAGGTGCTCGGCCCGTCCCCCCGCGGGAACGGGCCGCGCTCAACTACCCATCCGAGGGGTGGGCGTCAGAACCCCATCGGTCCCCGGCAGTAGCCCATGGACCAGCGCCAGGTGTTGAATGTATGCTGCTGGGCCATCCGCAGCGTCTCTCCCACCAGGAACGATCGTGTCATCTGATCGCGGATGTCATCACCGGCGCCGCCGCCTGCTGTCGCAGCGCCTGTCTGAGGCGCCGGGGGAGTCTCCGCAGCGGGGACTGTCGTCAGCCCCACGATGATCGTGCGCGCCTGCTCCTGCTGCTCCTGTGGCCCCAGCAGAAGCGCGTGGCGCAGCACACCCCACACACCCGGCAGGGTCAGCACGTCGCGCCGATCCTCATCGCTAAAGCCCCCCCATGCGTCCGTCAGTTGGCCACGGATCTCGGCTACCACGTCGGCCTCTATGTCCCCGATACCCGCCTGCGGCTCGCGATGCAGTAGCTCAGAAAGCGCGGTAAGCTCAGCGTATGCCTGTGCGGCAACCGCCGTGAGCGCCGGCTGACCCGCCGCGACAATCTGCTCGCCCGCCGCGATGCGCTCGCGCACCATCCCAACCACCGGATCGTTCGGGTCACTCTCATTGAGCCATTCGATCAGCACACCATGCAGGTCGCGCTGCAACTCTGCCAGTGGCTCCTGGTCGAGGCTCATGACCTGCTGTGCGAGCGGCACGTACATGGCCAGATCCTGCGCGGGGTCATCCGCCCCGCCCCAGTCGCGCGTAAGCTCACGCGCCACCAGTTGCTCGCTCTCCACGCTCAGCGGCTGCCCGAGTGAGAACTCCAGCACGAAGATAAACGAGTTTACGATCTCCTGCGCCTCAGGCGAGAGCGTCGCACCGGTGGGAGGCTGCGAACCGCGGCCGGGGGCGAGCGAGCCCATCACCACCTGCAGCACCTCAAGCGCCGCCGGGCGATCGTAGCCTGCCGCCGGGGCCGAATATGAGAACCACAGAGCCTGACCTGCGTCCGCATCTTTCACGACGACGATATCGCCGGCTTGCGGGATGCCCCCGTCAGTAAAGCTTACCTCCGCGTAGGCTGCGCTACCATCGTCCTCCGTCCGCCAGTTGCTCGCACTCAGGCCGGGATTGCCCGCCGCCAGCAGGCTGATCATCTGATGCGCATGCTCCTGCGCGGACTTCTGCGAGTCGTAGGGCAGCGCGATGATCGAGATCTGCCGACCATCGCCCGCCTCAATCGCGATGACTGATGCTTCCTCCGTCACCTGCCATCCCGCCGGGTGGTGGAGCGAGAACGAGCCATCCTCCGAAACGTACTTCTGCCAGCCATCAGCATGCGCGACAGCGACAGCCGATAGCAGGGTGAGACACAGGAGCGGCCCAACGAGGCGCTTCATCTTCATTCCGACCCTTCTTGCCGGCCAGTATTGCCTTCTGCGAGGCGCCGGACGCCATGTACTTCCACCACGCGTGCCGGTGGTCCTTCGTCTCAGCGCGCTTTCGCGGATGGGATCGAGAGAATGTGGATGCTGACGCCGGTGGCGACAATCAGCAGCAGGGCACGGATGGCGGTGATCTCCACGAAGTAGATCACGGAGATGAGTATTGTCAGCCACAGGAGGGAGAGCGCCGTGATCTTGGTCCGCACCGGGATGCCAGCGCCGCTGAGGTAGTCCCTGATGTAGCGGCCGAGGATTCTATTGCCCAGCAGCCAGCGGTAGAAGCGGGGTGAGCTGCGGATGTAGCAGGCCGCCGCCAGCAGCAGAAAGGGCGTTGTCGGCAGCACTGGCACGACTACGCCGATCGCGCCGACTGCTACGAACAGAGACCCCGCGGCGATCAGCGCGTATCTCTTCAGCCACATCAGCATTTCACCTCCCCGCGCGAAGCGTCCACCGCAGGTCCTGATCACCGATACTCTATGCTGATACTTTGCTCCCCCGAGGTCGAAGACCTGCCGCGGGGCATCGAAGCCCACATCAGGTGCTTCAGCAGCCTCTGCGGCGACTCTGGCAGTAGGGTGGACGACTGCCGCAGATGCTGCTCGATTGCGTCTCAATAGGTTGCAGGACACGTAATTGCCGGTACCGAAGGGCAGACTTGAGGTGCCTGGACATTCACATCAACCAAGCGGTGGTGGAGGTAGAGGATGGACACAAAGCCCGAGGTGAATGAGGAGAGCAAGCAGGAGCAACTGGAGCCCCTGAAGGAGGATGGCAAGGGGCACGGCCTGACTACCAACCAGGGCGTGAAGATCGAGCATACCGATGATGCGCTCAAAGCAGGCGAGCGCGGCCCGACACTCATGGAGGACTTCCACTTCCGTGAGAAGCTGACCCACTTCGACCACGAGATCATCCCCGAGCGCGTGGTCCATGCGCGCGGTTCAGGCGCCCATGGCGTCTTCGAATGCACGGAGGACATGTCGGAGTACACCATGGCAAGCTTCCTCTCAGAGCCGGGGAAGAAGACGCCGGTCTTCGTGCGCTTCTCGCAGGTGGTCGGTTTCCGTGGCTCCGCGGACACAGTGCGTGACGCGCGCGGCTTCGCGACCAAGTTCTACACCGACGACGGCAACTACGACCTCGTGGGCAACAACATCCCGATCTTCTTCATCCAGGACGCGATGAAGTTCCCCGACCTTGTGCATTCGATCAAGCCCGAACCCGACAGCCAGATGCCGCAGGCATCCGCGGCGCATGACACCTTCTGGGACTTCATCTCACAGCACCAGGAGACGACGGCCATGATAATGTGGCTGCTGTCTGACCGGGGCATCAATCTCAACTATCGGATGATGGAGGGCTTCGGCGTCAACACCTACCGGTTCGTGAACGCCGAGGGCAAGGCCCGCTTCGTCAAGTTCCACTGGAAGCCGGCGGCCGGCCTCGCGCAACTGGTCTGGGATGAGGCGCAGAAGATCGCGGGCAAGGACCCCGACTTCCAGCGCCGCGACCTGTGGGATTCCATCGAGAAGGGCAACTACCCCGAATTCGAGTTCGGAGTGCAGATGATCGACGAGGAGAATGAGTTCGACTTCGACTTCGATGTCCTCGACCCTACCAAGTTCTGGCCGGAAGAGGAAGTGCCGGTGAAGATCTGCGGCAAGATGACGCTCAACAAGAACCCGGATAACTTCTTCGCCGAGACCGAGCAGGTGGCGTTCCACCCCGGCAACGTCGTGCGCGGGATTGACGTCAGCAACGATCCGCTTCTGCAGGGGCGGTTGTTCTCCTACCTCGACACGCAGCTCATCCGGCTCGGCGGCCCGAACTTCCACGAGATCCCGATCAATCGCCCGGTTGCGGAGGTACACAACAACCAGCGCGACGGATACCACCGCATGCAGATCAACAAGGGCAAAGTCAGCTACTGGCCCAACTCCCTCGATGATGGCGATCCGCACCCGGTGCCGCGCGATGAGGGCGGCTACCACCACTACGAGGAGAAGGTCGAGGGGCGCAAGGTCCGCGCGCGCAGCGACAGCTTCATGGACTTCTTCAGCCAGGCGACGCTCTTCTGGAACAGCCAGACGAAGATCGAGAAGCAGCACATCATCAGGGCCTTCCACTTTGAGGTCGGTAAGGTCAAGGATAAGGAGATCAAGCGCCGCATCATCGAGCAGTTCACCCGCGTCGCCACCGAGTTGGGCGAGGCCATCGCCGACGGCCTCGGTATGCCCTCGGCGGAGGGAGTCGAGCCGACCGGTGTGACGAAGTCATCGCCGGCCGTCAGCTTCGACTACCGCAAGCCAGAGGGCGTCAAGGGCCGCAAGATCGCGGTGCTCGCCACGGACGGCGTGGACGCTGAGAACCTCATGAAGGTGAAGAAGTACTTCGCCGATCGTGGCGCCGAGGCCAACGTCGTCTCCACGCACGGAGGCATGCTTAAGGGCAAGGACGGCGACGAGGTCGAGGTGGATTACACCTTCAAGACCACCGCCTCGGTCCTCTTCGACGCCCTCTTGCTGCCGTGCGGCAAGGAGAGTGTGGAAAAGCTGAAGGAGACCGGCGAGGCACTGGGCTTTGTCAACGAGATGTTCGCGCACTGCAAGCCGATAGCCGCCTTCGGCACGGGCGTCGAACTGCTCGAGGCCTCGCAGATAATGAAGACGCAGATCGCCGACGGGGATGACCCGGTGAGCGATCAGGGCGTCGTCTCCATGCGCGGCAAGGAGATGATGGACCAGTTCAGCGAAGCCTTCGCCTCGGCAATAGAGCAGCACCGGCACTGGGATCGCGAGGCGAAGATGATGGTCCCGCACTAGACGCCGCGCGGCTCATCAACAGACAGCCCACGAGGCCGGAGCCAACCCGCTCCGGCCTCACGCTCTCTGAATGCCGAGCCTCCGAAGGTCGCGCATGATGCGCTGCAGAAGATAGCCCGCGATGTCAGCGACCAAAGCAGCATCTCGCGGGTGATGACAATGACACAGCCACGCGGCTACTCCATCCCGTTAATCGACCTCAATGAAGAAGCACAGCGGCAGGTGATCGTAGATCGCGAGCCGGGGCAGTACCTCGGTCACCCCACCACCGTGCTGCTTGAGGACAACCGCACGATCTACTGCGTCTACCCGAAGGCCCACGGCCGCGGGGCGCTGGTGCTGAAGCGCAGCGATGACGCCGGCCTCACCTGGAGCGATCGCCTGCCGGTGCCGGAGAACTGGGCGACATCGCTTGAGGTGCCGACGATCTACCGCGTGGTGGACCCGCAGGGCGTGCGGCGACTGATCATCTTCTCCGGCCTCTACCCGGTGCGGATGACCGTCTCGGAGGACGACGGCGCCACCTGGACGCCGCTGGAGCCGATCGGCGACTTCGGCGGCGTGGTCGCGATGGCCGACTGTATGCGGCTCACGGACGGCCGCTACATGGCGGTCTTCCACGACGACGGCCGCTTCATGCACAACGAGGGGGAGCGCGGGCAGGCGGTCGTCTACCGCATCCTCTCGGAGGATGGCGGGCTGACCTGGAGCGAGCCTGAGGCACTGCTTACGCACCCGGAGGCCTTCCTCTGCGAGCCGGGGCTGGTGCGCTCACCCGATGGCGGCACGATCGCGATGCTGCTGCGCGAGAACTCGCGGCAGTTCAACTCCTTCGTGAGCATCACCGAGGATGAGGGCGATACGTGGAGTGGGCCGGTGGAGCTTCCGGGCGCCCTGACGGGTGATCGGCACCAGGCGGTCTACGCGCCGGACGGGCGGCTCTTCGTGTCCTTCCGCGACACGACGCACGAGAGCCCGACGTGGGGCGACTGGGTCGGCTGGGTAGGCACGTGGGACGACATCGCGAACCTGCGCGAGGGGCAGTATCGCGTACGGCTCAAGGACAACACGAAGGGCGCCGACTGCGCCTATCCCGCGCTGGAGTTGCTGCCCGACGGGACGATCGTGGCGACCACCTACGGGCACTGGATCGAGGGCGAGGAGCCGTACATTCTCAGCGTGTGCTTCACGCTCGAGGAGCTTGACGAGCGGGCGGGGTAGGGGGACGGCGACGGCAAGCGGCAAGCGGCAAGCGGC
>LSQX01096249.1_pt1 | contig 18579 bp, 17 predicted proteins | sample 654561 | NCBI WGS metagenome assembly LSQX01 (sample SAMN04489861, study PRJNA283612) | anaerobic digester metagenome | isolation source: 4 biogas reactors fed with cattle manure at either 37C or 55C with and... | place: Denmark: Kongens Lyngby | collected 2014
CCGATTGCCCGTCTGCACCGGGCACTGGCCCAGTTCATGCTCGACCTGCATATCAACGAACACGGTTACGAAGAGGTCTACACTCCGTACCTGGTACATGCCGAAGCCCTGATGGGCACCGGTCAGTTGCCCAAGTTCGAGGAAGACCTGTTCAAGATTCCCCAGGGCGAAGGGCAGCGGGACTTCTACCTGATCCCCACCTCCGAGGTCTCGCTGACCAATATCGTCAGCCAGAGCATCCTGGACGCCGAGCGCCTGCCGCTGCGCATGACCGCCCACACACCATGCTTCCGCAGTGAAGCAGGCTCCGCCGGTCGCGACACCCGGGGCATGATCCGCCAGCACCAGTTCGACAAGGTCGAGATGGTGCAGATAGTGCGCCCGGACGACTCCATGCGGGCCCTGGAAGAACTCACCGGCCATGCCGAAGACGTACTGCAGCGTCTCGGCCTGCCGTACCGCGCCATGGTGCTGTGCACCGGCGATATGGGTTTTGGCGCGGTGAAGACCTACGATCTGGAAGTCTGGATTCCCAGTCAGAACAAGTACCGGGAGATTTCCTCCTGCTCCAGCTGCAGCGACTTCCAGGCCCGCCGCATGCAGGCCCGCTGGCGCAACCCGGAAACCGGCAAACCGGAACTGGTACACACCCTCAACGGCTCCGGCCTGGCAGTGGGGCGGACCCTGGTGGCGATTCTGGAGAACTACCAGCAGGCCGATGGCAGTGTGACCGTACCCGAGGTGCTGCGCGGTTATATGGGTGGGCTGGAGCGGATCGGCTGATAGCGCCCCGGCCTTGTAGGAGCCGCGCCCCCGCGGCGAAGGGTAGCCTCGCATTCGCGCCGAGGGCGGCGCTCCTGCAGCTGGAGGGAGCTCATAACATATTGGCCCAACGCTGGTCTTCCAGCATGAGGTAAACATGGATTTTCTACCGCTGTTTCATAACCTGCGTGGGCGGCTGGTACTGGTCGTCGGCGGTGGTGATATTGCCCTGCGCAAGGCCCGTTTGCTGGCCGAGGCGGGGGCGCGTTTGCGGGTGGTGGCGTTGCAGGTCGAGCCGCAGCTGCGGGAGCTGGTGGAGCAGGGCGGCGGTGAAACGCTGTTGCAGGGCTACCAGCCCGAGCACCTGGCCGGCAGCCAGCTGGTGATCGCCGCCACCGACGATGCCGCGCTCAACGCCCGGGTATCCGTTGATGCTCAAGCCCGTAACCTGCCGGTCAACGTGGTGGATGCACCACAGCTGTGCAGCGTGATCTTCCCGGCCATTGTCGACCGTTCGCCGCTGATGATTGCCGTGTCCAGCGGTGGCCATGCACCGGTGCTGTCCCGCCTGACCCGGGCGCGTATCGAGACCCTGTTCCCCCATGCCTGGGGCCGGCTGGCCCACCTGGCCCAGCGTTTCCGTGATCAGGTCAAGGCGGCCTTTCCGTCGATCAATCAGCGCCGGGTGTTCTGGGAAGATGCCTTTCAGGGCGATATTGCCGAGCGGGTGTTTTCCGGGCGCGAAGCCGAGGCCGAGCGGCTGCTGCTGGAGCGCCTGCAACAGCAGCAGGGCCAGCATTATGAGGGTGAGGTGTATCTGGTCGGTGCCGGACCGGGTGATCCGGACCTGCTGACCTTCCGCGCCCTGCGCCTGATGCAGCAGGCGGATGTGGTGCTGCATGACCGCCTGGTGCCGGATGCCATCATCGACCTGTGCCGCCGGGATGCCGACCGCATCTATGTGGGCAAGGCCCGGGCCGATCATGCAGTGCCCCAGGAGCAGATCAATCAGCTGCTGGTGCGGCTGGCGAAAGAAGGCAAGCGGGTGCTGCGCCTCAAGGGCGGCGACCCCTTCATCTTCGGTCGTGGCGGCGAGGAGATCGCCGAGCTGGCGGCCCATGGCATTCCCTTCCAGGTGGTACCGGGGGTAACCGCAGCCAATGGCTGCTCGGCCTATGCCGGGATTCCGCTGACCCACCGGGATCACGCCCAGTCGGTGCGCTTTGTCACCGGTCACCTGAAGGATGGCACGACCAATCTGCCCTGGCAGGAGCTGGTCGCCCAGGGCCAGACGGTGGTGTTCTATATGGGCCTGGTCGGCCTGCCGGTCATCTGCCGGGAGCTGATTGCCCATGGCCGTGCTCCGGATACGCCGATCGCCCTGGTGCAGCAGGGCACCACTGCGCACCAGCGGGTGTTGACCGGCACCCTGGCCACGCTGCCGGGGATTGTCGAGCGTACCGAGATCAAGCCGCCCACCTTGCTGATCGTCGGCGAGGTGGTCAGCCTGCGGGACAGACTCAAGTGGTTCGAGACCAGGGAATGATCGGAGGGTGGAATATGGCGCGCAAGCTGGTAGTCAAACGGGGCGGCAAGCTGGGCGCACCACCCGGTACCCTGCTGCATATCGGTCGGCACAAGGCGGATGCAGCAGCCATCCAGCTGATCAGTTATGGCCCGGATGAGCTGGAAGAGCGACCGGTTGCCGATCTGAACCAGTACCAGCGCGGTGACGGGGCAGGGCAGATCAACTGGCTGAACGTGGACGGGCTGGCCGATCCGGCGGTGGTGGAGTCGATGGGCAAGCTGTTCCAGCTGCACCCGCTGGTGATGGAGGACATCCTCAATACCGACCAGCGGCCCAAGGTCGAGGAATACCCCGGCTACCTGTATATCGTGCTGCGCATGCTGCAATTCGACAAGGACCGTCAGCAGATCCATTCCGAACAGCTGAGTCTGGTGCTGGGCAAGGATTATGTGCTGTCCTTTCAGGAGCGTTCCGGCGATGTATTCGACGGGGTGCGCGAACGGCTGCGGGCCGGACGGCGCATCCGCTTCATGCGCAGTGACTACCTGACCTACGCGCTGCTGGATGCGGTGGTCGACCATTATTTCGAGATGCTGGAATACATCGGCGAACAGGTCGAGGCGCTGGAGGATCAGGTGATAGACGCGCCGGGGCCGGATACCCTGGCACGCATGCACCACTTCAAGCGCGAGATGCTGTTGCTGCGCAAGTCGATCTGGCCGTTGCGCGAGCTGCTCAGTCGGCTGGCCCGGGACGAGAGCTCGCTGATCTCCGAGGAAACCCGGCTCTACCTGCGTGATGTCTACGATCACGTGATCCATGTGATGGACAGTATCGACACCATCCGCGAACTGCTGGTCAGCATGCTGGACCTGTATCTTTCCAGTGTCAGCAAGCGCACCAACGAGATCATGAAGGTGCTGACCATCTTCGCCTCACTGTTCATGCCGTTGACCTTTATCGTCGGCGTGTACGGCATGAACTTCGAGGTGATGCCGGAGCTGCGCTGGGCCTGGGGTTACCCGGCGGTGATGCTGCTGATGCTGGCCATGGTGGTTGGCCTGCTGGTGCTGTTCCGCCGCCGCCGCTGGATCTGACCGCCCCCGGGTTCAGGGCAGGCCGGTCACCCGGTGGTAGGCGCTGATCAGTGGCCCGTCCAGCTCATAGGGGTCGGGAGTGAACAGCAGGCTGCCGTCCTCCAGTCCCTCGGCGGTCCAGTAGGTCAGCAGGATCTGTGGCCCGTTACGGATGCCGACTTCATGGGTCCGGCCGCTGGCCATCTGCTGTTCGATGCGCTCGCGCTGTTGGGGCTGCAGACTCTGGAACAGGTGCTCGGCCAGGCTGTCGGCCTGTTCCACCCGCACACAGCCGGAACTGACATTGCGCAGCGCCCGGGCAAACAGCGCGCGGCTGGGGGTGTCGTGGAGAAACACCGCGAAGGGGTTGTCGAAGCGGAACACCATGCGACCCAGTGGGTTATGCGGCCCCGGGGGCTCCCGCAGCATCACCCCCCGGGGGTTGTACCAGTCCACCTCCGCCGGATTCAGCTGATTGCCCTGGTGGTCCAGGACCAGCAGGTTGCGCCCGGCGAAGTAGTCCGGATCGTTGCGGATCTGCGGCAGCTTGTCCTCGCGCATGATGGTCGGCGGAATGGTCCAGCTCGGGTTTAGGGTCACCCGGTTGATCCGTGAATCCAGCAGCGGTGTGGCCCGGCCGGGACTGCCCGATTGCACCCGGGACTGCCACAGCAGCTCATCGCCGCGGTACAGCAATGCCTGACTGCCCGCCGCATTCACCAGCAGGCTGTGCTGCTGACGGCGGGCCTCCAGCCAGCGCAGCCGCTCCAGATTGATCCGCACCTGCTGTTGCCGCCGGGCCGGGCTGATATTCAGCGCCGCTACCGTCTGCGGCCCCACCACCGCATCCGGCTGCAGGCCATGGGCCTGCTGGAAGGCCCGTACCGCCTGCTGCAGCGCTTCCTCATAGATCAGCGGCTGGCCGCTGACCAGCTCCGCTTCAGCGCTGATCGGTTGCTCCAGCGGACCGGCACTGGCCTGGGGAGCGAAGTAGCCGCTGAGTTGCAGTCGCAGCGCCAGTTGCGGCAGCCGCGGATCGGCCTGGCCGGGCCTCAACAGCGGGCCGCCGGGGAACGGGGTGAAGTCGGGCACCTGGGGCATCTGCTGATAGGCTGCGCGCAGTTGTTGATACAGCTGCAGAGAGGGCCGGGCGTTGGCAAAGGCCTTGGGCATGTCCTGCAGGCCGATGACACCCAGCTCGGCCACGTCCATCTGCACCTTGGGCAGGTAGGCGGAAGAGATCCAGACCGCTTCGTATTGCTGCTGCTCCAGTCGGCCCCGGCTCAGGTGCTCCAAGGCCAGCAGATAGTGGGCGCTGTGGTGCAGTTCCGCGCACACCGGGTTATCCGAGGGCGCGGCAGGGACGATATATTCAGCCGGGTTCAGACCGTCTGCGCCCAGCTTCTCCAGCTCGGTCTGCCAGGCGCTGACTCTGGCATCATCCTGCCAGATGGATATGTACCCCATGGCCCGATACAAGGTATCCAGTGCCTGGGTCACCGGCTGGCTGCGCAGCTCGGGAAGCGGGCAGTGCAGCGTGGCTTGGTTGGCGAGCACCTGCTGGATGGGTGTCAGGGGTACATCTATGGGGTATTCCGCATTAGCGATGGACGTGGTACAACCCAGATAACTGACGAACAGTGCTGTACATTTTTTAAACAACCGGTAATCTCCCAAGCAGACTTTTGGGGGCGCGCTTATCCCTTCGACCCTGCCGCAGTATAGGCAAAGCCAGTCGGAAGGCCGATAGCGACCTGTTTAATTTGTTTTATATCCTGTTTTGTTTTCCGGCCTGCCGATTCGGGCCGAGGGGGCTTGATGTTGAATGCGCTGCGCCGTTTTGGCGCACTGTCTGTTTTTTGCTGTTCTCTGGTGGCTGGCCCGGTGGCCGCGATCGAAACCAGTTACTCCTTCACCACTGAACCCAGCCTGGTCAACCGTCTTGCGGCCCAGGCACCGGATCTCGATCCCAAGGTACTGCGGGCAGCGGTCTCGGCCATGCAGTGCGCGGTCGCCGGTGGGGTCGAACCGGCGCAGCGGCTGGCGGTGATCGATTTCTCCCTGCCATCCAGCGAACAGCGCCTGTGGATCTTTGACCTGGCCCGCCAGCAGCTGCTGCTGCAGGATCTGGTCGCCCATGGGCAGGGCTCGGGGGACAATCATGCCCATACCTTCTCCAATATAGAAGGTAGCCATCAGTCGAGTATCGGGCTGTTCCGCACCCAGGAGAGCTACTTCGGCCAGCATGGCTACTCCCTGCGTATGGACGGGCTGGAACCCGGTTTCAATGACCTGGCCCGCCAGCGCGCCATCGTCATCCATCCCGCCGACTATGTGGATCCCGATTGGATTCAGCAGCACGGCCGCATCGGTCGCAGTCATGGCTGCCCGGCAGTGCGTCCGGAAGTGGCCGGTATGGTGGTGGACAGCCTCAAGGGTGGCCAGTTCATGTTCTCCTGGTACCCGGATGATCACTGGCTGGCGACTTCCGAGCTGATCAATTGTCCGAACCGCCCGGACGAGCAACTGATGACAGCTGGCCGCTGAGCGGTCAGTCTGAGGCGGGCAGGGTGGCTGGCTTTTTCTGAGACATATGTTGCATTTGTATGCTCTACATAATAGAGTGCTTTGCAACGAATAAGAAAAAGCGAGTTGTCATGTTGCCCACTGCCGAAGAGGCCGCACAGGCCCTGCGTGAAATCGACGCCATCAAGCATCGGGCGGCCGGTTTTCAGGATTACCGGGCCGAGTCCAGCCAACTGATCCTGTGGGGCCTGGTCTATCTGGCCGGGTTTTCCCTCACCGCCTGCTTCCCGCAACACGCGCTGCTGGTCTGGATACTGGCGGTCTTCGCTGGTATGGGGCTGGGTGCTTATCTGGCCTTTCGCAGTGGTCTGGGAGTCGGCATCCTGTGGCGCTATATCGCGCTGATTCTCGCCATTCTGGCTTTTGTCATTGCTCTCTATGTGGTGTTCTGGCCCATCACCGTGGAACAGTCGGCCATGCCCGGCCCGCTGCTGGTGGCGGTGCTGTATATCCTGCGCGGCATTCAACTGCGCCCCCGCTATACCGTTATCGGCAGCGTTCTGGGCCTTCTCAGCATGTTCGGTTATGTCTTTCTGCTCCCCGTATTCTGGCCGTGGATGGCCATGGCCTGCGGCGGGACGCTGATTCTTTCCGGACTCTGGCTCAGGAGTCATTAGGTGCAGACTCCCGACGAGATCATTCATCAACCGGTGCGGCTGAAGATCATGGCCGCGCTGAATACACTGGAAGCGCGGCAGTGGCTGGAGTTCGTCGCCCTGCGGGCGATTGTCCAGGCTACCGACGGCAACCTCGGCGCGCACCTGACCACCCTGGAGAATGCCGGTTATGTGCTGGTGAAAAAGGACTTTGTCGGCAGAAAGCCTCGTACCCGGGTGTGTCTGAGCCGCGCCGGACGCGAAGCCTTTGCCCGTTATGTGGCGGCGCTGCAGGCGATCCTGGCGCCGGGCAGTCTGGATGGAGAGTCTCCGGCGGAGGATTGAGGCGCGCCAGCAACAGATACACCTGCAAGATCCGAAAAATACAAAAACAACAAGGAAGAACCCCATGGACCCATTCAATTTCCCGATCCGCGGGCGCAGCTGGCAGGCCAGGCTGCGTCGATTCTCGCTGTTCTCTCTGCTTGCATTCAGCACCCTGGGGGCCGGTTTTGTACTGGCCCAGGCCGGAGCAGACCCCAGCGCAGCGGTGGCCCAGGCGGCGGCCGACCCGGCCGGCTCTGCGGTACTGGTCGGGGCTGACGGGGAGCGTTTCGGTGTGCGCGAGATGTTCGCCCAGGCTGATCTGGTGGTGAAGTCGGTGATGGTGCTGCTGGTGCTCATGTCGTTGCTGAGCTGGGCCATTCTGTTCGAGAAGCTGATCACCTTTGCCGCTGCCCGGCGGCGCAACCAGCAGTTCCTGCGCTCGTTCCGGGCCGGGCCAGGCGCGCAGCTGGAGGAACAGGCCAGCGCCAGTGCACTGGGGCGGATGTGGCTGGCCAGCCAGGCCGAGCTGCGCCACTTCGGTCAGCACCGGGGCAGCAATGTCAGTGCCGACCAGATCAATCGCCTGCTGCAGCGCATGGCACTGACCGCCAGCATCGTGCAGGAGCGGGACCTGGCCCGTCTCGGTGGGATGATGGGCGTACTGGCCACCATCGGCGCTACCGCTCCCTTTATCGGCCTGTTTGGCACGGTGTGGGGCATTCTCAACAGTTTTGCCGGTATTGCCACAGCCAAGAGCGCCAGCCTGGCAGTGGTCGCTCCAGGTATTGCCGAGGCCCTGCTGGCCACCGCGCTGGGCCTGTTTGCGGCGATCCCGGCGGTGATGATCTTCAACAAGTTCGCCCGGGACATCAACGGCTTCGTCGGCAGCCTGGACAACTTCTCCGCCGAACTGCTGGCCTCGGTATCAAGGCAATTCGACGAGGGCCACTGATATGGGTATTCAGCTGGATTCCGGGCCAACGGTCAAACGTCATAACTACCAGCAGAACGCCGAGATCAATATCACCCCCTTTGTGGATGTGATTCTGGTACTGCTGATCATCTTCATGGTCGCCGCACCGCTGGCCACTGTGGATGTGCCGGTGGACCTGCCAAGCAACGCAGCCACGCCGTCGCCACCACCTACCGACCCGCTGTACGTCACGGTGCAGGCCGATGGTGGTCTGTTCGTGCAGGAACAGTCGGTCAGCCTGCAGCAACTGGCGGCTGCCGCCCATGAACTGACTGCGGGCAACCTGGAAACGCGACTGTTCCTGCGCGGCGATCAGACGGTGGAATATGGCACGCTGATGCGGGTGATGAACACTCTGCAGAAGGCCGGGTATGCACGTATCAGTCTGGTTGCCACTGAAGAACTGGAGCCCTGATGAGCACGCTCAATGAACCCCGGGCTCGCCGCTGGGGGGTACGTCTGCTGGTGCTCGCCCTGTCGGTGGCGATCCACGGGGCACTGGTGGTCTGGTTGATGGGTAGCCGCTTCAGCCACCCATTGCTGCCCCCGACCGAGTCGATTGCAGTGGAGCTGGTGGCGGTCCCGGTTGAACCCGACCCTGAGCCAGAACCAGAACCAGAACCAGAGCCTGAGCCAGAACCCGAGCCCGTACCGCCTCCCCGGCCCGAGCCGGTAGCCAAGCCTGCACCTCGGCCCGCGCCACGCCCGCAACCGGCTCCGGCGCCGCCGTCCGGGCCACCGGTACACAGCTTTGGTGCCAACCAGGAGTGGGCCGCGCCGCCGGTGCTGCCGCAGTCCGCGGAGCCATTACGCAGTCGTCCGGTCCCCGCGGGCTATGCCGATACGGTAAAGAATCGGGTCACCGCCCAGCTGCGCCGCCCGGAAGGCTCAGTCTACAAGCCGCCGCCGGGTTACAAGGGTGACCCCAACGACTTCAAGCGCCAGTGCTACATCCCCTGGGAAATTACTCTGGATGGACAGGGGCGGGTACTCGGTTACCAGATCGATCGCTGCGGTGATGAGCTGCTGGACGCCGCTGCCGAGCAGGCAGTGCGCGATGCCGGCCCCTTCCCGCCGCCGCCCAACCAGGGTGCCGAGAGCTACATCATCTATGGCACGGCGATCTTCATCAATTGATTCAAGCAAGGACACAGCCATGTCGGTAAAAGCGCTTGCACCTTACACTCTGATCGTCGCCGCCCTGTTGGCGGGCTGTGCAACCGAGCCGGTACCGCCGAAACCGCCGGTGGACATGACCCCGAAACTGCGCCAGGCATTGATCCAGACCCGCGCCAGCTTCGATTGCAGCGGGGCGCTGCCGTCGGTTCATCAGCAGATCTGTGCCGATGACCAGTTGGCGCAGCTGGATCGGCAGCTGGTCGCCCGTCAGCATCAGCTGCAGCAGGAACTGGACGCGGTGGGCTCCATGCTGCTGGCGGCCAATCATCGGCAGTGGCTGCTCAGTCGCAATGAGCTGTGCCCGGTACAGGCAGAGCAGGGCCGTGACGAGCAGGCCATAGCCTGTCTGGCGGCCATGTATCGCCAGCGCGGTCGCCAACTGGAAGACTGGGCTGCGACCCGGGTGCCTGCACCGGCGGGGCGTAATGCCTGGGCCAGCTATGCCGAGTACCGGCTGGTGGATGACCGGGACGCCAGTTGCAGCCGACTGGAGCAGGAACTCAATCAGGATCTGCAGCAGCACGGCCTGCCATCACCGGCGCGCCTGCCCGGTGCCCGGGTACTGGCGGGCAGCCATGCGCCATCCGGCAACGCCACCGTGGCTGGCCAGCAGGTGCGGGTCGAGCTGTACAACCCTGGGGTCTACGCCGGTTATCAGACCCGCGCCCGGGGGCTGAGCGTCAACGGTCAGGCGCTGCTGGATGACGCTACCCTGGCGTTCTGGGTGGCGGAACAGCCCAACTACGGTGGACGCGCCCACGCGGCCTCATCGCAGACCGGGGATTACGGGGCGATTGATGTATTCCTGCGCGACGGCCGTCATCTGGTACTGGTCAACGAGACCTGGGGTTTCCATTCCCCGGCGGCCCGGGGCGAGTCGGCCTACGCCGGGTTCTACGCGCTGAATGGCAACAGTCTGCAACGGTTGTGTCTGTACCAGAGTTACCTGACTCCGCCGCGTACCAACACCCTGGCCGGGCTGACAGTCTACAGTCAACTGCAGAGCGAGCTGGACAACATGGTTGGCAGCCCGCTGCCTAGCCTGGCCCAGCACGAACGCCGGGACAACTTCCAGCACTGGAAGGAAACCCAGTGGACGTTGTTGAACCTGCCGCTGCTGGGGGTGGATGCCCTGCAGCGCCAGGGCCGTGAGGGGGCCATGCGCCAGCGCCATGATCAGGTGCTGGAGCAGCTGTTCCAGTGGACCGAGCGCACCCCGGACAACAAGCAGGCCTACCGACGCCTGCTGCCGATGCTGCAACCGGCGCTGGAGGAGCTGCGCCGGCTGTATATCGGTCAGGGGCTGAATAGCAGCGAGGCGGCAACCGCCGCTGATCTGTTGCTGCATGAAACCCTGGCGCGGGCGGTGGAAAGCCTTGTGGCGCCAGCCCAGCAAGTGGAACTGCCGTTGCCCGCCGGGGCCAGTTGGCAGCCGCGCCATGCCATTGCCCCGCAGCCCGGTGATCTGGAGCGCGGGCGCAACTTCGCCACCCTGCACAGCGTACTGCTGAACAACGCCCCGGCCCATGTGGTGGGGGACTTCATCCGTTATGAACAGGGCGCACTGGGTACCCGCTGGGGGCTGGGGCCGGATGACAGCCCGGCAACCCTGGCGGCGGTCGGCCGCCCGGAGAATCTGCGTTTGCTGCTGGATGCCGGGATGCCGGTGGATGTCGCCAACCGCTGGGGCAAGACCGCGCTGATGAGTGCGGCGGAACAGAACCAACTGGCCAGCGTGCAGCTGTTGCTGCAGCGCGGTGCCAGTGTGCATGAGCGTACCCGTATCAGCACCCGGACCGGCGTCGGCGGGCTGGAGCAGGGCCAGGCGCTGGATACCCAGACGCCCCTGTTGCTGGCCGCCCGGCATGCTGATGCTCAACTGATCGATGAACTGGTAAGCGCCGGAGCGCTGCGCCAGGCCTGGGATGGCTACGACCGTCAGGTCTGTCAGGCTCTGGACAGCAATACCGCGCTGGACGGGGCAGGCCGCGCCCGGGCGCAGTCCGCCCTGTGCGGCAGCTATGCACCCATGCTGGTGGTGGAGCGGCAGAAATGGGATGTACGCAGCGGCGAGGTGATGCTGTTCCAGTTTGACGGGGTGGATTACCGCATCAACCTGCGCCAGCGTGAACCGGCACTGCTGTTCGGTCGGGAACTGAAGACCTCCAGAACCAGGCTGGACAAGCAGATGCGCTCCATGGCCGTGCGCGTGGGCATCGCTGCCGCGCACCGGGCCAAGCTGCCGTTGGCCGGACCGCTGACCCTGCATATCGCCGATATGGCCGCCCAGACCCAGGCCGATACCCGGCTGTTCGTGTCCTATCCGGTCGGCTCCGGCAGCGCCCATGTGGGCGGCTACAGTCTGGTGCAGCATCCGGCGACCAGTGTGCTCAGCGTCACCTATGACGCCGCCCATAACGACCCGGCGCGTACCTGGGAGGCGTTGTACCGGGCGGCGCTGGAGCAGGGCCTGCAACCGGGTAACCAGGGCTACGTGGTGATGCATACCCGTGGCCAGCGGGTGGCCGAGTACCAACTGGTGGTGACCGACCCGGGCAAATGACCGTTATTGCACAGTTGCGTTACGCCCTGAGCCAACCGGCTGCTAGACTTGAGCCCTGACTACAGATGAGGGCATCGACAGGGTGAAACGCAACGGGTTCGGATCGCTGTGGCTGATTTGGGCGCTGGTGCTGCTGGCCGGTTGCGCCAGCTCGTTGCCGGACAAGAACTTCCCCACCAGCTACGCGATCAAGCCGGACCGGGGTTCGGAAATCAGCCGCTATGTGCGCGCCCACCAACCGCCGGACAGCGAGGCCCTGTCCGGTTTTACCCTGGTGCAGACCGGCACCGACGCGTTGGCCGCACGGCTGGCGATGATCGATCGTGCCGAACACAGTCTGGAACTGCAGTACTACATCTATCGCGGGGACGTGACCGGCGGGCTGATCGCTGAACGCCTGCTCAGCGCAGCGGATCGCGGTGTACGGGTGCGGCTGCTGCTGGATGATATCGGCAGCGGCCTGCGGGATTTCGATGTGGCCGCGCTCAATCACCACCCGAATATCCAGGTCAGGCTGTTCAATCCGCTGACCCTGCGTGGGCGTATCTCCCGCTACTTCAGCAAACTCGGTGAATTCGGCCGGATCAATTACCGCATGCACAACAAGCTGATGATCGTCGACAGCCAGATGTTCATCACCGGTGGGCGCAATATCGGCGACGAATACTTCTCCCTGAGTGTCATGGACTTTCAGGATATCGATATCCTCGGCATGGGTCGTATCACCCGGGATGTGGCGAGCAGCTTCGATGATTACTGGAACGCCAACGAATCGGTGCCGGTGGACCATATGATCGGTCGCTCCGATGAGCGCGCCGAGCGCCGCCTGCGTGCCCAGCTCAAGGCGCACCGGGCGCGGCATGCCGGAGGTGATTATCTGCAGGCGGTGGACGAGTCGCCGTTCACCCGGGCGCTGCATGATGACCGTATCGTCTGGCACTGGGGCGAGGCTGTCTGGCTGTCCGATCCGCCGACCAAGGCCGATCCCGGACACATCACCAATCAGGAGCCGATCCTCGCACGCAAGCTGGTGCGCCACGTGCGCGGCAGTCAGCAGGAGGTGCTGCTGATGTCGGCCTATTTCATTCCCGGCTCCCGGGGTGAGGTGTTCCTGATCGATATGGTCGAGCACGGGGTGGATGTACGGGTGCTGACCAACTCGCTGGCCTCCACCGACGTGCTGGCGGTACACAGCGGCTATGCCAGTTACCGCAAGCCGCTGCTGCAGGGCGGGGTGCGCCTGTGGGAGTTGCGCAAGCAGGCCGGTGAGCAGGAGCACACCAGTGCCTTTCTCGGCGAGTCGCTGGCCAGCCTGCATGCCAAGGCCTTCGTGTTTGACCGCAGCAAGCTGTTTGTCGGTTCGGTCAATCTGGACCCGCGCTCCATCATGCTCAATACCGAAGCCGGGGTGCTGGTGCAGCAGCCGGAGCTGGCGGCGGAACTGGTCAGGCTGTTCAACCACTGGACTAGCGCCGACTTCTCCTACGAGCTGAGCCTGGACGAACATCAACAGCTGCGCTGGCAGGCCGGAGATGAGGTCTGGCACAGCGAGCCCCATGCCGGCCGCCTGCGCCGTTCCGCGGCCTGGTTTCTTGGCTGGCTGCCGATCGAGGGGCAGCTCTAGACGGCCCTGTACCAGACTCCCGCCTTTGGCGTAGGATGGGCAAAAATTTTTACAGGCGTTCCATGCTGCGTACCACTCTACTGTCCCTTGCCACCCTGAGCATACTGCTGAGCAGTGTCTGGGCCGTGCTTGCCCTCTGGTATCAGGCGCCCGGTGCCATGCTCGGCCGCCTGCTGTTCTGCGGGCTGTGGCTGCTCGGTATGGCCGGTTGTGTGTACTGGCTGTGGGCCGGGCAGAGCGCCTGGCAGGGCGCGCTGCTGTATCTGCTGTTGCTGGTCGTGGTCATGCTCTGGTGGGCAGGCATCCGGCCCAGCCATGAGCGTGACTGGGCGGACGATCTGGTGCATATCACCACTGGCGAGCTGCAGCAGCACCGGGTGCGGTTGGATAACGTGCGTAACTTCCACTGGCGCAGCACCGAGGACTACGACATCCGCTGGGAAAGCCGCGAGTACGACCTGCGACGCCTGCGCTCGGTGGACATGATCACCTCCTACTGGGGGCTGAGCAGCATCGCCCATGTGCTGGTGTCCTTCGGCTTCGAGGATGGCGAGCATATCGCCTTTTCCGTGGAGATCCGCCGGGAGCAGCATGAGAGCTTTTCCGAGATCGGCGGCTTCTTCAAGGAGTTCGAGCTGAGCATCATTGCGTCGGATGAGCGCGACGTGGTGCGGGTGCGCAGCAATGTGCGCAACGAAGACCTGTGGCTGTACCGTATCAACCTCAGTCCGGCGGACGCCCGTGAGCTGTTCCGTTCCTTCGTGCTGCAGGCCAACCAGTTGGCGGAGCACCCACGCTTCTACCACACGGTCACCGGCAACTGCACCACCATTGTCTATTCGATGATGAAGAAGATCGTCGAGGGACTGCCGCTGGATCACCGCCTGCTGCTGACCGGCCATCTGCCCGCCTATGTACACGAGGTCGGCGGCATGATGCCCGGGCTGTCGCTGGAGGAGGCACAGCGGCGCGGACGCATCACCCAGCGCGCGCTGGATGCTGGGGATGATGCGGACTTCTCCGCGCAGATACGCCGGGGCGTACCCGGCTGGGAATGATCCTCAGCGCCGGGGCTGTGGCACAGCCCTTGCTGTAAAACCGGGCCGGGGAATCAGCGTTCAATCAGAGGTGGCATGTGAAAATCGGAATTCTGCAATGTGATGATGTGCACGACAGCCTGCTGTCGGACTGGGGCAACTATCCGGAGATGTTCGAGCAGGCGCTGCGGCCGGTACTGCCGGGCTGCGAGCTGCCGATCTACCGGGTGCTGGATGGCCAGTTGCCGCAGAGCACGGACGAGTGCGACGCCTGGCTGATCACCGGCAGCAAGCATGGGGTGAATGATGGTCTGCCCTGGATTGATGCACTGTGCGGCTTCGTGCGCAGCCTGTGGGCAGAACAGCGACCGCTGCTCGGGGTCTGCTTCGGCCATCAGCTGATCGCCAGAGCCCTGGGCGGTACCGTGGTCAAGTCGGAGAAGGGCTGGGGCATCGGTCTGTCGTTCAATCAGGTGATCGAGCGCAAAGCCTGGATGCAGCCCTTTCAGGATCATCTGGATCTGCTGGTCAGTCATCAGGATCAGGTGGTGCAACTGCCGCCCCAGGCCGAGGTGCTGGCCAGCAGCGAATTCTGCCCTTACTACCTGATCCAGTACGGCGACTGCTTTCTCAGCGTGCAGGGCCACCCGGAATTCTGTGTTGGTTACTGCCAGGCGTTGATGCAGATGCGCGAGCAGATACTGCCCCCGGCGCGGCTGCGTGCCGGTCTGGCATCACTGGCGACCGAGGCTGACAGCAAGCTGATGCTGGGCTGGATCGGCCATTTTCTGGCCCGCGCGGTCAGCGCCTGAGTACATCACCCATGAAGAACATTTCCAGCCGCAGGGTAATGCCCCAGCGCGGGTCGTAATTGGTGTCCCGGTGGAAGTGCAGCTCGGGGATGACATCGGCGTAGAGTATCTGGCGGTGGATGTCGCGCCGGTACAGCGCCTGCAGATAGTAGTCGTTGATCTGCGGGTCGGAGGCACTGCTGCCGACCAGCACGGCGGCGTAGCGGACCGCGCTGCGCTTGTCCAGCTTGTGGTGGATCGCTGCCATCTCCGAGACTTCCAGGGTGTCCTCATCCTCCTGCCACTGGATGTTGGTGACAAAGCTCAGGTGCCTGCTGGCATCCAGTGGACGGCCGACGTCCCAGCGTGAACGGGCAAAGTAGCCGTCGCTGTTGAACCAGGACAGGCGGTTTTCTGAGGCCAGCTGCCAGGGGCCATTGCCCAGGCTCCACAGCCGCTCGGCATCCCAGCGCACGTAAGGATCGAGCGGCAGGCGGAACTTGACCCCGGCGCTGAATTTGGTATCCCAGTTCCGGGTCCAGTCCTTGTCGCTCAGGCGGGCCAGACCTATCACCGTATCGCTGGCGTTCTGGCTGTCGTTGCGCAGCCGCTCGGAACCCTTGTCGGCAAGAGTGCCCCGGGTCTCTTCCGGGTCGCTCTCGATGATCAGTCGCAGCCGCTCCTTGGTGGTCGGCAGGTCCAGCTTGAAACGAATGCCCGGGTCGGTACTGAAACCGTCCCCTTCCTCCCACTGCAGTTCCTGGCTGAGGCGCAGGTAGGACTTGTTGCTGGTATTGAGGTGATCGTCGGTGCTGAAGAAGCCATCAATACCCCGTGAAGTACTGCTGACCCAGCGTGATACCCGCTCGTGCACCGGGGTGATGCGGTCTATCGTCCATTGGGGCAGATCACTGTCATCGGCCACATCCGCTGCATGTCCGTAGCAGGCCATGAGCATCAGCAGCGCCGCGAGACCTTTGTTCATCCGTAACGTTCTCCTGTACCCTTGACCACAGTATAAGCAGCAAAGCGCAACAGGAGGAGGGCGGGGTGATCAGCCTTGATGAATCAGTCACGCTGGATGAGGATGAACTGGAGTTCATGCCCATCCGTGCCCAGGGTGCGGGCGGGCAGAACGTCAACAAGGTTTCCAGCGCCATTCACCTGCGTTTTGACGTGGCCGCCTCCAGCCTCCCGGCGTTCTACAAGGAACGGCTGCTGCAGTACCGCGATCAGCGCATCAGCAAGGACGGCGTGATCGTCATCAAGGCCCAGCGCCACCGCACCCAGGAACTGAACCGGGAGGATGCCATCGCCCGGCTGGTGGAGCTGATCCAGACCGCCACCCGGGTGGACAAACCCCGCCGTCCGACCCGCCCGACGCGCAGTTCCCAGCGCAAGCGGGTCGATGGCAAGACCCAGCGCGGCGCGATCAAGGCGCTGCGTGGCAAGGTGGATTACTAGTCCTTTTTCAGATCAATGCACCGTAGACCAGCGCCCGCAGCTCCTGTCGCACCATATAGGCGGAGGAGGGGATCAGTTGGGTCATGAAGATCACCAGCAGATCCTCGACCGGATCGATGAAGAAGGTGGTCCCGGCCATGCCGCCCCAGCCATATTCCCCCGGCGAGCCGATGGTCTGGGACTTGGCGATATCGGTCTTGACCGAAAAGCCCAGGCCGAAGCCGGAGCCATCGTAGGGCGTCTCGCTGAAGCCACCGATGGACACCGAGGGCAGGTCGGTATTGCCCGGCAGGTGATTCAGGCGCATGAACTCCAGGGTCTTGCGGCCGATGATGCGTGCTCCATCCAGCTCACCGCCGTTGGCCAGCGCCTGGGCAAAGCGATAGTAGTCACCGATGGTGGAGATCAGACCGCCGCCCCCGGACAGATAGCCGTGGCGCCTGGCGAAATGCGATGACTGGGGATCATCCTGCAGGCTGAAGCCGTCCCCCGGCTGGTGTTGATAGCAGGCGGCGAAGCGGTGCAACTGATCGGCGGGCACGGTGAAGAAGGTATCCTGCATGGCCAGCGGCTTGAAGATATGCTCGGCAAAATACTCATCCAGCGGCTGACCGGACAGCACTTGCACCAGATAACCGCACACATCGGTGGCCAGCGAGTAGTTCCAGGCCGTACCCGGCGAGAACTCCAGCGGCAGGCGCGACAGTTCGTCGACCAGCCCCTCCAAGGTCAGCCCGGAATGGCCATCCAGCTTCAGCTGTCGGTAGGCCGCATCCACATTGGTGCGGCAGGAGAAACCATAGCTAAGCCCGGCCTGATGGGTCAGCAGATCGCGGATGGTCATCGGTCGCTGCACCGGCCTGGTCACGAAGTCCGGATAGACGCCGGACTGGTATACCGCCAGATTGCGCCAGCTGGGAATGTACTTGTGCACCGGCTCATCCAGCAGAAAACGCCCCTGCTCGTAGAGCTGCATCAGCGCCACCGAGGTGATCGGCTTGGTCATGGAGTAGATCCGGAACAGGGTATCAGCCGTGGCCGGCTTGCCCCGCTCCACATCCATCGACCCCTGAGCCTGCTGCCAGACCACCTGACCCTGCCGGGCGACCAGAGTGATGGCGCAGGGAAGTTTGCCAGGGGAGAGATAGTGCTGTTCAAGGTGTTCGGCGATACGACCAAGGCGATTCAGATCCAGACCAGCAACAACTTCGGACATCAGATACTCCGACAGCGTAAAGAAAGAACCCTGATGGTAGCAGCGAACGCTTCCTCTGCGAGCAGGGCACGGGCTGTTTGAAAAAAAATTCCAGCGCTACTTGTGGAGGAATACCCGGCAGGAGTAAAAATCGCACTCAGCAAAACTGACTGAGGACTGCCATGCGATGAGCGATTTTTCACCCTGTCTGGACTGTGGTGCCTGCTGTTCCACCTTTCGTGTTTCCTTCTACTGGGGCGAGAGCGACAGCGCCCCCGGCGGTCTGGTGCCTGATCGACTGATCGAACAGGTAACCCCGTACCTGAGCTGCATGCAGGGCACCAATCAACCACAGCCACGTTGTGTGGCACTGATGGGGGAGGTGGGCAGCGGCGTGCGCTGCAGCATCTACGCAAACCGCTCCAGCACCTGCCGGGAGTTTCCGTACCACGGAGAAAACGGCCTGGACAGCCCCGACTGCCAGCGAGCCAGAGCACTGCACGGCCTGCCACCACTGCCCTCCAATCCGCGCGGGCCAGGGCAGGAGCCACCGGTCGCGGCCTGAGCGCATATCCCTGCATTGCAAAAACCACGCGACGGGCGTTGCCCCCCCTAATTGCTAGACACCACGCGACGTGGGTTGTTTCTCTCTCGTCATTGCGAGGAGCGAAGCGACGCGGCAATCCATGGGCCTTGGTGTTTCCCGCACCCACTGGATTGCCGCGCTTCGCTCGCAATGACGTTGAGGGTGGAGGCCGGTAGTGGTGGCGTTGCTCCACTGCCGTCATGGCAGAACCATGCGACGGATGCTGCTCCACTCCCTCATCGCGAGACACCACGCGGCGTGTGTCGTTTCTCTCCCGTCATTGCGAGGAGCG
>LSQX01397153.1_pt2 | contig 18577 bp, 18 predicted proteins | sample 654561 | NCBI WGS metagenome assembly LSQX01 (sample SAMN04489861, study PRJNA283612) | anaerobic digester metagenome | isolation source: 4 biogas reactors fed with cattle manure at either 37C or 55C with and... | place: Denmark: Kongens Lyngby | collected 2014
TATATCTTTAATGATAGATAAAAAGAAAACCCACAATCTGGTAATGCGGAAAATGTGCTCTTAAACAGCCCCCTGCAAAAGCGAAGCAGTCTTTGAAGGATACCAAAGGAAGATTCCCCGCATTTCCGCCCTTTTCAAGTGTCTATTCGTTTGGGCGCAACCCCATCCATGCTGAGGTTCGTATATGGAATATCTGGTTCTGGCTCGAAAATGGAGACCTCAATGTTTTGAGGAGGTTGCCGGGCAGGATCATGTCGTCACGACGTTGCGGAATGCAATTTGCCAAAACCGCATCGCTCATGCTTTTCTTTTCAGCGGTCCCCGCGGAGTAGGGAAAACGTCGATTGCCCGGATTCTTGCCAAATCTCTTAATTGTGAAACAGGGATGACGGACTCGCCATGCCAGGTCTGCACGTCTTGTCGTGAAATTACGGAAGGGGTCGCCATGGATGTGTTGGAGATTGACGGGGCCTCAAACCGCGGCATCGATGAAATAAGAGAACTAAGAGAAAACGTACGTTTTTTACCTGTCTCAACGCGTTACAAGATCTACATCATCGATGAAGTTCACATGTTGACCCGGGAAGCTTTCAATGCTCTGCTGAAAACTTTGGAAGAACCTCCATCCCATGTGGTTTTCATCTTTGCCACTACAGAAACCCAGAAAATACCGCCGACCATTCTTTCCCGATGTCAGCGTTATGATTTCCGTCGATTATCGGTTCGCCAGATTGCGTCTCAACTCAAAAAAATCGCGGTGGCGGAGTCTATAACCGTCAGCGAAAACGGTCTGATCTGGATCGCGGAAGCTGCGGATGGGGGAATGCGCGATGCACAGAGTATTTTCGACCGGGTGATTTCCTATGCGGGTGAAACGATTTCGGATGAGGCGATAGAAGAATTGCTCGGACTTTCGGACCGTCAGTTTCTCTTCCAGCTTTCCCACGCTGTGCTGACCAGAGATGCGTCGGCAGCCCTAGATGTCGTGGAGGAAGCATACTTTGCCGGAGTCGATATGGCCCATTTTTATCAGCTGCTTCAGGGGCAATTCCGGAACCTGCTCTTGATCAGGATCACCGATACGGAACACCTGCTGGCAGATCTTTCGGAACAGGATATAGGGCGCCTTCGTGACCAGACCGTCGGTGTATCGCGTGAGACTCTGCTGCGGCTTCTCGATATCCTTATGGCGGATGAGGAAAATATTCGGAGGAGCCTGAATCCTCGTTTGCATATAGAACAAACAGTGGTTCGAATGGCCTACTTACCGCCCATGATTCCTGTAGACGAAATGCTCGAGAAAATGGAAGCGCTTCGTAGAAAACTTGTTTTACTTCAGCCTGAAAGAAGCGATGCCGGGGGGGTGAAGAAAGGCTGCGACCACGAATCGATAAGGGAGCCTTCTTCACGGGAAACCATACAAGAACCATACGAAGCGCCTTGGAGCGCCCAGAATGCCGAGCAACCTAAAGCGGAAACACTTAATCGGGTTTACGCGGTGTCGGGGACTGAAGATCCGGAAACGCTTTGGGGTGTTTATAAAAACTTTGTCAAGGCGGAGAATCCCTCCCTTTGGTCCAAAATCGATCTGGGGAAAGCCCTGGAATATGCTAAGGGGGTTCTAAGAATCGGTTTCAGCAAAGATTATATTTTTTTAGAAGAGATCAGGACGCAACAACAGGAAAAATTGAATCTTCTGTGTTCCGAATGCTTCGGGGGGGCCCTAGATCTCCAGGTAGAAATTGAGAACGATTCAGGTGGGAACGAGACATCGGCAAAACGCAACGATTGGATTCAGGAGATGCGGCGGGAGGCCCTGCATGAACCATTGTTGCAGACCATTCTCGATGCCTTCGAAGGAGCGGAAGTCAAAGAAGTGATTTCTCGTGAAAATCAATCCTGATTCTTAGCAAGCTTGTCTTTTTACCAAAAATTGACATAGTCAATCAGCAGTGCTTTTGATGCTGGCCGGTGGCCCGGAAATGCAAAACAGGAGGTGACGATGATGCAGAATATGAACAATATTATGAAGCAGGCAAAAAAAATTCAGGAACGGATCTCCAAAATCCAGGAGGAAATGGAAAAGAGGACTGTCGAGGCCACTGCGGGGGGTGGAATGGTTTCCGTAGTTATTAACGGCAAGAATGAATTGTTGTCCCTGAAGATAGAGAAGGATGTTGTAGATCCAGAGGATGTGGAGATGTTGCAGGATCTCGTCATGGCCGCAGTGAATGAAGGAATGCGCAAAGCCCAGGAAATGGTCGCGTCGGAAATGGGGAAAGTCACGGGGGGATTCAATATTCCCGGTATGTTTTAGGAGCTATTTTATGACAATCGGTTATGCTTTTCCTATTCAACGCCTGATCAAGGAATTCAGTCGCCTTCCCGGTGTCGGCGAGAAAACGGCTACCAGGCTTGCCACCTTCGTCTTGCGGGATGCCAAGGAGGATGCCCAACGTCTGGCTGATAGTATTATGGAGGTTAAGGAAAAAATCAGATTGTGTTCCCGTTGCTATCACCTGTCTGAGGGAGAGCTCTGCGCCATATGTGTGGACGCACGCCGGGAAGCGGATACAATTTGTGTGGTCGAGGACCCGGACGCTTTGGTGGCGATCGAGAAAAGCGATTCCTTCCTCGGAACATATCATGTCTTGCACGGTACGCTGTCCCCTCTTGATGGAATTGGGCCGGAACAACTTCATTTACCGCAATTAGTGGCTCGTGTTGAAAGGGACTGTGTGTCTGAAATTATAGTTGCAACCAATCCCAGTGTGCAAGGGGAGGCAACGGCACTTTTGATCACCAGGATGATGAAGGGAAAAGGGGTTAGAGTTTCCCGGATTGCGATGGGGGTTCCCCTCGGTGGCGATTTGAAATACACCGACCAGATGACTCTTTCCAAATCAATGGAATTCAGGCGCGAGATGGAGTGATCATGTCCGGCATAAGGGATATCCCCTGTTCGGCTGTAACCGATGCAGTGAAAGGCCTTTTTCTGGAAGCCAACAATGCCTTGGGAGAGGATGTCCTCGCCGCGCTGAAGCAGGCGAGAAAAATAGAAATATCCGAACTGGGACGCCATGCACTCGATCAGATTCTGGAGAATGCCGTCATAGCAGGATCAACTTCGTTGCCCCTTTGCCAGGACACGGGTTTTTCTGTAATTTTTCTAGAAGTCGGGCAGAATGTACATCTCATCGCAGGCGATCTCCGCGAGGCCATCCAGGACGGTGTTCGACAGGCTTACGCTGAAGGTTATTTTAGGAAATCGGTTTGCGATCCCCTGACCCGGGCCAATACGACGGACAACCTTCCTGCGGTGATTTACACGGAGATCGTGCCGGGGGACCGGTTGAAAATCATCGCTATGCCTAAAGGCGGCGGAAGTGAAAATATGAGCGGTACGGCCATGCTGCTGCCCACGGCCGGCTATGAGGGTGTCAAGTGCTACGTTGCGGAACAGGTGCAAGCGGCCGGTTCAAATGCCTGTCCGCCGATGATTGTTGGCGTCGGTATTGGCGGGACCATTGAGCAGTCTGCCTTGTTGGCAAAAAAAGCACTTCTTCGCCCCGTTGGACGATCCAATGAACAGGATGCAAGGCTGCGTCGATTGGAACGGGAAATTCTGTATGAAATCAATAAATCAGGAATCGGTCCTCAAGGATACGGGGGCATAGTCACCGCTCTGGCCGTTCATGCCGAAATGATGCCCTGTCATATTGCCAGTCTTCCTGTATCGGTAAACATTCAATGTCATGTGGCCAGGCACAAGGAGATCATTCTCTGAAATGAAAGGCATACTGGCTCTGCATACGCCCTTGACCGGTGCGCTTTGCGCATCCCTCCGTTCCGGTGATCGTATTCTGCTGAATGGTGAAATCTATACGGCACGTGATGCGGCACATCAAAGGATTTTCGAGGCCATTGATGGGGGCTGCCCCCTGCCCTTTCCCTTACAGGGAGCGGTTATTTTTTATGCCGGTCCAACGCCGGCCAGACCAGGCGTCCCCATGGGCGCCATCGGGCCGACGACGAGCGGCCGTATGGATCCTTTCACACCCAAGCTTCTAGAGATGGGGTTGAAGGGCATGATCGGAAAGGGAAAGCGTTCGGTCGAGGTTCGTGATGCCATCCGGCGCTTCGAAGGTGTATATTTTGGTGCAATGGGGGGGATCGCCGCCTTGATGGCTCGCCATGTCCGCCATGCCGAACGGGTTGCCTATGGGGATTTGGGCCCGGAGGGAATCATGCGTCTCGACGTGGTTGATTTGCCTTTGGTGGTCATCAACGACGGTCATGGGGGGGATCTTTATGAAGAGGCCATAAGGCGCTACCGTCAATAAGCTGTGTTTATCTGAACTACTTTGTACTTCACGAGATACCCCGGGATACAACGCTGCTTTGTCCACTGATCTCCCCTCGGTTTCGGCAATCCATGTGCGACTATCGAACGATATGTGTCGGATTCGCACGCACCATGTGTTCCCCATCCAAATGGTTGGACAGGCATGGTGTAAATATGGGATATTTATGGGATGCGCGGCGAACGATCCTTGCGGTGCATGGTAGAGGTGGCTCTTGAAATTTGAATAAGCCTATCGTTAAAGAGGCGGTTTGGTTCACAATCCGCACACCAATTAATGCAGTCATGGCAGGTTTTGGTTTACGCGGGACTGCGGAAGCGACTTAAACCTCACGTAAAAGAAGAAATAAATTTTCGTAATACGCTGAAATACCGAATGATGGAAACAACCAATACGATTCAGGGGGGTGATGGGTGTTACCTTGGTATTTTTTTGGCATTCATATTGCTATATCAAAGCATTATGGTTATTTGTTTATCGGTGTGAGATCAAGGATTCTATAGACTGAATTGTTACATCTGGTTCTCCTGCCAGTAGTACGCTGGCGCGGTTAGGATGATCGGAAAGAATCAAACGTTTTGTCAGTGAATAACTAAGGGAATTGCAAGCCCGTTTGGATATTGCGAAAGGCGGCTTACAAAACAACCGTCAAGAACCGGCTCAAGTCCTCCTTCTTGATGGTGAAAACCAGAAGGTAATTCCGTGAACGAGTAGGTTAACGTATGGGTGGATGGTTTATAGTCTCTTCTCACCATCCATCATCCCCCCTTGAACAAAAAGGCAATAGAAGAAGGTTGTCGAGTCTCCTCATTTTCTATGTTAGACGGATGGTTTCTTATGTTTTTCTCCCCTCCTTCATCCTTGTTTCACAAGCCTTTTTTTTCGCTGAGGGATGACATGTTTGTGCCGCAAATGAACGTGGAAATACATATTCTCTTTTGGGGTGTTCGAACTTCGCGGGTGTCGAATGAAAGCATAAACGCTTGATTTGTCGCCGGATGGTGGAAAATTTGTTTGACACGTTAATTTAATTGTAATATGAACCATCGCTTATATTATAGTAATTTTACTCTCAGTTCAGTTAATGATTAACGAGGGAGACAGGGAATGATTGAAATAAGATGGCATGGCAGAGGAGGTCAGGGGGCGGTGACGTCTGTTGAATTGCTTGCCCTTGCGGCCATTGGGGAAGGGAAGTATGCTCAGGGCTTTCCGAGTTTTGGTCCGGAAAGACGTGGAGCCCCGGTCGCAGCCTTCAATCGCGTTGATTCGCAACGCATCCGGATCAGGTCAGGAATCTATCATCCTGACGTGGTGGTGGTTCTCGATGAGGGACTGATTGGATTGGTTAATCTCACAGAGGGCTTAAAGCCCGATGGCAAATTGATTGTCAATACAGCCAAGACGGCCGCCGAAATTAAAAAAATCCTCAATTATTCCGGTTCGGTTGCCGTAGTCGATGCAACAGAAATTGCCTGGGAAGAGTTGGGGGTGCCTATTACCAACACGACCATGCTGGGTGCTCTGGTCAAGGTTACGGGTGTTGTCAACTTGGATTCATTGAAAGAACCCGTGGAGCGCCGGTTCGGCCGTATCGCCTTGAAAAATCTGATGGCACTGAAGCGGGCTTATGACAAAGTTAAGGTTAAATGAGATACGCAATAAAGTTGAGGGAATGACATGGCGAATAAAAAATGGCCGGAAGATTGGCAGGATGTGACCCCTGGATGTATCGTTTTCGAAGCCGGGAACGCGAGTCAATACCATACTGGCAGTTGGCGGGCACAGCGTCCCATATGGGATAATGAGAAGTGCATTAAATGTGGGGTGTGTTACATCTACTGTCCTGAGGGTTGTATTATCGAGAGGGAAGATGGTTTTTTTGAGGCGAATCTCGATTATTGTAAGGGTTGTGGCATTTGTGCCCACGAGTGCTGGCCCCTTGCCATCAAGATGGTTGAGGAGGGTTAGATTATGGGAGAACGTAAAGGGATGGAAATAGCGCTTGCTGCGGCCGAGGCAGTTGCCCTTTGCAAGCCCGATGTCATTGCTGCCTATCCGATTACACCCAACACACATATACCGGAACATCTTTCGGATATAGTCGCTGAGGGGAGGCTGGACGCAGAATTTATCTGCGTCGAGTCGGAGCATTCGGCACTGAGCGCCTGCATGGGGGCCTCCGGTGCAGGTGCGAGGGCTTTTACCGCCACGAGTTCTCAGGGACTGCTTTATATGGCGGAGGTCATGCCCATTGCATCCTCGATGCGGTTGCCCATCGTCATGGCTTTGGGAAATCGATCCCTGTCCGGGCCGTTAAGTATATGGAACGATCATTCCGATATCATGTCGCAACGCGATACGGGGTGGATTTCCCTGTTTGCGGCAAATGGACAGGAAGTGATCGATATGATGATCCAAGCGTTTAAAATTGCGGAAGACCGTAATGTCATGCTGCCCATCAACGTCAACTTGGATGGCTTCCAGTTGACGCATGTGGTGGAGGTCATGGATTTTCCTCTCCAGGAAGAGGTCGATGATTTTCTGCCGATTTATCAACCGTACGCATCGCTGCATCCTGATCACCCTTGTTCGATGGGAGCCTTGGGATTACCGGAAATTTATGCCGAAGCGACAAAGGCAAGGGAAGCGGCGATGGTGAATTCCAAAGAAACGATTCTGAAGGTTTGGGATGAGTGGGAAAGGCATTTCGGTCGCCGTTATGATCCGGTGCAATCATACAAGATAGAAGGTGCGGAAATAGCCATGCTGACCATGGGCTCCATGAGCGATACCGCAGAGGTGGCCATCGATGCCTTACGAGCGCAAGGTGTGCCCATCGGCCTCTTGAAACTGATGCTTTGGCGTCCCTTCCCGTATGACGAACTCAAAAAGGCAGTGAAGGGAGTTAAATCACTAATTGTGATGGACCGTTGTGTATCTTTTGGCGGTCCCGGCGGGCCTGTTGCATCTGAAATCCGCTCGGCTCTTTACAATGAACCCAGGCGGCCTGATATTACAAATTATATCTTTGGTTTGGGTGGACGTGATGTCGCTGTGGAAGACTTCATTAAAATGATTGACAAGGTCCGTTTTGCCGACAAGAGAACGCCCAAGGAACATTACGAATTTTATGGAGTGAGGGGAGAATGAATACATTACAAGGATACCCCGTTGGTCTGATCGGAAATTTTGACCTTTATGCGCCAAAGCTGGTTGATCGTGAAGAGTACTTCTCACCCGGCCATCGTGCTTGTCAGGGCTGTGGGGAGGCACTGGCCGTTCGCCTGATGTGCAAAGCTCTAGGGAAAGATACCGTGATCATAAACGCGACGGGATGCATGGAAGTTGTATCCAGTCTCTACCCGACAACGGCCTGGAAATTGCCTTGGATCCATGTAGCCTTTCCAAATGCTGCGGCGGTAGGTTCCGGTGTTGAGGCAGGTTTAAAAGCCTTGCGTCGCAAAGGTAGAATTCCAGATCGCGATGTTAAAGCCGTGGCGATGGGTGGCGATGGCGGGACACTCGACATAGGCATCCAGGCCCTGTCCGGTGCCATGGAACGAGGCCATGATCTGCTCTATGTGTGTTTTGATAACGAAGCCTATATGAACACCGGCATCCAGCGCTCCAGCGCAACCCCCTTCGGGGCCTCCACCACAACGGCCCCCCCTGGTGCGGTGAGCATGGGGAATAAAACGTGGAAGAAAAACCTACCGGAAATTATGGTGGCCCACAACATTCCTTATGTGGCAACTGCCTGTAATAGTTATCCTCTGGATTTTATTAACAAAGTGCAGAAAGCCAAAGCCATCAAGGGGCCGTCTTACATTCATTGCCTGTCGGTTTGCCCCACGGGGTGGCGGTCACCTTCCGAAACCTGTATTAAAATGGGCCGGCTCGCAGTCGAAACGGGAGTCTTTCCTCTTTATGAAGTTGAAAACGGTAAGTATAACATGACGGTCAGTATGCCGGAAACGCTCAGGCCTATTGAGGATTATATCAAGCACCAAGGTCGATTTCGCCATCTTTCTCCGGAACAGATTAGGATCTTCCAGGATAGGACAAATCTTGAGTACAAGAAGTTATTGGACAAAATTGAACATTCAAGGTCTTGGGACGAGATATCGGCTGAGTAGAGATGAAATTTTGAGATAAGGTGATCGGGGCATGAATAGTGAAATTGAAGTGCAGGCAAAAGTAAAAAAAATCGTTGACAGGTATGAGGGGGATAAGAGTGCGCTTATCGCCATCCTGCAGGAGATACAGGACGAGTATCGCTATCTGCCCAAAGAGGCCCTGGTCTTCATCCAGCAAGAGATGGACATTCCCCTGTCGCGTGTGTATGAGGTGGCAACGTTTTATGATGCTTTCAGTTTGAAACCTCGGGGACGTTTTGTCGTGGAAGTCTGTACAGGTACGGCCTGCCATGTTCAAGGAGGAATCAATCTTCTGGAAACCCTGGAGCGGCATCTCCGTATTCAGTGTGGCGAAACAACGGAGAGGGGTGATTTTTCCCTTGAACGGGTGGGTTGTCTTGGTTGTTGCAGCCTGGCCCCCGTCATCAGGGTGGGAGACGATATACAGCCGTACCTGACCCAAAACAAAATTCCCAGAATTTTGAGAACATATATGGCGAAGAAGCAGGGGAGGAAACGTGGGTAAGATCAAGACGCTCGAAGCCTTGAATAAGGCGGCGAAAAAAGGTCAGGGAACGCTTTTTCCGGCCAAAAAAATACGGATCAATGTTGGTATGGCGACCAACAGCATTGCTGCGGGATCTGATAAAGTTTACCAAGCGATGGCCGATGAGATTAAAGCCAGAAACCTGAAATTTCAGTTGACCAAAACGGGCAGTATGGGATTGGATTCTATGGAGCCCTTGGTTGAATTTGTGGTTCCAAACAAACCAAAGCTTTCTTTTGCGAAGGTAACGGCGGAAAAAGTTCCCGCTCTGCTTGACCAGGTCATCAACCTGCATTTGGATACGGAAACGCCTTTTTATCGGGTTGATGAACAGGAAAATATTCTGACGGGTGAAAAGACGTTTTATTGTACAGGAAAAGTGCCCCGGATATTACGCGATATTCCCTTGATAGATGCAATTCCATACTATGCAAAACAGGTGAAAATTGCCACGCGTAACTGCGGAATAATCGATCCGGAAAACTTGGAAGAATATGTTGCCCGTGGCGGATACTTCGCCCTCTATAAGACCCTGACGGAAATGAGCCCCGACGGTATTATTGAAGAGGTTATTGCCTCAGGACTGCGTGGGCGGGGCGGTGGTGGATTCTCCACGGGATGGAAGTGGCGATCCTGTCGGGATGCCGAGGGAACCGTCAAGTATGTGATCTGCAATGGCGATGAAGGTGACCCCGGGGCCTATATGGATCGAAGCGTAATGGAGGGGGATCCCCACAGCGTGATTGAGGGAATGATCATCGGTGCCTATGCAATCGGTGCCACCCAGGGTTATATCTATGTTAGAAACGAGTATCCCCTGGCCGTCGCGAATCTGACAAAAGCTCTTGCCAAAGCAAGAGATGCGGGACTTCTCGGAAAAAATATTTTTGGCAGTGGGTTTTCCTTCGATATTAGGATCAGCAAGGGTGCAGGAGCTTTTGTGTGCGGCGAATCTACGGCCTTGATTGCCTCTATGGAGGGTAAGGCGGGTGAACCGAGAGCGAAGTATACCCACACGGTTGAGCATGGTCTTTGGGACCGGCCAACCAATATAAACAACGTTGAGACCTGGACAAACGTTCCGGTCATCATGGCTCGCGGTGCTGACTGGTTTTCCTCAATCGGCACGAAGACAAGCTCAGGAACGAAAGTCTTTTCTCTGGTTGGCAAAGTCAACAATATCGGACTTGTGGAAGTGGCTATGGGGACGACCATTCGAGAAATTGTCCATGATATCGGAGGCGGTGTTCCTCAGGGAAAAACCTTCAAAGCCGTTCAGACCGGCGGGCCATCGGGTGGTTGCATCCCGGGATCACTGATCGATCTGCCTGTTGGCTTTGAAGAGTTGGGCGAGGCAGGTTCAATGATGGGTTCCGGTGGTATGATTGTCATGGATGATACGACCTGCATGGTGGATATTGCCAAATACTTTCTTGATTTTCTGGCCAAAGAATCCTGCGGCAAATGTACTCCCTGTCGGGACGGAGTCCGGAGAATGCGGGATATTCTGGAAGACATCTGTAACGGGCACGGTGAAGAAGGGGATGTCGAGTTGCTGAAGGGTATGTCCGAAGCGATGATTGATGGGTCGCTCTGTGCCTTGGGTGGCAGTGCGCCGAATCCGGTATTGAGTACCCTGCGTTATTTTCAGGATGAATACGAAGCCCATATCCTGGATAAAAAATGTCCCGCCGGTGTTTGTAAGGCTCTCATTCATTTCCATGTGGTAGCGGACAAATGCACGGGATGTGTGAAGTGTAAAAAAGTGTGTCCTACCCGTGCGATCCAGGGAAACAGAAAAGAGGTTCATGAAATTGATCAGACCCTGTGCATTCAGTGCCGTGCCTGCTACGAGGTCTGTGCATTCGATGCCATAATTATAGAGTAAAGGGATACTGATATGGTCAATTTAGTCATCGATGGTAAAAATATTCAGGCGAAAAAAGGGACGACTCTTCTTGCGGTTGCCAGGGAGAATGGAATCGATATCCCCACCCTGTGTTCCCATGAATCTGTCGAGAACTCCGGCGCATGTCGTCTTTGCGTCGTTGAGATTACCAAGGGAAAGACAAAGAAGATCGTCACTTCCTGCCTCTATAAGGCGGAGGATGGTCTTATGGTCGAGACAGGGAATGAACGGGTGCTGAAGGTTCGAAAGTTCGTCATGCAGCTTCTCATGGCTCGATGTCCCACCTCCGATGTTATCCGTGATCTCGCGGTAAAGATGGGTGTTGTTCCTGAACCCAGGTTCAAGCCCAATGAAGACGGGAAAAAGTGTATCATGTGCCGCCTTTGCGTGCAGGTCTGCGAGCATGTTGTTGGCGTGAGTGCGTTGGGATTCGCTTTCCGTGGCACGGACAAGGCTTTGGGAACTCCTTTCCGTGAACCCTCATCTGTGTGTATCGGATGTGGGAGCTGTGCCTACATCTGTCCCACGCAACAAATTGTGATGACATCCACAGAGGACACGCGCTCCATCTGCGGCCGTACCTTCAAGATGAGAGCCTGCTCGGTTTGCGGACGGTACTTCGCGCCGGAAGACCAACTGGCTTTTATCAGCGAAAAAACAGGTGTGTCCGTGGAAGATCTGTCGGTTTGTGTCAGTTGCCGGTGATTGGCATTCATAATCTCCAGCAGCTTGCCCGTAGGGGAGGCGGCTGTCAACCCTCGGGTTTGTGGCTTGAGCCCGTAGGGAGTCAGATTTTAACCCACTGATTTTTTCAGTGATTTTTATATGAACGCAAGCCCCCCGGGGGTTGGCAGGATCAGATCCCGTTTATGGTTTGGTCGTGCTTATCATCATGTCGAAGGTCTTGGAGAGAAGGTTGTTGCCCGGGTTGCAATCAAGACCTTTCGGCATGCTGACGGTTCCGAGTGTCCCTTTGGCATCGCGGACAAAAAATTCAAAAAGCAATTTCATCTGTTTTTCACCCGGTTTGGAATCCTTGAATCCCCACTGTAGCACTTGTCCTCGCGTGAACACCTGAGTTAAGGATACGCATTGGCCTTTCTTTAAAATTGGTCCCACGGTCTGGGTGTAGAACTTGGCCTCTCCCGAGGCGGGATAACTGAACAGTGGGCCGTATGCGGCATAAATATTAAAATGCCCTTCCAGGGGATTGTCCGGCTGGTTATAATCACCCGGCCCGTTGTTGCAGATCCTACCGGTCAGGGTGAACCTCGCCGTATTGTTGATCAGCGTTTTGGAAATACTGAAATTGCTGACTGTCGGATCCTTGCAGATTGTGATCTGTTCCCCCAGAGGGGTTTTTTTCATCTTGTCCGTTACTACCGGTCGAGGGGTTTTTTTCATGTTGCCCGTTACGGGTTGTGGATCGACAGCCATGGCGGCCGATGTAAGGGCCGTGATAAAAAACCATATTAATAGCATGATAAACAGGATTCTTTGCGTATTTTTCATCTCACTTTCCTTTCTTGGATGAATCTTGCATCAGGGCCGACCGTTACGCAAACATAAATGCACCGCGTTCTGACAGAATCAATAGCGTAGGGAAGCTCTCTTTGTCTGTCAAGCAATTTTCTTAAATCTGCATTTGCGACGCATGAGGAATTTTAATTCTTATAGAGGGTTCATACCGCTTGTGCTTCCCAGTGCGGGGGGAAGAGAGCCGTCATTTATTTTGATTAAAGAGTGAGGGCTTTGATAAGAAGCTCCCGAACCACTTTCGGATTGGCCTTGCCACCTGAATCCTTCATGGCCTGACCGATGAGAAAGCCCAGGGTCTTGGCGTTGCCGCCCCGATAATCCGCTACGGCGGCGGCGTGCTTCTTCAGTACGTCGGCAACGATTTCCTCCAGCTCCGAGGCGTCTGAAACCTGGGAAAAGCCGCCCTGTTCGATCACGGTTCTGACCGGCAGATCCGTATCAAGCAGACGAATGAGGACGGCCTTTGCCGAATGGAGGTTTATCTCGTCCCGGTCGATCAGGTTCAGGAGTTCGGAAAATCGCGACGGTGTTAGGCGGCATGACAGAAGCGTTTCGCCTCGCTCCCTCAAGGACGGTATCAATTGTGCCATCAGCCAGTGGTTAACCATGCGCGGCGGTAAACGGCAGCCCGTGCCCATGACCTGTTCGAAATAATCCGCTGTTTCCTTCTCGCCGCAGAGCCGAAAAGCCTCCTCTCCGGTCAGGTCGAACTGGCGGTGGAATCTCTCCGCCTTGGCCCCGGGCATTTCCGGCAGGCGGGCCATCTGTTCCTCAAGCCATTCTCTGGAAATCACAATTGGGGGGACTGACGGATCCGGTACACAAGGGGAGGGAAGTTTATCCCGCATGACCGTGGTCACCTTCTTGACCGGGTCCCAGAGCCGGGTGTGCGGAACGATGGGGTCGCCCGCGGCAAGGCTTTCCTTTTGGCGTTCTATCTCGTAGGCGATGGCGTCGCCCACGTGGCGGATGGAGTTCATGTTTTTGACCTCCACCTTCGTGTTCATTTGCTCCGTTCCACGGGGGCGTACGGAAATATTTGCGTCGACCCGCATCGTTCCGGATTCCAGATTGCATTCCGAGCTTTCGACATAGCGGATTTGCGTTCGAAGCAGGCGGACGAATTCCATTGCGTCGTGGGCGCTACGTATGTCCGGCTCCGTGACAATCTCGATCAGGGGTACGCCGGCCCGGTTGAAATCGACGAGGCTGATTGGTGTCTTCCCTTCCATTTCGTGTACGAGCTTCGCTACATCCTCTTCCATATGAATGTGATGAATGCGTAATACCCCGGGTTGTCCGTCTTCGCCGATGATACTGAGCCGCCCGTTTCGTGCGAGAGGATGGTGGGCTTGGGACAACTGGAATCCCTTGGGCTGGTCGGGATAATAATATACCTTCTGATCGAAGGAGCTTTGTTCCTGAATTTCACAGTTCAGGGCCAGGCAGGCCAGGACGGCTTTTCCCAGGGCAGCGTAACCGAACCGGGGGATTGCACCAGGAAGCCATAGGCAGATGGGGCAGGTGTTTTTGTTCGGCTCGTCTCCGGGACGGTTGGGGCAGTCGCAGAACATTTTCGTGGGGCAGTTCAACTCCACGTGTATTTCCAAGCCGATAACGGCCTCGTAATCCATCATGAATTCATCCTTTGTGTTGAGACAAATGTTTGGCCAGACCAAGGAGTAGCGTATCGTCGAATGCCTTACCTATGAGCTGCATCCCGAGATCAACCGTATCGTCTGCCATGAATCCCGGAGCCTGCAATACGGGAAGCCCGGCGACATTGGCCAGCAGGGTCATGGAAAAGGCATCGTAGACATCGGCCACCGTTTCCGCAGCCCTCGCCTTGCAGGGTCTCCGTTTGACCGGAAGGACCAGGATATCCAACGTATCCAGGACGTTGTTTGCCGCCTTAGCCAGTCGGGTTCGGATGCGTCCCGCCTTTTCAAACAGATCGTATTTTTCGAACTGGAAATAGGCTCCCTGGAAGAGATAGGATTTCACTAACGTACCAAAGGCTTCTCCCCGCGATTTCAAATACATTTCATTCCAGTTTTTGGCGCCCCGGGCGCGGTGCCCGTACCGGACACCGTCATATCTCCCGGCACTGGAAGATGCTTCAACGGCACCCATTACACCATGAACGAGGGCGAACAGGGGGAACTCCGGCAGGGATACCTCGCTGACGGCAATCCCGCAGGCGGTGAGTCTGGCGATTCCCTTTCGATAGAGGTGTTGTTCCTCACCGGTCAGCATGGGGAGCACTTCCATTGGCACCCCGGCCCTGAAGGTTGCCCGGGTGTCCGTCGCTTTTGAAGAAAAATCCGGTTTATCCCGATCAGACATGGAAAAATCGCGCTTGTCCGGTCCGGCAATAGTTTCCAGGACAGCCTGGATGGTCCCGGGCGATCCGGACACAATCCCGTAGGTTTCCATGGATGGCATGAGCCCGATCAAACCGAAGCGGGAAACAAGACCGTAAGTCGGTTTGAAACCGAACATGGCCACATCGGCGGCCGTCATCCTGGACTCTCCTAGAAAATCCGTCAACAATGCCGCGTCCGTCCCTCCGTTTCGTAAGACCGCGTCGGCCATGTCATCCCTCAGACCGAAACCCAACTCGCTCATGCGGCTGCTGCCGAGGATAACCCCACCCTGGGAGCGGATGCGTGCGATCGCCGTTGCATCTTCCAGGGCGGTATAGTTTTCCAGGGCAAGCGATCCGGCTGTGGTGGGCCAGCCTTGGACAGAGATGTTGGAGCCGACGGCAATGCGCTTTCCCATCAGGATCCCTTCCCCACTCACTTTTGGTGCCGGGTTCAAGTAGAAGAAATGATTCGACACGGATGTACTCCTCTCATTCCAGAATACCGGCAACCTTGAAGAATTTTCCCTTCACGACGGGGGCGTTCTTCATCATTTCTCCCGTTTCCGCAAGAGGAGAGGTTTGCGCCGGCGTTTCTTTTCTCATTTGATTCTGCACGGGCAGCACGGAAAACAGGGGGGACTCCTCCGCGTCAGGCGCAGCGGCAACCTGTCCCGCCAATTCATCCGCCGCCTTCAGGGCGACGGCGATCACGGGGCGCTCCTGTTCGCCGACGGCGATCCGGGACATCCAGGACAGGTTGTCCAGAAGATCGATGTTCTCACCCGTCCCGGGGAGTTCCTGTCGGAAACCCAGGTTCAAGAGGCCGAGTTCCGCCAGTTGCTCCGGGACAACCTCGGACGGCGCTTCCGTCAGGGGACAGTGAGCGCTACGGTTCTTCGGGAAGGCGATCACTTCCCGGATTGATGCGGTACCGAGGATCATGGAGACAACCCGGTCCATTCCCAGAGCGAGACCGCCATGGGGCGGGGCGCCGAAATCCAGGGCCTTCAGGAAGAAACCGAACTTGTCTTGCACCTGTCGCTCCGTCAGGCCGAGGGCGCGGAAGATTTTGAACTGCACGTCCCGGTCATGGATACGGATGCTGCCGCCGCCCAGTTCTTCCCCGTTCATGACCAGATCGTAGGCGCGGGAATTCAAGCCGAGCAGTTCCTCCCGATTAAAAGGATCGAAGTCGGTCCGGTCAGGGGCTGTGAAGGGATGGTGGTTCGACGTGATTCCCTCCTCGGTGGGCAGAAACAGAGGGAAATTCGTAACCCAAAGGGGGCTGAAAGATCTCCCCGGAATCAGATTCAGCCGCCGGGCGAGGTGGAGTCTCAGTTCACCCAGGGCGGAGGTGACGATATCGTAGGAGGCGTCTGCGATCATGATGATCACGTCCCCGTCCGCGGCGCGGAACCGCTCCCGGATCGCCGCCTGCTCCCCGGCACTGAAGAACTGCACGATGTTCGATTCCAGCTTGTCCCCCGCAACACGCATCCAGGTCATGCCTTTGGCCCCGAAGCCGGGAACGATCTCCCTGGCGTATTCATTCTGCAGGACGTTCTTGCTCAATTGGTCCGAACTCCGTGGGACCTTGATTCCCATGATGGAGCCGCCCCCGTCGATGATCTGGCGGAAAATGCCGTAGGACGTGTTTTTAAAGAGGTTTGTCACTTCGACGAAACGGAGACCGAACCGTGTATCTGGTTTGTCCGTACCCATGGTCGCCATGGCCTCGCGGTAGGTTATCCGAGGGAAGGGCCGTGGCAGATCGATGCCTCCCAGAGCGAACATCCGGACCACCAGTTCTTCAATCAGTTCGTAGAGGAATTCTTCGTCAATGAAGGACGCTTCCAGGTCAAGCTGGGTAAACTCGGGTTGACGGTTCGGACGCAGATCCTCGTCTCGGAAACAACGGGCGATCTGGAAATACCGTTCCAGACCGCCCACCATCAACAATTGTTTGAAAAGCTGGGGCGACTGGGGGAGGGCGTAGAAGCTCCCCGGATGGACCCGGCTCGGCACCAGGTAATCCCGCGCCCCCTCGGGCGTGCTTTTGGTCAGGATCGGGGTTTCCACCTCGATGAAACCGCGTTCATCAAGGAAGTCCCGGACGCACTTGTTGATCCGGTGTCTCCGGATCAGATTCACCTGCATGGAGGGCCGCCGGAGGTCGAGATAACGGTACTGGAGGCGCAGATCCTCCGACACGCTCACGGCGTTCTTTACGGCGCCCGCCACCATGGCCTTTTCCGAAACCGGGAACGGCAGGACATCCGACTGACTGAGGATGTGCAGATCCCACGCCGCCACTTCGATATCCCCCGTTTCCAGATTCGGGTTTTCCGTCCCCGCCAGTCTGGACACGATCTCTCCCGCGATGCTGACGCAGTACTCGGTTTTCAGCGTCCCGGCCAGGGCGTAGGATGTGACCGACATTTTTTCCGGACTGAACAGGACCTGAACGATGCCGCTGCGGTCCCGCAGATGGATAAACAGCACGTCACCGTGATCCCGCAGGGCATCCACCCAGCCGGAAAGGCGCACATCCCGCCCGATATCGGCAAGCCCCAACTCCCCACAATTTGAACGGTATAATTCCACGACTCTCTTTCCTCAGCAATCATTCCGATACCCGCCCCGTCGGGGCCGACAAGACCGGACAAAATTTTCGGTAAGTTATCAAATTGTCCGCACCGTTTCAAGAAATGAATAGGGACGAACGAAAATCAATCTCTCGTCGAGAAACCCGTAAGAAAATTTAACAAGATACCCCCGTCGTGTGAGGGTATCAATCAAAGCGGCGGATGTGACATGAGTGATATTTTTTCTGTCCACCATCCATCCTATCATTTGGAAGAAGGTCCAACAACCCGGGATCCCGGTCTGTCAAAAACACTTGCGAAAAGTCAGCCATGGCTTTCATGGATGGGAGAAACAACAGGATGGTCGGGATGAAGATATAGAAAATCGTGTCTGGGAAAATAACGCTAGACGAATCAGTTCCTTGCATTATAATTCCTGTTACGTCGATAAGGAAGAAAGTGCCATGTGCGAACCCCGCGTTCTGGAAACAAGGATCGGAAAAACGAACTTACAGTACCTGCTTTATGAAGGAAGCGGCCCCACAATGGTCATGCTGCATGCCACCGGTTTTAATCCGTGGCTGTGGCACCCGATTGCCCGGGAATTTTCAGGGCGCTTCCGAGTCATCGCTCCTTTCTTTTGTGATCACCGCAACGCCGATCCTTATCGAGGCGGCCTGGGTTGGAACATTTTAGCAGGGGATTTTGTTAGTTTCTGTCGGAATCTGCGCATTCACAAACCGTACCTCGTTGGTCACTCCATGGGAGGCTGCATTTGTGTGCTCGCACACGGTCTTGTCCCCCATTTGGCGGAAAGGATGATCCTCATCGAGCCAATCCTGCTGCCGGAAAGTTGGTATGAAAAACCGTTGGCCCTGGAAGAGCATTCCCTGGCGCGTCAGGCAATCCGAAGAAAAAATTATTGGCAATCATCGGAAGAAGCAAAGGAGTACTTTCTGTCCAAGCCCCTTTTTAGAAACTGGGATTGTGAGATGTTCGATTTATATCTGCGGTATGGTTTGACTGTTGATTCGAAAGGCGGTCTTCACCTGGTTTGTCCGCCCCGCAGCGAAGCGGCGATTTTTGTGGGCTGTGCGTCGGAGGATCCTTGGACGCTGCTCCCGAA